>PJEL010003350.1_pt1 | contig 13799 bp, 9 predicted proteins | sample 1853271 | NCBI WGS metagenome assembly PJEL01 (sample SAMN08108733, study PRJNA415343) | Invertebrate metagenome, whole genome shotgun sequencing project. | host: Globobulimina | place: Sweden: Gullmar Fjord | collected 2015-08 | reverse complement strand
GGAGGTCGGGGCCGAGCGTTTGTGATTGAAGAATATGCCTGTTGCCGTAGATCGTGAACGGCTCGAGGACATGATCGCCGCCAGGATTTTGGAGGATCATCGCAAAAGAGCGACCGCTTATGATATTGCCCTGGCCCTGCCAGTAGAGATCGAGCTCGGCTTCGCTGCCCGCGATATAACCGGGGCTTGGTATTTCGAGGTCGAGTTTGAAGTCGGTGTCCAGCGGTGGGCGAGGATCTCGAAATGAGTACATGTTCTCGATCCAGGTCTCGGAGCGGCTGGGATCCGCGGCATCGTGGTCGATGTAGAGATCATGCGGAGGCCCCCAGTAAAATTTCTCCTCGCCGTATTTGATCCTGCGACGGGGGAAACTGGCGGGAACGGCATGGATACCAGTATCCTGCCAGCCGCTTTCGATCGCCATCTCAAGCGCCAGATTCGGAGCGACGCCGACAAACAGCGCGCTGCCTCTGCCGTACCACTCGATTTTATCAACGGAGTCCTGTGCATCGCGGAGGCGCCTGCCCAGGAACACCATGACGTCTTCGGAATCGAGCAGGCCGTCTTCATTCCTGTCCAACCAGAAACGCGGCACCGGCAGCTGCTCGAAGTTCGGCTGCTCCTGATCGTTCCAGGTAAAGCGGTGGCGGTAGAGGGCGATCTCGGCGAGATCCGTCCCAATGGCAATTCCTCCAGCGATGAGAGAATCGCCGGGCAGTCCATAGATGCCGTTGTCACGCAGTCTGAGTCGCAGCTCGGCATCGCCGCGCGCCTGTCGGCCGTTGAGCTGCTTGCCGGCGGTGCGTCGCCGCCAGTCGCCGCTCGCCTTGCCGTTGAGAAGCGCCGAGTCGTAGACGGAGTCCCAGAGCCTGTCCTTGGCGACCTTCCGCTCGAACGAACGAACACCGCGCGCGCGCTCCGGAATGAAACGAACATTCACGGCGATCTCGGTTGCCAGCTCGAGGCCCCGTTTCGGATCCCAGGCAACGGGATCGACGATCAGTTCGATCACGCGCTGGTCACGAAGCTTGCGGTTCTTCCCGAGCTCGGCCCGTGTTGCGATGGGAATGGAGAATAGCTTTGGATTGCGAATCAGTTCTTCGGCATAAAGGGGTTCATCCGATTCATCGTTAAGCCTCTTGACGGTCGGAAAGGGCAATGGCCGCCCCCTCAGGGGGACACTGCTGACGAGATGCCAGTCGAGGCTGACACGATGTCCCGGCGGCAGGGCGATCAGAGTCCGATAGCGCGGCAGCATTGGCCCGCCGGCCTCTCCGTATTGGCGACATTCCGACAACTCGAGCCGGAGATCTCCACCCTGGCCGTCCTGCGCGGGGGCTTCCCAACGCAGGCGCAGCTCGATGCCCTGCTCATCGCTCGCGAGAATACTGCTGCCCGCGGGGAGCGTACCCGCGCTGGCGGCGACGGCAAGAATCAGCAGGAGAAGGCTGAGCGGACAGAGGGTCCGGACCCGGCAGCACAAACGCTTCATGAGGCTCCTTTGTGAGGCAGAGGAGTTTTAGCGTTTTCAATTCCACCGCAGGTCAAACGCTTATCATCAATTTAATGCCCTATCCACCCCGACAGCAACAGCTTTCGCCGCCAGACCTCAACCTCGCCATGCCCCTGCCATCGGCTCCACTGGGATTTTCGCAGCGACAAAGGCCTGGCATTTCGGCCCTTCGCGAACTATCTTTGCGGGCAATAATCCCCGGATGAGACGTCGGAAAGACGCGAAAATACCGCCAATCGAGGAGGCGCAATGAAGGAACCTGCGATTCCAACCGCACTCACCTTCGACGATGTGATCCTGCGCCCGCTGCGCAGCGCCATCCACCCGCGCGAGACCGATCTCCGCACCCGTTTCAGCCGCAACATCTCCCTGAACATCCCCCTCGTCAGCGCCGCCATGGATACCGTCACCGAAGCCAACATGGCTATCGCGATCGCTCGTGAGGGCGGCATCGGCGTTATTCACAAGAACATGCCCCCCGAGCTGCAAGCCTCGCATGTCGATCAGGTGAAACGCTCGGAGAGCGGCATGATCACGCGGCCCATCACGCTCCCGCCATCCGCCCGCGTTGCCGAGGCGATGGAGCTGATGAAGCGCTTCCGCATCTCCGGCGTCCCCATCACGGAAGGCGACCGCCTGGTCGGTATCCTCACCAACAGGGATCTGCGCTTTAATAAGCGACCCGAAATGCGTGTGAGTGAGCTGATGACGAGCGATGGGCTGGTGACCGCTCGCGTCGGAACGACTCTGGAAGAGGCGAGGGACATCCTCCATAAGCACCGCATCGAAAAACTTCCTGTCATCGGTCCGAAGGGCGAGCTGAAGGGCTTGATCACCGTTAAAGACATCCAGAAGAAGATCGACTATCCGAATACGTGCAGCGATGGCGAAGGGCGGCTGCGCGTCGCCGCCGCGACTGGAGTCGGTCTCGAACTCGTCGAACGCCTCGAGCGCCTCGTTTCCGCGAAAGTCGATGCTATCGTCATAGACACGGCGCACGGTCACAGCGATAACGTGATCGAGGCCGTGCGAACGGCCAAGCGGATGTATCCCGAGCTGGACGTCGTTGCGGGCAACATCGCCTCTGGCGCAGCGGCGAAGGAATTGATCGAGGCCGGAGTGGATGCGGTCAAGGTAGGGATTGGACCGGGATCGATCTGCACAACGCGCGTCATCAGCGGCGTCGGCGTTCCCCAGATCACCGCCATCCTGGAGGTCGCCGCGGTCTGCCGTCCCGCGGGCGTCCCCCTGATCGCCGACGGCGGCATCAAATACAGCGGCGACATCACAAAAGCGCTCGCGGCGGGGGGCGACTCCGTCATGATCGGCAGTCTTCTCGCCGGAACCGAGGAGAGCCCGGGCGAGACGGTCCTCGCGGAGGGTCGCAGCTACAAGGTCTACCGCGGAATGGGCAGCATCGACGCCATGAAGGACGGCTCCGCCGATCGCTACTTCCAGGGCGGCATGCAGGAGAGCAAACTCGTCCCCGAGGGGATCGTGGGCAGGGTGCCCTATAAAGGAAGGGTCAAGGGATCCATCTATCAGCTCTGCGGCGGCCTCCGCTCGGGAATGGGCTATCAGGGCTCACTGAACCTGGACGATTTGCGCGACAACGCCCAGTTCCTGCGGGTAACGGCTGCGGGACAGCGGGAGAACCATCCGCACGACATCACGATCATCAAGGAAGCGCCCAACTACCAGGTCGATCCCTCTTCGACTAGCTGATCTTACTTGAGCAGTACCGCCTTTGTCGTCGATACGTTGCCTCCGGCTTGCAGCATGACGCTGTACACACCACTCGCCTGCGGCAAGCCGGCGTCATCCGTTCCATCCCAGAGGATGAAGCCGGATCCTGCCCGCGCCACGCCATCGTGTAAAACGCGCACCCGACGTCCGCTCGCATCGAATACAGCCAATGTCATGTCGCCCGCGCTCTCCAACTGAAAGCTGATTTTTGCCCTCGGGTTGAAGGGATTTGGGGCGATGCTCAGCGCGGCGTTGAAGGCCTCGACAGGCGTGTCCGGACCAGCGGTCAATAGGTCGAAGTGATTCTCGAACAGATAGACGCGGCCCTCATCGCGAGTTGCGACGGCGATGTCGAGATCGTCGTCGCCGGCAAGGTTGAACGCTGCGATGTCGCGCGCCTGCGGTCCGGCCTCGACGTAGCTATGGTGGATAAAGTCTCCGCCACCCTCGCCGATGAAAACATCGAATCCCCCATCTCCGTAGCAGGGAACGACGAGATCGACGATCTGATCATCTGTAAAATCTTCGGCAAGCGCGAGTACGGGCAACTCGTGCGTGTTGTAGGTGGCCGCCGGTTCGAGGACGCCAAAGCCGTTGTTGATCAGAACGCGTATGTAATCCGGTTCCTCTTCAGAGATGCGGTTGATTGCCAGAATCAAATCGGGGAACTCGTCGCCATTGAGCTCGGCGGAGATTCCACTCTTGATTTCGGTGTCCTCTGATCCAATCACATAGCTCGCGGCCATCTCGAGATTGCCCTCGCCGTCCTTCTCCATATAGACCATGAGTCCGAAGTTCTCACGGAGAGCGATCACCTCGATATCTCCATCGTTGTCGAAATCGCCCGGTACGACGGTGCCCGGTCCATAGCCGCACTCGAAGTGTCGCCATTGATTGAAGCCTTGGTCGGCAAGTGGGCTACTGAAGACTGAAATATACGATTCATGGCCATTCGCGACGATCAAGTCGGGCAGTCCATCGCCTGTGATATCCGCCGTCGAGATGGCCCAGGGGCCGAGTCCGGATATGTAGCTATCATAGTATGTGAAGGCGTAATCGTTTTCCTGGACATACAGGCAGACATTGTCGCCTTGGTTGCTGCTCGTCACGAGCGCCGGTTTGCCGTCCCCGTTGAAGTCCGCAGAAACGATGAAGCGGGGTTGATGCGGCGACAAGATACTCTGGATCTTGTAGAAGACCGGGGGCGCGTACATCCAGATATCGACGGTGCCATTTGAGATGTCCGCGACGGCAATGTCCGCCAACGCATCGGCGCCGACGAGAGGCGCGACAACAATTGAGCTTGCGCTGCTTTCGGATTCCAGGAAGGGAAACTCGTCATAGGGATCGAAGAACCGAGGGACGGCCAGGCTGTCGGCAAATCCGACGACGAACATCACTAGGATAAACAGCGAAATAGTCATAGGCTTCATCCGCTTCCTCCAGGTTGTGCCGGACACCCGACATGCCGCGCCATCTGCGGGCGGAATCGCCCACACTGACGGCGTTCAATTGTTGCAAATTTGAGGGAAGAGGACAAGGCGAGGCAAAAAGTATTAAAAAGTTCGAGCCGGGGTTTATATAAGGGCAAGCGAAACAAGCACTAAGACTAGTCGCCGTCCTCATCGTCAAGCTCGAAAAGGCGTCGCAGGCTTTCGAGATCTCGCATGCGCTGCGTCTCGTCCTGCGTTCGCTTCAGATGATTCACGGGCCGGTACATCACCTTGTTGATGAACGCCCGCAGGGCCTCTTCGACGGCGGCTTCCGTCTCGCAGGTCATCTGCTTGCTGTAGCGCTGGATCTCCGCGCGCTTCATCTCTTCGAGGAAGTTGTGGAACTTCCCGACCGTCGGCCCAAGACTCATGTTCTTCGCCCAGCGGCGGAACTGCTTGAGTTCCGTTTCCAGAATCTGCTCCGCCTTTGGCAACTCCCGCTTGCGCACCGCGAGATTGCTCTGAACGATCTCGTCCAGATCATCCATGCCGAAACAGTAGGCTCCCCGCAGTTCGCCGACCTCAGGGTGAATGTCCCTGGGTATGGCGACATCGAGCATAAAGATCGGCGCGCCTTTGCGCTTTTTAATCGCCGTGGCGACCATCTCGGGTAAAACGACGGGCTCCTGGGCCGCCGTGCTGCACAAAACGACATCGGCCTCGCAGAGCATCTCGGTCAGATCGGTGAGAGGTCCGGACGTTGCGACGTCCGGCCTATCGCCGTTGAGCTTTTCGGCCAAAATCGCGGCTCGCTCGGGATTGCGGTTGAGCACGTGGATGTTTCCGACACCCGCAGCCACGAAGTGCCGACCGGCGAGCGTTCCTGTGTCGCCCGCGCCAACAAGCAGGGCCTTTTGCTTCGACAGGTCGTGGAAGAACTTCCGCGAAAGCTCAACAGCGGCGTAGGCCACGCTGACGGCTCCCTCGCCGACCTTCGTGCGGCTGCGAATGTGCTTGCACGCCCGGAAAGCGCTATGGAAAGCGCGTTCGAGCATCGCGCCCAGAGGACGACGGCCCGACGCCAAGCGATAGGCATCCTTCACCTGGCCCGCGATCTGCGGCTCGCCGATCATCAAGCTCTCGAGTCCCGAGGTCACTCGATAGAGATGAATGACCGCGGGGTCCTCCTCCAGATACCAGCCATGCTCACCCAGGAAGAGCGAGAAATCGACGCCCTCCTCTTTCAGGTTCTCTTCGAGTATGGCGGCGCAAATATTGGGCGACTTCGTTTCGACATAGAGTTCCGTCCGATTGCATGTCGAGAGGACAACCATCGAATCGAGTCCGTCTTCGTAGCAACAATCGAGAAAAGCGCTGATCTGCTCGGGACTCAAGGCAACGCGCTCGCGCACCTCGGTCGGAGCGCTGCGGTGGTCGATCCCCCAGACACAGATCCTGAGGCGCTTGGAGTCGAGAGGGATCGGATCTGGGTGCGCGGTCACACTCATAGCATCGCCCCCTCTCTGAAATTGTGGAAGCTGGGGAGGAAATGCTGAATGAGACCCGTCGCCAGGACGACGAAGAGGAAAGCGAAAATCGCCAGATAGCCCATCCGCCGCCCACGCCAACCCCAAAAACGGTTGCCGAAGAGGCCGATGCTGTAGATGACCAGCGTCGCCCAGGCCATGATGATCTTGGGATCGCTCTGGCTGAGATTCAAAACGACTTGGCTGTCGAGGTTGCGAATCAGTGAGCGCATCCAGAGGTGGCCGGTAAGGAGCGATCCAAGAAGCAGCGGCACGCCCAGTTTCACAGCGCCGATGCTCATTCGTTCCAGCAAATCAAGCGGCGGCAGTCGGCGGTAAAACAACCCAAACTGCCGCTTCGTGAGCTGACGAGTCTGGAGAAGATAGAGCATCGAATAGAGGAAGGCCGTGCTGAGAGCGGCATAGGCGAGAAGAATCAAAACCGCATGACCGGCATAGCCTGCATCGCTCAGCAGGACATTATCGACAGGCCTGCCCGTGTTGAATGTGCTCGCGATGAATTGGAAGACGAAAGAGAGGGCGATCATGACAAAGCCCGTCTGCTTGACGCTGTAGCGCCACTCGAGGATGGCGTAGATCGAGATCAGAGCAAGGCTCAGCGCCGAAAGGAACTCGAGCGGCGTTCCCATGGGAACCCGTCCAAGAACAAAGCCCTTGAAAACCAAAAGCCCCAGATGCAGGAGGACGACACTCGGCAAAAGTCGCGAGCTCAGGCTATGGGCGATTCTGGAATCCCTGTAAAACAGGAAAAGGTAATCGACGAGCAGCCCCAGATAGAGAAGTGGCAGCAAGACGTCAATGAAGTGCAGCAATTTCAACCTCCCCGCTTCTACTTGCAAGGTGACTGCAGACGAGTTTGGCCGTCCTGCCCGCCTCGGCGATACAGTGGTTTACCGAGACGCCTCTGTAGGCGCTGCCCGTCAGCCAGAGCCCGGGTCTCTCCGCCAAAAGACGATCAATCGCCGCGAGGCGCGCCGGATGACCGCGCACATACTGCGCGATCGCCTGCTCATGGCGGATGATCCAATGCCGCTCGGGTTGGCCGCTCAGGCCATAGAGATCGGTCAGCTCGGAGATCGCGAGGTCCAGCAGGGAACGATCATCGAGTGCGAGAATTTCGGGATCGGTCGCTCCGCCCGCCATGCAGCGAAGCAGCACGTTGTCGCCGGGCGCCCTGCCGGGGAAGATGCTCGCTGACCAGAGTACGCCGAGTAGGCGCTTGCCTTCGCGTCGCGGAACAAGCATGCCAAAGCCGTTGAGGGCGCTTGCGACGCGGTTCCGCGGATAGGAAAGCGTCATCACCGCCATCGGCGCGTAGGGTATTCCGCCGAGAAGATCGGTCAGGGGCAGATCGTCATGGTGCTGGGCCGCCGCATGCGAGGGTGTCGCATCGACTACGGCGTCGAAGGGGCCCTGCTCCTCGTCACCGACGCAAACATACCAAGCGCCGTCACGCTTATAGATTTTGTTGACGGGCGCGCCGAGAACGAGGCTCTCCCGCAGTTCGCCCGCCAAGGTGTCGGTAAGCTCGACCATCCCACCGGCGAAGCTGTGCAACGTTCCGCTCGGCCCACCACTTCCGCCTGCGGATTTATCGCCGCTGCCATTGCGCTTCTTGGCGCGGCCGATGCTGATCATCGCCTTCAGAAGGCTGCCGTATTCGGTTTCGAGCTCGACCATGCGGGGGAAGCATGCCGCCAGGCTGAGGCGGCGCGAATCCCCACCGAAGATCCCCTTTACCATGGGATCGAGCATCGTCTCGGCAAAGGCGGCGCCCAGGCGACGGCGACCGAAAGTGTCGATGGTTTCGTCCGTCGCCGGATCGGTGGCGGCTTTGCCGAGATCCGAGCGGCGCGGCAGAAAGAATTCGCCCGCCATCCGGAGCTTTGCGCCGAGCGGCAGGATGTCCGACTTCAGGAAGGCGGGTGGGGAGAGCGGCAGCTCCCGCATCCGACCGCCGATCAAAAGGAAACGGTGGCTTGCCGCGTCGGCGGATCGCTGCAGCGACGACCCAAGCGCCAGATCATCGACCATGGCCAAGGTCGCCGGCTCGTTGTCCAACCAACCGTTCGGACCTTCCTCGACTATGTAGCCATCCTCGCGCCGGCTGCGCAGCTTGCCCCCTGGGTTCTTTTCGGCCTCGAATATGCGGAGTTCGATGGACAGGCCCGCAGCGGCGGCCTCCTTGCGAAGCCGATAGGCCGTCGCCAGTCCGGCGATGCCGCCCCCGATCACAGCGACTTGGGCTGGGGCATCAGGCATGTCCAACCTCCGACAGATTACGGCTCTCCGCGAAGTGGGACACCAGCATCTCGCTTTGGCTATCGAGCCAAACGGGATTGAGATTCAGCGCCGGTCCGCGCTCAAAAACCTCGATGCCGAGACCCTTGGCAAGCGCTTTAAATTCCGTATCGAGCTCGTGCTTTGTCTCGATGTGTTCGCAGCTAAAGCTAACCGGCTGAATGATGAGGTGCGTCGTTCCGCCCGCCGCAAGCTCACGGAGGATGGCCAGGATGTTCGGTCCTATCCATCGAACGGGACCGACACGGCTCTGGAAACCAAGTAAGGGTTCCCGCCCGCCTGCGATGCCGTCCAGCCACTCCGAGTTGTCGAACTGATCGCGTAGAAACCGATGGGCGCCCCCAACGCTTGCGAGCGTCTGGTCGAGATAAGGATCGCCCCGCTTGATGAAACGCTCAGGCAGCGAGTGCGCCGTGAAGACGAGCGCGCAACGCTCGGCGGGAACCCCCGCGGCAGCCCACTCCGCCAAGTGCTTGGCCGGTCGCTCGACGAGGGTCTGAAGATAGCCGGACAGCATATGCCAGTCCCACAGATTCAGCGCGGGAGCGGCGGGCGCCAGCTTGCCAAGCGCGGCGGCGATGGCAGTCGCAATCGAGCCGGTTGTCGCTTCGGAAAACTGGGGATAGGTGGGGAGCACCAGCATCTGCTTGGCGCCTCGCTCGAGCAGCTTGGCGACGGCCTCCTCGGGATAGGGATGCCAGTAGCGCATGGCCGGCTCCGCGAACGCCGTGATCCCGTGAGCTGCAAGTCGCTCTTCGAGCGCCGCTCCCTGACGCCGCACCCAGCCCAGTTGCGGGGACGCGCCGCCGAGCCCCATCGCAAGGTAGCGTTCCTTGACCGCGGCCGTGCGTCTGCGAGCGATGAACGCTCCGAGAAGTCGGGCGAGCGGAGCGGGCAATGGGAGAATAGCCGGATCGGCGAACAGATTGCGTAGGAAAGGTCCAACGGCGTCGGGACCATCCGGACCACCCATGCCCGAAAGCAGCAGACCCGTCGGCAAGCCGGGGTCGAGCTGGATCTGACTGCTGGCGGTCTGCGTCATCCTACACCGTCTTCGAGAACAGGGGCTTTTCTTGCTGCCCCTCCAGGTAGAAGTCCAATTCCATGCACAGATTGCGGATGAAGAAACGCCCGAGCGGCGTCACTCGCAGCCCTTCGTCATCGAACTCGACGAAACCCTCCGCCTCGAAGGGGCGCAACCGTTCGATGGACGCTGGCAGCGCCTCGTCCACACGCTTGCCGAATTCGGCCTGCGTCAGATTGAAAGGCAGCTCGAGGTTGCAGATGAGGTGGATGATCACCCGGCGACGAAAGAGATCGTCATCCGTTAGTCGATGACCCCTTGCTACAGGCAGCGTTCCCTCGTCGAGCGCATCTTGATAGCGGTTCAGCTTCGTGTCGTTCTGGACGAAGCTGCCCGCGAGATCGCTGATACTACTGTTGCCGAAGGCGAGCATGTGCGTCGCTGGTCGAACGGTGTAGCCCATGAAGTTCCTGTGCAACCGCTTCTCGTTTTGAGCGATGCAGAGCTCGTCATCCGGTAAAGCGAAGTGATCCATGCCGACCCACTCGTAGCCTCCCGCGGCAAAGCTGCCAATCGCGTCGTGGAAGAGCGCGAACTTTTCGGTTGGCATCGGCAGCAGTGACTCGTCGATCTTCTTCTGGTTGTGACGCAGCCGCGGCAGGTGTGCATAGCTGTAGAGAGCGACACGATCGGGACGCATCCCGATGATCTCGGTGATACTGCGGGCGAACTTCTCCGCCGTCTGCCCCGGTAGGCCATAGACAAGATCGACGTTGACGCTATCGAAACCCTCGTCCCTGCATGCGGCAAAGATCGCCTTTGTCTGCTCTTCCGGCTGGATGCGCCCGATGGCCTCCTGCACGCCCGGGTCGAAATCCTGGACACCCATGCTGATCCGATTGAAACCGAGCTTCCGGAGCAGCCCTACCTGTTCCCGCGATGCGATGCGGGGATCTATCTCTATCGAGATCTCCGCTTCGGCCGCCACATCGAAGGCGTCCGTGAAAAGACCGAATGTTCGCGCGAGCTGTTCATCGTCAAGGAAGTTGGGCGTTCCGCCGCCCCAGTGCATCTGCAGCACCTTTCCCTTGCGGCCTAGGATCTCGGTGACGATACCGACCTCCTTGGCCATGCGGTCGATATACGCATCGACGACGCCCGCCTTGCGCGTAACGGTACTGTTGCAGCCGCAGTAGTGGCACATCTCGGCGCAGAAGGGCAGATGCGCGTATATGGAGAGCGCGTCGTCGTGCATCTCTGCGAGCCGTGTTAGCGCGTCCCGGTAGCCGGCATCGCCGAACTCGGGCGCCCAGACCGGGACGGTCGGGTAGCTCGTGTAGCGGGGGCCTGCCTTGTTGAATCGCTCCAGCAGCTCGGCGGATACATCGGGAATGCTCATGCTCAGTCTCCCCGTCGGTAGTTCTGCACGGTATCCACAAGCGTCTCGACCGCCGAGAGCGGCGTTTTCGGGAGGATTCCGTGACCCAGGTTGAACACGTGGCCCGGCCCTTCATCCCCCGCTCTGCAAATATCGATAGCGCGCCGTTTGATCTCTTCTTCGGGACCAAATAGCAGGAGCGGATCGAGGTTCCCCTGAACGGGACGCCAACCCACCCGCGGCAAGGCCTCGCGCAGCCCCGTCGTCCAATCCAGACCGATCGCGTCGGCGCCGCTGCCGGACAGCAATTCCAGGTAAGGGGCGCAGCCCTTGGCAAAGAGAATACGCGGCACACCGCTGCTCGCGAGAGCCGCCATGATCTTCTTCACACCGGGAAGAACGAAGCGTTCGTAGTCGTGGGGCGAGAGAACGCCCGCCCAGCTGTCGAAAAGCTGGACGGCATCCACGCCCGCCTCGACCTGCATCAACAGATGCGCCGCAACCTGATCCGCCAGCTTGTCCATGAGCCCGGTAAACAGCTCCGGCTCCCTGAACATCAGCGTTTTTACCTGCACGTAGTCCTTGCTGCCGCCGCCCTCGACCAGGTAGCTGGCCAGCGTGAACGGCGCGCCGGCAAAACCGATCAGCGGCGTCTCGCCGAGCTCGCCCTTGAGTATGCGGATCGTGTCGGCGACATAGCCCAGATGCTCGCGGGGTTCGCATACACGCAGGGCATCGAACTGCGCCTTATCGCGAAGGGGCGCGTCAAGCTGAGGGCCGTTCTCTGCAAACTTGAAAGCCGCACCCATCGGTTCGAGCAGAACGAGAATGTCGCTAAAAAGGATCGATGCGTCGAATCCGAAACGGCGGATCGGCTGCAGGGTTACTTCAGCGGCAAGCTCGGGAGTCTTGCAAAGCTCTATGAAGCTCGTCTTCTCGCGAACGGCGAGGTATTCGGGAAGATAGCGGCCCGCCTGGCGCATGATCCATATGGGCCGGCGGGCTGGCGATTCTCCGCGCAGCGCCGCAAGGAAGGGGGCGTTCTCGACGGACGTTGTCATCAGGCTGTCTCCTCGGTGAGGGTTGTAAGGACACGAGTCGCCGCGGCGATGGTTGCCGCGATATCAGCGTCACTGTGTGTTGAGGCAAGGAAACCAACTTCGTATCCCGAAGGCGCAAGGTAGACGCCTTCCGCGAGCATCCCCGCATGGAAGCTTGCGAAGCGCTTGGGACCATCGGGGTTGATCGCCGCAAAGGCGCGGGGCGCCTCGGACTGGAAGGCGATCCAGAATAAAGATGCGCAGCGCTGCAGGCAGGCGTCGATGCCCGCCGCCTCAATGGCATCTTCGATTCCAACGGCCAATGTCGACGCCTTGCCGTCGAGTGCCTGGTAGAAGCCGGGCGCTCCGATCTTCGTCAGGGTCGCGAGGCCCGCCGCCATGGCGAGCGGGTTGCCGCTCAGTGTTCCCGCCTGGTAGACGGGGCCGAGGGGCGCGATGTTCGCCATGAGCTTTTCAGAACCGGCATAGGCGCCGACCGGCAGGCCGCCGCCGATGATCTTGCCGTAGGTTGCGAGATCGGGCTTGATGCCGTAGAGCGCCGCCGCTCCCCCGGAGCCGACGCGGAAGCCGCTGATCACTTCGTCGAAGATGAGTAGCGCGCCCGATTCAGACGTTAGGCGGCGACAGGTATCCAGAAACTCCTGTCGCTGCAGCAGCAGGCCGGCGTTCGCGGGAACGGGCTCGATGATCAGAGCGGCGCAACGATCGCCGTGCTCGGCGAAGAAGGCCGTCAGGGCCTCCTCGTCGTCGAGGGGCAGGACCGCCGTGTGGCGAGAGAAGTCCTCGGGTACTCCCGCGCTCGAGGGGTTGCCGAAAGTCGCGAGTCCGCTGCCTGCCTCGACGAGCAGATGATCGGCGTGGCCGTGGTAGCAGCCCTCGAACTTGAGGATGAGATCGCGGCCCGTAGCTCCGCGCGCAAGGCGGATTGCGCTCATCACCGCTTCCGTTCCGCTGTTGACGAAGCGAACCCGCTCGAAGATCGGTACCATGCTCAGGAAGGTCTCCGCGAGAAGCACTTCGCGCCGGCTCGGGGCGCCGAAACTCAGGCCCTCGCCGGCCGCGGAGAGTATGGCTTCGCGAACATCCGGATCGTTGTGACCCAGGATCATCGGGCCCCAGCTCTGACAGAAGTCGATGTAGCTCTTGCCGTTCTCGTCGCGGAAGTGACCCCGGTTGGCGCTCTCGAAGAACAGCGGGTCTCCTGGGACGGCTTTGAAGGCCCTCACGGGACTGTTGACGCCCCCGGGAATAACCGCCTGTGCCCGTTCCCACCACGCTGCATTACCTGAACTCATCGCGTCCCTCTCTCTTCGTTGATGTCCATCCGGAACCGGCTACGCTCTACAGCCAGCCCTTGGTTAGCGCCTCGCGGCCGTGATAGGTGATGATCAAATCCGCGCCCGCACGCCGCATGGCGAGCAGGTTTTCGCGCACAAGCGCCGCTTCGTCGGCGAGCCCCGCCGCTGCGGCATTCTTGACGAATGCGTATTCGCCGCTGACGTTATAGACGACGAGGGGCTTGTTCGTAAGCTCGCGCGCCTTTGCGACGATATCGAGGTAGGCGAGCGCCGGCTTGACCATGACCATGTCGGCGCCCTCGTCGAGGTCGAGCAGAACCTCGACCATCGCCTCGCGGCTGTTGCGCGGATCCATCTGATAGGTCTTGCGGTCGCCCTGCGGCGCGCTGTCGCAGGCGTCGCGGAAAGGACCGTAGTAAGCGCTCGCGAATTTCGCGGAGTAGGCGAGGATTGGAAACTCAGAATAGCCGTTGCCGTCGAGCAATGCGCGAATGCCGG
>PJEL010003349.1_pt1 | contig 13801 bp, 19 predicted proteins | sample 1853271 | NCBI WGS metagenome assembly PJEL01 (sample SAMN08108733, study PRJNA415343) | Invertebrate metagenome, whole genome shotgun sequencing project. | host: Globobulimina | place: Sweden: Gullmar Fjord | collected 2015-08 | reverse complement strand
AAGGATATAGATGGAGATATAGATGGAGAGCAACGTTATACAATACTTAGCGTCCATAAAGATTTAAAATTGAATGTTGAGGGTTAAATGTTGAGGGTTAAAGAACAAGCTGAGCAAGGGAATACTTCAGCACAATACAACCTGGGCTTGAAGTATTCCAAAGGGCAAGACTACACAAATGCGGTAAGCTGGTTCCGCAAAGCTGCCGAGCAAGGGGATGCTGAAGCACAATTCAATCTGGGCTTGAAGTATGCCAAAGGGCAAGACTACACAAAGGCGGCAAGCTGTTTCCGCAAAGCTGCCGAGCAAGGGGATGCCCTGGCACAAACCAACCTGGGTTGGATGTATTTCAAAGGGCAAGACTACACAAAGGCGGCAAGCTGGCTCCGCAAAGCTGCCGAGCAAGGGAATGCTGAAGCGCAATACAGTCTTGGGTTGATGTATGCCGAAGGGCAAGGCGTGGAACAAGATGACCAATATGCGGTAAGCTGGTACAGAAAAGCTGCCGAGCAGGGGGATGCTGAAGCACAATACAGTCTTGGCTTGATGTATTTCAGAGGGGAAGGCGTGGAACAACATCACGGCAAGGCGGTGAGATGGATTGAAGACGCTGCCGAGCAAGGGCATGCTCAAGCGCAATTCGATCTGGGCTTGATATATGATGCATTGGGCGGGGAGGATTAAAGATATGAATAATAAAGAACAAGCCGAGCAAGGGGATGCCGTGGCACAAACCAACCTGCGCTGGGGGGGCTTGCAGTATGCCAAAGGGCAAGGCTACACAAAGGCGGTAAGCTGGTACAGAAAAGCTGCCGAGCAAGGGTATGCTAAAGCACAATACAACCTGGGTCTTATGTATTCCCAAGAACAAGACTACACAAAGGCGGTAAGCTGGTTTCGCAAAGCTGCCGAGCAAGGGTATGCTGAAGCGCAATACAATCTGGGCGTGATGTATGACAATGGCTCTGGGGTAAAAAAAGACACAGAACAAGCCGTTTACTGGTTTCGCAAAGCTGCAGAGCAAGGGTTTGCTCAAGCGCAAGGGCATGCTCAAGCGCAAGGCAATCAAACCTGGCATTGGAACGGTGAGGTTATTGAGAGTTTATTATATGAGGATTAAAGATATGAATAATAAAGAAGCCATTTACCTCAAAGCTCCCTGTCAAGAGCATACTCAAGGGCATACTTCAGCACGATCTTCAGCACGATGCCATCTGGGCTGGGGGGACTACACAAAGGCCGCTGAGCAGGGGGATGCCCGAGCACAAACCAACCTGGGTCTTATGTATTCCCGAGAACAAGACTACACAAAGGCGGTGAGTTGGTACAGAAAAGCTGCCGAGCAAGGGGATGCCCTGGCACAAACCAACCTGGGTTGGATGTATGAAAAAGGGCGAGGCGTGGAACAAGATGACAAAGAGGCGGCAAGCTGGTACAGAAAGGCCGCTGAGCAAGGTGATGCCTTGGCACAAATCAGACTGGGCAATATGTATGCCAAAGGGCAAGATGACAAAGAGGCGGTAAGCTGGTACAGAAAGGCCGCTGAGCAAGGGCATGCCGTGGCACAAACCAACCTGGGTCTTATGTATGAAAAAGGGCGGGACTACACAGAGGCGGTGAGCTGGTTCAAAAAAGCTGCCAAGCAGAGGTATGCCTTGGCACAAATCAACCTGGACAGATTGAAATAAACAATATGGGTTTGATGTGGACCCGATTGCTGAGATTATACTATGAAATGTTAGTTGGAGAATCCTCTCCGGCTTATAAAATGAGGATTAAAGATATGACTACTAAAAATCGAATAGAAGAAGCTATTAATAAAATTACAGATGTTGATGGCGATAATAAGAATGGCGATAATAAGAATGGCGATAATAAGATTACAGATGTTGATGTTGCTTGGTGTGGCGAATTAAAGTTACTAGATGCTTTAATAACGTATGAGTCAGTTCGTGCAGAAGAGTTATGTAATTTTAAGACGAAGTCACGTGAATTAGTGGCACAAGCTCATCGTGCCACACAAGAATTAGAAGACCAGATTGTTGAGGGTCAGAAAAAGACCATACAATTAATAGGCGACTGTCTTTGCGCTTCAAGGTCTAAGATTAAGTCTGGAATTGACCAATCAATGAGTATTGCAGAAATGCACTCTTACATTGAAGGTGCTGTTATACCTGAGTGCGACTCCATGCATGCAGAGGTAACAAAGATTAGCCAAGACGGTGTCGATTATGAGAATGAGCGAAAAGAGAAAGCTAGTGAGATACAAGATACGTTAAACAAGCGCCTTGCATCTTTAAAAGAGACTATGGATGGAAAAATCATGTTGCACCGAATTAATTACCGGGACTACAAGAATGTTTCTTTTGCGTGGATTACGTGATGAATAACATCGAGGTTAACGCTACTAGAATTGAAAAATTGTTCGGCGGGGCTGCTTCCCGCCGGAGCATTAAAAGGCGGTTAAAGACTGTTTGTGATAAGTACACCGATGAGATCTATCTGTCTAGTGGTGTTCGTGAGGACGTTACTTCTGACGATTATATTTATGGCGATGTAAGTTATATTTACGGTGATGCGTCCAACATAACTGGTTATGTTGCTAATCTTATGGGTTGTGTTGATGGTCTTTTAGGTTGTGTTTCAAAAATAACTGGAGACGTAACAGATATCATAGGTTGGACTACTGATATTTGCGGTAGCGTAAGTTCTCTAACTGGTAATGTTTCCAATATCTGCGGTGATGTTTCCAATATCTGCGGTGATGTTACTGGCATAAGCGGAGATGTTACTGGCATAAGCGGAGATGTTACTAATTTTTATGGTGATGTTAGTGGGTTCGAGGGTGATGTTGCGGAACTCTATAGCAAGGGGGTAGTGGAGGTACGTTGTGGGGAAACTTAGCATACGTTGTTCAGAATTGGAGCGATTTCTTTCGTGCGCACATTCTTTTAGGTTACCTAGAAGCAAAGAGGAAGAAACCAAATACGCGACAGACGGGACTGCCAAGCATTTGCTTGCGGTTGCTCTTTTAGGCGCGGCTGATGGTACGGTGTCTGTGGATGCCGACATAAATTCTTATGTTGAGTATGCTCGCGGGTATACGGCTGAGTCGTTCCATTCTTATACTACTAATGATTATACTTTAACGGGCACATGTGACGCTTATAATATAAACGGTGATGTTTTGGACGTGGTTGATTTAAAAACTGGTTTCCAAGAAGTAAGTCCTTACTGTGCTCAGTTAAAGGGGTATGCTTATTTATTGTTAAGTGGTGACCTAATACAGAGTGGTCTCAAACATCTTAAACTTACTATATTCCAGCATGGGTGCGCTAATTCTGTAATGGTTCCTGTTGAGGGTTTCTGCGAAGAGTTTGAGCGAAGGTTATTGGAAGCTATTAAGTATTCTCCTTATATCGCAGGCGACCACTGCACTTATTGTCCGTCTAAGATTTATTGTTTGAAAATGCGTTCTTTAGGTGAGTGTGACGGTGACGTTAAGTTAGCTGATGATTTATTAGCATTAGTTAGATATAAATCAACTCTTGAAAAGTTAACAATTGATGCAAAACAGCATTGCTTAAAGCACAGAAAGGACGCCTTTAGAAGTTATAACAGGCGTACTAGGGTATGGGTAGATGAATCTATTGCACCCACTGAGCAAAAAGTTATGAGTGTAGCCAAGGCACTACGTTTGGGGTTGGCTAGCACATCTGCGAACAATGTAAAACATGTAGATACTGTTTTGTGGAAGTTAAAAGATGTATGAAATAACTTTGATTGATGGGGTTACCTCTAAGAAACTAATACATGCGGTTATAGGTTTTGATAAGCTGAAGACTGCTCAACCAAAAGAGTCTAGCCCTTTATGGTATTTTTCAAAAATTAAAGACAGGCGCACTGCACCTTTGGTGGTTCCTGGGGTAATGTTGGATTGGGATAATGAGGTATTACCAAATGATTGTTTAAGCGATAAGTTTGAGTATTATAAGCATCAGACTCATAGTGGTCGGTGGCGTATAATTGTTCCTTTTGAAAAAGCGGTAACTCCTAATCTTGACATCTTTAATCAAATAATTGATTGTTTTTTTGCTGGTGTTTTTCATAACGCAATTGACCGTAGTTGTTTCTCTTTTGTTCGTGCTTATTATTTGCGTCCTGAACGTTATCCTTTAATTCCTAATGCTGGGGTAAAATTTAACCCTAATGTGAAGGAGATTACTAAGAAGGTTACTAGTAAGGTGGTGGGGGGAGCTACTCCAACTCTGAAGTTAGAAGACTATAAAGAACGCATCGATAGGTTATATGACCTATATAAGTATGAGATGTCTTGGGGTTCAATTAAGACGCCAACATGCTCTATGGGTTGGCATGAGCGGTCACATGTAGGAGACATTGCTTTTAATGATGTAAAAAAAGACACTCCTGCTTTTATTTATTGTTACCATGAGGGTTGTAAGAACGAGATAAATAAAGAATTAAGCGGAGAAGTTAAAAAATTCACTGTTGGTTATTTAACTCTATGTGTAAAGCGTGGTGTTTTGACATTATCAGATATTGAACGGTGTGCGTTTTCTGATAGATTGTTGTATAAATTCAACGATTTGAAACATTTAAAATTTTATCCTAAATTTGATGCTAAATTGTGGTTATATATCCTTTATGAGAATATCCTAATAGACCGCACTACCAACGTGATTTATTATTATGTTGATAAATGTTATCAAGAATTGAGCGATGAAAATTTTAAATATGACACCCAAGAGACTGCTGGTACATATTTTAGTTATTTTACAGGTAAAGACCCAAAAAACTATATTGATAAACTTACTGAATACAGTAAGGCGATTATGTCTAAAAACGGTAAGGAAATTAATAAAGTTGACGGGCTGTGTTTAGCTAATGGTGTGTTGTTGTTTAAACCTAATGACGGTGAATATTCTTTTGTTAATCATAGTTCTAATTATTTTTTTAAACACGTTCAAGATTACAAGTACGATACGACTGCAACTTGTCCGTTGTGGGAAAACACATTGTCTGAGTATTTTGACGGAAAAGGTTCTATTAAGGAACTGCTATTACAAGAGTTTTTTGGTTATAGTCTAACATCCGTTAGGTATTTTGAAAAGCTGTTGGTGTTATATGGTGTGACTCGCGGCGGTAAGAATACTATTGTTGAAACATTATTGCGGTTAGTTCCTGGTGACGGATTTAATTTATCTTTATTGTGCAATCCAAAAGAACGTGAGGCTATCGTTGGTAAAAAAGTTTTGTATGTGAATGAAGCGGTTGTTGACCAAAGAAAACGTATCACCGATGAATTAAAAAAATTAACATCTACTGACCCAACAATAATAAGACCGTTATATAAAAAAGCATTTTCCACAGGCGACGTGCCAAAGCTAATAATTTCGTTTAATGATGTTCCAGAGAATTTAGAGATTGACCAAGCTTTACGCGCACGAATGCTGACGATTAAACTTATTAATAGTTTTGAAGGGCGTGAGAACATTCATTTAAAAGATGAGCTATCGAAGGAATTGCCTGGCATATTGAATTGGGCGTTAAAAGGGTATCTCCGTTTATTTAAGAATAAGCACTTTACACAATGTTTAAAAGACACACATGACTTATATCTATCTAATAAAACTGATGAACCGTTAGAAAAGATTGCGGAGTTTATGCGTGAGAAGGTTGGAAGTGGAAAAATTAAGGCAAATTTGCTACATAGCGAATTTAATTCTATTTGTGATGAGGTTGATAAAACGGCTTTTAGTAATTATCTGTCGCAATTGGGTTATCAGAAAATTAGAAGAAATGACGGGGTTTATTATTTAATAAGATGACAAAACTTAGAAACTACCAACAAGAATGTGTTAAGGCGTGCTTGTCTTCAGATGGCGGGTTATGTATTTTACCACAAGGAAGCGGCAAGAGCCATATAATTGCGGAGCTGTGTGCTCAACTATATATCTATGGGAAAATATTAATTGTTACTCCGCGTGTTGAACTTGTGAAGCAAAATAGAAAAATAATCGATGCTACTCTTTTTAAAAAGACAGTCCCTTTTATAGCCCAACCACAAGTATGCACTATAAATCTAGCACATACAAGGAAATTCTCTAATTATTCGATGATAATCATAGATGAATGTCATTTAGTTGGTAGGGATATGGATAGCATGTATCAAAAGTTAATTGCTCGTTCGCCTGATGTTGTGGTGTATGGTTTCACGGCGACGCCTTACCGTATTGACTTAGGTCATTTGGTGCCTAAGGTGTTTTCTAAAATATTGTATGAGGTTGGGCGAAGTATTTTAGTTGGGTCTAATTTTTTGGTTAAAAGGCGGTATGTTGAGGTGGCGCCAGAGATGATAATTAACATAAAAAGTATTAATTATGTGTCGGTTAAGAAGTTAAGTAAGGAGGTTGTGCCCCAAACTTCTAATTGTATTAAGGATTTTTTGTTAAGGAAGGGGGTCAATGAAAAGTCTATTATTTTTGGGTGTGATATTACCCATTGTGAGAAGATAAAAGGGTTAATTCCGACATCTGAGGTAATTCATTCACGTTTGCCGAAGCATCAAAATGACAAGATAATTAGTGAATTCATTTCGGGCAAGATAAAGACGTTGATTAATTGTGAGATGTTAACTTTAGGGTTCGATTGTCCTGATATAGATAATGTTGTTATTTTACGTCCTACCGACTCTTATGCTTTATACGCTCAAATGATAGGACGGGGTGACAGGCCTGCGCCATTTAAATCAAAGAATAATATTTATGATTATACTTTAAACGCGTTTAATTTTAATGAAAAGTCGTGCACAGCAAGTGTTGAAAAAGAAAAGCATTGTATTTTTTGTCATGAGTTGACGGATTATAGGTTAAGTAAGTGTCGTCATTGTAAAAAGGGTTTAATAAAGGGAGAGACTCCACAAAAAAAGTGTATTTATTGCGGTGAGTTAAATTTTAATGTTGTGACGTACTGCAAGTCATGCGGTGAATTTATAAGGGGGTCTATATATTTAGTAAAACCTTATAAGTTTGGTGCTACTTTATTGAGAAACGGGGCTTATTCTGTACGTTTTGTTGTCGATGGGGATAAAGAGCGTATTTTTGTGATGTCGGGGGAGTTATTTAATAAGGTTTTAAAATTGTGCGCACCGCAACGCATCAGTGTTGCTACTGATTATTTAGGGGAAAAGCGTTATGGTTATTTTTCAAAAAAATTAAGTTTATTGTATAAACGTAAAGGTCGTAGTAAGAATTTTCAATTATTAAGAATAATTTAGTTGACAATTATTAATTATGGTGTATAATTAAAAATAATGGGGGTTAATTTGTTTTAAGGAGTTTAATTATGAGTGAAGTGAGTAAAGAAAGACGTACGATGGATGTTAAAAGGTATCACACAATACGTGAGGAACCTGGTTTCACAACTGTGCTTTTTTATGGTCCTTGTGGTGGGAGTATTACTTTGAGGTTTAAGAATAAAGATTTTTGGGAGATGGAGAATGAGCTACGACCAAGAATTGATAGGGTTAATGTTTTAATTGTTAACGGTGATTCCTATGAGGCGTATTGTGATTTTTTAAAAGAGTTTACTATTACGCTGGATACGCTGGATGTTGGGTTATCTTTTACCGAGCGGAACGCAATCTTTACGATTGGTTCTAAGAAATTTAAGCAAGTTTGTGCTCCTCGGTACGACGGGTTTAATCACAAACCTATAACGGCGTCGAGTGGGGACGAACCTATAATGGCGTCGAGTGGAGGTTTATTATAAAAATAATGGGGGGATTAATTATAAAAATAAACCTGAGGAGGTTAAATTATGAGTAAGTTAATTAATGGTAATTTATGGCTTGAAGCGAATGATATTGGTTCTAGGCTCGAGGGTATGGATTGTAAAGACCGGTGGTATAAGACAGACGTTTTGAAGCCCTGGACGATTGTACCTACGGGTCATCAGATGTTTGTATATTCGTTTCACGAGATTATGGATGAAATCGGTAGGTTAGTTACGTTTATTGGTGCGGATGTCAATGAAGTAATATGCTCTAGCTTTTATGTTGGTGATGACTTTTGTGTCGGAGATGATTTTGTTTTTGTTAAAGTTTTAGAATTTTCTAAACCTCAGAGAGCAACTGTGGTGAGCCGCGGTGATAAGCCTATTAAGTTTTATGGACCATTAAATCGAATAATGGTAATTAATTATAAAAATAAACCTGAGGAGGTTAAATTATGAGTGATAGAATGTATGTAAGTTTTCAGGGTGTTTTGTCCTTCCCTGAAATAACTGAGAAGATTTCAAAGGACGGAATGGTACCGGTGTTTAAGTCGTCTATAATTCTTGATGATCGTAACACCAAGAAGGTAAAGGACACCCACGAGAAATTTAAAAACCTTGTTAATTTGGAAACGTTAGCAAATGACCCTGGGTGTTATCCTTTATCTAATAAGTCCTACTATAGCAAAATGCCAGCGGAGTTTACACATTACAGAGGTATGACACCCACAAGGGTAGCTTGGCTAAAGTCTTTAGATTTTTATAAAAAGCCTTTACCTGTTGAGGAGTTTAAGGCTGGGGATTTGGTTGGTGTAATATGTTCTGTAATTCTTACTGAGTATAACAGGATAAAGCGATCTGGGTTTTGCGTAAAAGAGATATATAAGATCAAAGACGGTGTTATTAAGTTTAGTTCTGTAAATCTTGAAGAAGCGACTAAAGAAATAGATCTTATTTTGCGAAGTCATGCGGATAATATTTCTGACGATGACATTGAATTATAAAGGTAAAGTTATGGCTGATAAATTAAAAGTACCAGCTCACGAGTATGATGATTTTTTGTCGTTCGAGGGACGGTTATACAGACTACTTGGTAAAAATCTAATTAAATATGAAGGTAATATTTATTATCGGACTAGCTACGCTGTTGCGTTTGGTGGACCGTTACAAATAGCGTCTAAGACTGTTTTAAACGGGTTAAAAACCGCGAGACCAGAACGCGTAGTGTCTGAAAAAGACGGCGTTGAGGTTGTTTGTGAATAGTGTTTTTTATGATTTAGAGGTTTATCCAGATAGATTTTTGATGGGATGGTTAGGCTGTGATGGTGTAACCCAGTACGACGGGGTTCGTGCTGTTCGTACCAAATTGGAGCGGTGTTTTGGTTCGGGTCTTAAGTTAATAGGGTTCAACAACCGCAGATATGACCACCCGATACTTGAACATGTGTTGCGTGGTGCAGATGAGCGCGGAGCGTATGAGTTATCGAGGAATATTATTGCCGGCAGCAACTCCATTTCTTGGAACACTGACATTATAGATTTGTACGAGATTTGTCCAAAGATAGCGCGTGCTTCGTTAAAGGAGTTTGGCCACCGTATGGGGTATCCAATTCTTGAGACTCTTCCTTATCCTTACGATGAAGTATTAGACGCTAATCAGTGGGAAAATGTAAAAGAATACAATAAACATGATTTATTTATTACTCGAATGCTTTGGTTAAGGTTAAAAGGAGAGTACGAAGGGCGTCAGAGGCTTAAGGTGTTTTTTGACATTAAGACAGAGTTTGGAGGAGTGCCTAGGCTTGCTGAAAAGGCGATAATATCTAAATTGGACGATTGTACGATAGACCGAAGTGGTAAATTACATAAAAGCAATAATTTAGTATTGCCCGAATGTTTTAATAATATGTACGAAGAAGCGTTTGCTTTTCCTGTAGCTAGATATTTAGCAGGTGAGAAGCCTGATTTTATGAATGAGAAGCATAATGTTAAAGGATGTAATGTTAAGTTTGGAGTAGGGGGACTGCATGGCGATTCTACTCCTGGTTTATATTATGACGCGTATGATTATGACGTTGCTTCTTATTACCCGTCTATAATTTTGAATTCTAAGCTTGGCGGAGAACGGTTTAGGTCTCTTTACAAGAAAATTTATGACGATAGGTTAGCCCTTAAGCGTGCAGGGTCTAAGGATGCGGATGTATTAAAGTTGGTGTTAAATAGTTTGTACGGAAAGCTTGCCGACAAGTACGCTTCAAAGCAGATTTATGCGCCCAATTTAGCTTTAACTATTTGTTTTTTAGGTCAATTTTATTTGGTTGATTTATTGTGTAAATTAGGCGAAGGTCAACCGATAATTGCAAACACTGATGGTGTTGTGTGCAGAACGGAGATAGACCAAGGTGTGATTGATGAATGGGAAAAAAGGACTAAATTCAAATTAAACAAGACTAAATACAGGGTAATTATTGTCAAAGACGTTAATGGTTATTATGCTGTTCGTGAAGATGGGAAAATAAAACGTAAAAAAGAGTTTTTAGAAACATCATGGGGTCATAACGTCAAAGCTCCGATAATTCAAAGGGCGGTAGTTGATAATTTATTAAACGATATCCCTATTGGCGACACTATACGTGATAAGGATGTTACTCCATATGATTATTGCTTTTTTTCTAAAGCTCGAAGGGGTAATAGTTTATTGTTGGACGGAGAGGAGCTGAGTTCTCCTAAAATCAGATATTATGTTAGCACTCAAGGTCATGTGCTTGAACGCCAATCCCCTAAAATAAGGGCGAGAATTGTAAAATTATCTAAAGTAAAGTTGCTTATGGAGATTAAACCAATAGACGATATTAACTACGATTGGTATATCGAGCAAGCTAATCGTTTGAAAGGACGGATTATAAAAAGTGACTGTAAAAAATAGACCTTTAAAGGAAGCGACTGCCCAAATTTCGTGGCTAAAATGGGTTAAATTCAATTACCCAGATTTGACTATCTTTCATATCCCTAACGGAGGGTACCGGCACTATGCCGAGGCTGTTCAGTTAAAGCGAATGGGAGTACTCCCCGGTGTTTATGATTTATATTGTATGGATTACAAGTTGTTTATTGAGTTTAAGAGGATTGGGGGGAGAGTTTCTGCTGCGCAAAAAAGTTTTGAGGGAAAAATAAAAGCTACAAATCATAATTCATTAGTTTTTTTTGGATATCTTGATGGAGTTAATAAATTTAAACAATATTTAGTTGACAATTATAAATAATGTGGTATTATTAATTATAATTTATAACTTATAATATCAAAAGGAGATATTTACTATTAATAACTATTATGTTAACGGTGCTTTGGGTTTTTTGATTGGCGTATTTATATGCGGTGCTTCATTTTGTTTAATTTATCCTTTGGCTGCGCTTTTACTTGTCGCTGTGATTCCGATAGAGGCAGTGAAGTATTATTTTTACTGCAGAGATGGTGTCGATTCTGTTCATTCTGTACAGGACATTATATTTTTTAGCCTCTGTTCTATGTGTGGTTTTTCACTTGCGCTTATAAGTCTTATGTGTCTTTCTCTCTTATACACTTCACCGCTTTTTATCTACTTATTTTTTTCTGCGATTGAAGTGCTGTATACATGTGTTGTGTATCGTGAAATGATATTTGCCACAGACCCACGAATAGCGGCCGCTCGGGCGGAGGATCGGCGTAACGCACAGCATGACTCTGATGTACGGTATCTTGTAGATCGGATTCAACCTGGGGCACACCTGAAAGACTATACCACTACATCTCAAACTGAACTACACGCCCTAGCTGATAGGAGGTTTGGTAATTTGTAATATCAAAAGGAGATATGTAATATGTTTAAGTGGATAAAATCGTTTTTTAGTTGGTGTTTTAGTGGGCTTTTTAGGTTTTTGGTTAGGCCTTCCTATTCCTATCTGCCTTCACCTGCACGGCTTGAAGCAACGGCTGATATGAATTTTTTTGCCGTACCGGGTGGAGACAATACGTCCTTTAGCTCGACAGCCTCCGATAGTCATGGTACAATTATTTAATAATTCACTGAGGATGATAATATGTTTGACGGAATGAATTCAACGATTACGCGTGCGTTTTTGAAAGCGTGTAGTTGTTGTTTACCAGAAGAATTAGATGAAGACATAACTTTACCACCAACCGTAGCCATAAGTTTAGAACCATTGCTTGGCTACGAAGATAAAAGTGACGGTGGGAACACTAATAGTAATAACACTAATAGTAATAACACTAATAGTAACAATAACATCATACAGCCTATACGCCAAGCACCACAAAGGGTTGTCGACAATAGCAACAGATCCCTTATGGAGCAAAAGATTGCCGAAGAGGCTGCCTTTACTAATAGGATGATTGATGACGTAATGCGTTCGCGTGAGGGCGAGAGGTTGGGCAAGTATGAACCACCGAAGAAGGGTTCTTTTGCATCTGAATTCATGCTTAAGTATGAATATGCTGGGCTTGCAAAACAGATGAACACTTTAGACAGTGAAATTTACGCGCATAAATCTGAAATAGTACACATAATGAATAAATTAAATGAGTATGTGCATTCTGTACGCGCAAACTCTATGAATGTGAAGCATTCTCCAGATTTTGAACGGCGTTTTTGTGAAGCTCATCTCTTAGCAAAACGGTTTTTCGCACAAGCAAGGGATTTTGAAGAACGACACGGACGATTACATAAAGATGCGTTCACAATAGACAGCAACAAGGGCAATTATTCCTACGATTCATTATTAGCATGCGTGAAAAAAGGGCGGTTAGCATCTGCTGAATTGACAGAGTCTAAGAATAATATTGACAACGAGTTTAATATTGTCAGTGACACATTTAGGAAAATACATGCTGAGCTAATTGAGTTAAACGGTCTGCAGGAAGCCTGCACTAATCAACGATCGCTTGGTAGATGAAGTAGTTAAACGTTAGCAGATGGTCTGTCGTCATTGGATGAGGTAAGTTCATCTTCCCGCACGTGTCGTGAGTAATACCCCGCCACCACTTCGTTTTCTGTCCCCAGTGGCCATGGTCTTGTATTCTCAATATCTTCCTGTGGTATTAGTACGCGGGGGGTACTTCTGCACGCCGTAAATAAAAGGTCTAAACTTATAAGTACGATTATAATCAATATAGCCACACTTAAAGGCATTACTGCGACACTTATTGACGTAAACATTACCGTGATAAGGTAAGTCAACGTACATGTTCCAGCTATCAGCGCTAGTAGTTCTAGTTTATTATTTTCCCCAAACAATGTGTTATACCTCGCTAACTAAGCTTATGCCTGTGTTTCCGTCCTCTGCGTTTCCGTCCTCTGAGTTTCCGTCTTTTGCTGCTTTTTCTTCTGGTACACTTGTAAGGTCAGTAGATGTGGTGTCTCTTCTACTATTACCACTATTGCCGCTATTGCCACTGTTCGAAAGAGGCTCAAAATTCTCGACTATGAGGTCGTCTATTCTTTTATTTTCTTTAAACGGGTGGTCGTTGTTTAAGTTATATTGCGAATATTGCCGAATATTTCTTCCAGCTGCGTCCGTCACGTTACCACCTTTTTTAAGTAGCGTGTGATCTGGAGTGAAGCGCGCCCGCATCCTATTTTCCGACCCTGCTAAATCTACATAATTTTGCCCAAATGAGTACCCGCCTTGGTTCATAATTTGTGACCTCCTGCCACTCATATGCTCAGCAGCTGACAGCATACGATCTATGCTATCGTTATCTGGAATATTGAAGTTAGAGCCAGGAGGGAGAAAAATACTTATCATAGTTAGGAGTTCTAACGCTGATAAACCTACGATTAAAATTATGTACGACAAAGGTATAAGATAGAAGAACGCCACACCTACGTAGGTAGCAAGACAAGCTATTATAATAGCGCATACTACCTTTAACACTGCGTGTATTTCGCTTAACATTTTTCTTCACCAAGAGATATATTCTTATATTAAAAAAATCAGATATGTGTTGACA
>PJEL010003348.1_pt1 | contig 13811 bp, 11 predicted proteins | sample 1853271 | NCBI WGS metagenome assembly PJEL01 (sample SAMN08108733, study PRJNA415343) | Invertebrate metagenome, whole genome shotgun sequencing project. | host: Globobulimina | place: Sweden: Gullmar Fjord | collected 2015-08 | reverse complement strand
CGAAAAAATCCCAATGACCCATGAAGATTGGAGCGAGCCTTCCGACACGCTCCCGCAAGTATTGCCCTTGGTAGACCCGTTGCCGGCCGGGTCAGCCCCCGTTGTCCAGGAACCTCTGGACGTGTTCCACCTCGCGGGCGCTGCCCAGGACCACGGGCGTTCTCTGGTGCAGACCCTCCGGCTCGATGTCCAGGATGCGTCCCTTGCCGTCGGTCGCCGCGCCGCCCGCCTGCTCGATGACCATTCCCATGGGGTTCGCTTCATACATCAGTCGCAGCTTGCCCTTGGAGTGCTCGCCCGTGGGCGGATAGATGAATACACCGCCCTTGAGCAGCGTCCGATGCACATCCGCAACCATTGAACCGATGTACCGGCTCGAATAGCCGTTCTCGTGCGCCCAGGACAGATAGTCCTGGTAGGGCTTGGGGAAATTGTCCCGGTAGGCTTCGTTCACCGAGTAGATTCGTTGTTCGTGCGGGATCGTGATATGCCTCTTGACCAGCACGAACGTCCCGATGGCGGGATCCAGCACGAACATGTTCACGCCGTTGCCCGTGGTGACCACGAACACCGTCGATGAACCGTAGAGGATGTATCCCGCAGCGACCTGCCGATGGCCGGGTTGGAGGATCAGACCCTCGCCGGAGTCCACTTCTTCCTGGTCGTTGCGGGAGACGCTGAAGATCGTCCCGACCCCCACGCTGACATCGAGATTCGAGGAGCCGTCCAGGGGATCGAAGGCGATGCAGTATCGACCGCCGTCACTGCGAGATCGCAGGATGGTGGGAGTTTCGCCCTCCTCAGAGGCCAGGACACCGACATTCGCGCGGTCGCCCAGGCAGCGCATGATGATCTCGTTGGCGATGATATCCAGCTTCTGCTGGGCCTCCCCGTGAACGTTCTCCTGGCCGACTTCGCCCAGCACGTCATCGACGCGAGCTCGGCGGACCTTGTTCGCGATCGCCCGCCCGGCCAGCGAAATCGCAGAAAGGATCCAGGTGAAATCGCCGGTCGCCTCTTCGAACTTGGTCTCCTGGGCCAGAATGTGAGCCTGCAGCGTGGTCAGGTTCTCCGTTATCCCGTATTTGCTGGTCGTGACTGTGTAGTCCGGCATGACTGCGGCTCCGATCGTGGCTGAGATGATGGTCTGCCCCGTCCGTTCCGCGGCGGGGCAGAATCGACTAACATATCCGGTCTTGGCCGGGTCGTGGCGACGCCGGATTGGGGGTCCGCCACCCAAGCGGATCGGCTATTCTAAGCGGACTCGTCAAGATTGGCGATGCCCATCGACCCACTTGCTCAGCCTAATACGGTCCCTTTCACTTGACCGCAGGTTCTTTCTCTCTGATCGGAGTTGCCCGAAAATGTCACAGCCAGTCATCCTCGCCGCAAAACGTCTTCCCACCGGCAGATTCCTGGGTTCCTACAGCCGCGTGCCCGCCGTCCAACTCGGGGCGCTGGCCATCCGAGCCGTCCTGGAAGAAGTTCCCGCCGCGAAAGACCACGTCGAGGAGTGCATCATGGGCTGCGTCCTGCAAGGCGGGCTGGGCCAGAATCCCGCCCGCCAGGCCGGGCTCAAGGCCGGCCTGGCCGTAACGCTCAACGCCTATACGGTCAACAAGGTCTGCGGCTCCGGCCTCCAGGCCGCAATGAACGCCGCCCAGGCCGTCAAGGCGGGTGATATTCACGTTGGTGTGGCCGGCGGCTTCGAAAACATGACCGCCGCCCCACACCTCGTCCAAATCAGAAACGGCGTCAAGTTCGGCAAGGACACCCTCCGCGATCTCATGCAGTTCGACGGCCTTTGGTGCGCTTTCGAGGACTGGGCCATGGGCGACGCCGCCGACCACATCGCCCGGAAGCACGGTATCACCCGTGAAGCCCAGGACGAATTCGCCGCCCGTAGCCACCAGCTCGCAGCCAAGGCCGCCGAGGCCGGCCACTTCGACGCCGAAATTCAGGCTGTCACTGGAGAAGACATCGGCAATCGCAAGAAGCCCGGCCCCGAAGGCGGGCTGGCCATCGATGAGGGCGTCAGGGGCGACACCACCGCCGAAGGAATCGCCCGCCTCAAGCCCGCATTTACTGCCCACGCCCCCGAAGGCACCGTCACCGCCGCCAACGCTTCCCAGATCTCAGATGGGGCTGCCGCGTTCATCATTGCTTCCGAGGAGAAGGCCAAAGAACTGGGCGTCGCCCCGCTCGCACGAATTGTCGACTATTGCACCAGCGGCGTGGAGCCCAAGGACATCTTCGACGCTCCCTCCGTGGGCGTGCAGATGCTCTTCGACCGCAACGGCATCACCAAAGCGAATGTGGACCTCTTTGAAATGAACGAGGCCTTCGCCGCCCAGTGCCTCGCCAACAACAAGATCCTCCAGCTCCCCCTCGAGAAGATCAACATCTGCGGCGGCGCCATCGCCCTCGGTCACCCCATCGGCGCTTCCGGCGCTCGCGTGCTCACCACGCTCGTGCATCAGATGATCCGCACCGACGCCAAGCGCGGCATCGTCAGCCTCTGCCTCGGCGGCGGAAACGCAGTAAACATGCTCCTCGAACGCGGTTGATTCCCACCCGCAGGAAACACCGCTGGCGACCGGCGCTTGCACGTCCAACAGCCCATAAAAGCACCCGATTTCAGTCGGGTGCTTTCTCTTTGGGGGTAGCGCTGAGAACAGCTACGACACCCCGCAGTCCGGACTCTGCATCCCCCCCATCCCTTATCTGTCCCGCACAGCCCGCAGGGGCCCCCGGAACATTTCCCCCGCTACGGAATTGCGACCCACCTCTCCCCCCGCCGATGGCCGATGCTTAATCCGCGGCCGTCCGGTCGCAGGTCCGATTACGCGCCAGGGGAGGCGGATTATGCAAAGTGTGGCAGGCGATTCGAGACTGGATGAAGCACGGTTTACCGGCGATCTCAGCGGCGAGGAAGCGATCCGATCCGATCCGGAACTCGGACGCATGGTCGAAGCCGCCACCAGCGGCGCTTCCGGCTCTTCGATCAGGCAACATTTTCTTTCGACCGCAGTGCGGGTCGATCCCAAAGTCCTGCCCGGCTTGGCCCAGGCGTTCGAGGATATTCACAACCGCACAGAACTCGGCCATCCAATGGAAGCGTACGTTCACGCCGACCAGCACATCAACGCCTGCGTCGTCCGCGGCTCCGAGCGCATCTTCGTGGTCCTCTCCAGCGCCGCAGTCGAGCGCTTGACCAGTGAGGAACTCGATTTCGTCATCGGCCACGAACTCGGCCACGCTTCCTACGGCCATCTCGAACTGCCCGTTGGCGTGGTCCTGAACAGCCAGCCGAATGTCCAGGCCAGACAGGCGATGCAACTGCTCGCCTGGCAGCGCAAGGCGGAGATTTCCGCCGACCGCGCCGGTCTTCTATGCTGCGGCTCGCTCGACATTGCCGCCACGGCGTTGTTCAAGACACTGAGCGGCCTGTCCATCGATGGGCTCGCCATTGATCCCCAGGAGTTCGCCGGTCAATGGAACGATCTCGCCGGGGAAGTACAGAAGCAGGGGCGCGGCGATCACTGGCTCTCCACGCATCCCTTCCCACCGTTGCGCATGAAAGCCCTGATCGCGTTCTGGGATAGCGATCGTGCCGATCGACTTATAGCGGCAGCTGCAGGCACGAATTCCATCGATCGCACCGACAACGAAATCGAATCTCTGCTGGCAATGATGGATCCGCTCGCCCGAGAGAGATCCGATACCGCCGACCCGATGCTCCGTCAGTTCTTCCTCTGGGGGGGTCTGTATATCGCCGCCGCGGATCGGAATCTTGATGAAAGGGAGTTGGAGAATCTGCGCTCAGTTGTCGGGGCATCCACGGTGGATGATGCGCTACACGAAGGCATTGACCCGACGGTGATGCGCGATCGCTTCAAACAGACCCGTGAGGAGCGCCAGACGCCTCTTTCGGCTCTGGAACTGCACAAGATTTTCGCGGGCCTCGCCGCCGTCGCCGCCGCCGATGGCAACGTGGATCAATCTGAAATCATCGCCATGCGCGACCTCGCCGCCGTGTGCGGCGTAAACGAAACCTTCATCGACGTGGTCCTGGCAAAGGCCGCATGAACAACCTGATTATGCGGCTTCGTGCCGCGGAGGCTGGATTATGACTACCGCTACTGATATCACACAGAAGATCGAAGAGATCGGCACGATGGCCGGCTACAAGCTCGCCCGCCATCCGCAATTGCCCGACATGCTCGTCTGCCCCTTCGATATGGGCAACGGTCGATCGCAATCCGTCTACATCATGCCCTCGGGCCAGACTCCCGCCGGCGAAGATCTCGCCTGCTTCATGTCGCCCTGCCAGGCGCTGAAGAAAGGCTTGCTCGGCTCCATGTCCAAGAATCAGGCCGTCGACCTGCTCAAGCGAAATGCCGGCCTCGTCACCGGCTGCTTCGCCATCGAATCCATGGGCGATACGGACATGCTCGTCGTTCGTTCAACACAGATCGTCCCGACCATGGAGATCGAAGAGTTCAAGTTCCAGGTCAACCTCGTCGCCCTCATCGCGGATGAATACGAGCGCGAGCACGGCAACGACGTGTTTTAACAAACTCTTCTGCCGCATCGCCGCGATGCGAACCACAACAGATTGCACCTCAAGGAGAGCCCCGGTATCAGCCCGGGGCTTTCTTGCGGTCGTGTCGGCATCGTCCCCCAATCGCGATTGTCACGCTCGCGTGTCAGTGTCGGCCTTACCGCCGTTCTCCGCCTGCCTCACTTCCACCGCGACATGCCCCTTGGGCTGCAGCGTTTCCTTGCTCATGGTGCGCTTGAGGGCGAAAAAGAGGAGCGCTCCAACGACGTTCACGCTGGTGCAGACCGCGAACACCCATGACCCGGCCCCCGGATCAAGTGATTCGAACCACCAATAGAGCGACACCGCGACCGCCGGTCCGATGAACCCTCGCACGCCGGTGAGAGTCACGTGGATTCCCATGTACTGCGAAGCGCTCTCCGTGGTCGTGAAGTCGTGATGCCCGAGGTTCCAGCCCAGCACGCCCCCGCCGAAGCTGATGCCGCGCAATACTGCGGATGTCCACAGCAGCGTATGGTTCGCCGTCAGCGCCGCGATGAGCACCACGATGTTCGTGATGGTAAAAGACCAACTGTGGATCACCCGGAAGGGGATGATGTGCATCCGATCGAGCATGCGCGACCAGATCGGAATCGCCAGCGGGATGATGAGGATCGGAACGGTGGCGGTGACCAGGATCCCTTTCAGGTAGCTGTAGCCGAACACGTTCTTCACGACGATAACGAGCGGCGCCATCATGCTCAGGTTGCCGATGCCGAAAATGAACATCGCGCCCATATACCTGCGGAAGAGCTTGTCATCCCTCAGAATTCTGAGCATCTGGAGCGGGTTGGCGCCGGAGTTTCGCTTGCCTCTTTGCTCGCGCTCGGTGCGGATCAGCGCCGCGTGGCCGCGCATCCGGATCTTGCTGTAGAGCACCGCGCCGATGAGACCCGCCCCGCCCGCGAGAGGGTACATCCACCGATACGCCTGCTTGTCTCCTTCCATCGCCAGACCGATGGCGAGGCCCGCCAGTGCCAGCATGATCGTCTGCACCGTGGCAAGCTTGCCCGCGATATTCGCCCTCACATTGCGTGGATAGTTGGCCTGCCATACGGTGGTGCGCAGAGTGACCACGCCGGCCCAGCACACTCGAGCGCCCGCAGCCCCGGCGGTGAACATGGCAAGCCCGATCCAGGTTGACGGGGCAAAGGCGATCAGCCCCACGCAAAGTGCTGCCCCGAACTGCAGTCCCACCAGGAATCGGATCTTGTTCTGGCCGTGGCTCAACGAAGCCCAGAGAAAACTGGTGATGTTCGCAAACGCCGGCGCCCCCGTACACAAGGCTACCGCGATACTCAGGACCCAATCTGGCACCGCTCCAACGAAGCTGTTGTACGCGATGACCCCGGTGACCCCGCCCTCGGCCGCGCCGAGCATCACCGGAAGGAAGAACCACGCCGCGAGTTCTCGCCGGTAGTGCGCACGGGAAAGCGCGGGCATCGCCGCCGGAAGGAATGATCTGGCCGCTCGATTGACGGAGTTGATGGTCGTTTCAACCGGGGTCACAGCTTAGCTTTGGCGCGGCGGCAGAGCCGGACAAGCCCCACTGGATTGGCGGGGACAAAAAGAGGAACAAAAACCGCCCCCGATTTCTTCTCGAGGGCGGTTTGTATTCTGATATCGGCTTTCGCCAGTATGGCGATCGCTCAGCGGGGCATTCCGCTCGTGTAAACGATCGGGAACGGGCTCAGCCGCGAAGGATGATCCGTGTAGAAAACTCTTCCGAGGTCGTCGGAAAGCATTCTCAGATTGGAGTCGCCCCAATACGCCATGTGGGAATCGATGTCCACCGGGCGCTCCGCAGTCCCTTTTAACTCGGGGGTCAGATTGCCTGAAATCGCCGAATAGCTAACGTCGTCGGGGTTGGAAGTCTGACAGCCGGCGATGCATCCGGCGATTGCGGCCAACAGGGTCAGTTTGGAAACGCAATTCATGATGTATGAGCCTCAAATCCTGATCAGTCAATACTATGGGCGTTAGAGCACTAGGATGTACCATCCCTCGGTCTCGGTGTCAATCCTGCTGAAAAGATCCGTGGCCTTTCTTACGCCGATGCGACGATAATAGGCAAAAAGTACTGGCCCCGCCCTTCAGGTCGGTTAATCTGTCTCCTGTGGATCCGACGGCCTCGGGTCCCTTCGGGATCGCTTCTCATATGCGGGTTTACTTGCTCGACCTTCGTGAACCCCAAGGGATCGCCGATCTGCGACGATGGCCAAGCCTCCTTCGAGTGGAAGGCCGGGATCGATGGAAGGCGAACCCACTTTGTTTCGAGGGGTTCGAGCAAGGCCCGCGCGGAGGGCTCGCGCCTCGCCGCATGCGACCCGACGGGACTCGGGGCCGTGGTGATAGACCGGGGGCCGTGGTGCCTGTCCGGGGGCCAAGGGGCCAGTCGGTATTCAGATGTGACGATCCAAAAAAATCATCTCCGGCGGCCAGACCGGCGCGGATCGCGCCGCCCTTGATCTGGCTCGCGAACTTGGCATCCTTTCCGGCGGCTGGTGCCCGAAAGGGCGATGGGCGGAAGATGGCGAGATTCCCAAACGCTACCCCCTGCGAGAGACGGCCACCGATGATCCTGCCGAGCGAACTGCCCTGAACGTCCGCGATTCCGACGGAACGCTAATCATCTGCCACGGTGAGCCGGCGGGCGGAACCGCACTGACCAAACGGCTGGCGCTTGAATCCGCCAGACCTTGTCTGATGATCGATCCGATCCATCCGGGCGCCGCATCGACGGGCGAGCAGATCGCGGATTGGCTGCGGGAGCATCGAATCGTAGTGCTTAACATCGCCGGCCCTCGCGAGAGCGAGCAACCGGGCATATACGCTCAGGCACGCAGCCTGCTGAACAGGGTCTTGATGTAGCGCGGCCTGCCTCGGGCTACAATTGCCACCATGACCGTTGAGCCTCCCCGCAATTCCTGTCCCGACCCTCACGCCGATTCTTCCTCTGTATCGGCCGCAGCCGGGTTTGTCTTCCGAGTTGACGATGGCGATACCCTTGGCCTGCAAAACGCCATCCTCGCCTCCGTTGACTATCGCGGGGATGTGACGATCACCCGCAAATCAAGCCCCGAGCAGGTGGTCGGTTACGTCTACGACTATCGGCAATCAGACGATCCAATGAAGGCGGTGTTCAGGCTGCTGCCTGCAGATGGCAGTGAGCGTCTCACTATTCCACTGGGCGATCTGATCGCGATCGAATTCTCCGGCAAGGATGCCGCCGCGGGAAGATCGTTCGAAACCTGGGCCAGGGAGTACGCGAGCAAGAAGCTCGCGGCCGAGTCGCCCGAAACTCCGTAGCTGCAAATCGCCTGACTCGATTTCCCACACTCTCCAGATTCGATCATCTCATTGCTGTTCGCAAAACCGATGAACATTCTTCTCACCAACGATGATGGAATCGACGCCCCGGGGATTGTCGCTCTTTACGACGCCCTGGAGGGACTGGGCGAGGTGGTTCCGATCGCACCCAAGACCGTGCAGTCAGCCACGAGTCACGGCATTACCTTCAGCCAACCGCTAATGAGCGAGGAAGTCCTGGTAAACGATCGCATGAAGGGGATTGCGGTTGACGGCAGGCCGGCGGATTGCGTCAAAGTCGCCCTCCGCGCGATCTGGAAAGAGCGCTTCGGAGAGGGCAGTCGGCCTGATGTCACCATCAGCGGAATGAACGCCGGGGCGAACGTCGGAATCAATGTCATCTACTCCGGTACCGTGGCCGCGGCGGTCGAGTCCGCATTCCTCGGCGTGCCCGCAATTGCCGTAAGCCTCTATATCGATGACCGCGCACGCACATGCTTCCCACGCGCGGCTGAGATAGCCAGGCACGCGATCGACCGCGTGCTCGAACACGAACTCGACGCTCACAGTGTCATCAACATCAACATCCCGCCGACGGAGGTTCCGGATGCGCCGATGCCCGAGATTCGCGTTGTCGAGATGAATGCCGCCCCAGGGACCGACGGCTACGAGCGTCGCGTCAACCCCTCCGGACACGTCTACTACTGGGCCAGCGGTAACGGCATGGAGTTCACCCACACCGCGCCGGAGTCGGATGTTGAAGCCATCGCAGAGCACTATGTCACCGTGACCCCCCTGACATATGTGATGACCGACCACGCCCGCTTCCAATTGTGGCGCGAGCGCCTGAACGCGGGAAGCGTGCGTTCGTGAATCCATTGCATGTTTGACACCCGCCCGCCGTGCAAAGCCGCAAGCGGTCCCACCACTTCGTCTCTACGTCTCTTCTTCCTTCACCCGCCGCTTGATCCGCGGGTTGATGATGATATCGATCGTCACATCAATCGTCTGACCCTTTTCAAGATCGTTCAGCGCTTTGCCGGTCGCCCTCCAGCGATAGAGACTGCTCTTGATTGCCTCATCGATGCGGGCGTCCCCGGAGGATGCCAGGATGTCCGCCGAGGCGGGTTTGCCATCCGGTCCGAACCTGATCACCACCAGCGGATTGCCCGGCGACGAGGTCGCTTCAATCAGCGTCGTGAACCGGGGGCGCTGAGTCTTCAATTCCAGACCCTGACGGGCGATGGGCTTCCCCAGCTTTATCTGATCGAACGGTACCTCCACGATGGATGTGGCATCCGATTCCTTGTCCGCCTCCTCGCCGATCTCCGGCTCGGCCCCCGGGGCGGTCCCCGGCGGAGCCGCCGGCGGGGCTCCCGGCTCAACTGACGGTCTCACCATTGGTGGTGTCGCCGCTTCCGCCGGTGTGGGCGTTTCCGTCGGCGCAGGTTCGGTGGGCTCATCGGCCGGCGTTTCCTCCGCCTTCGTCTCGGTCGGCTTCTCTTCCGTTTCGGGTTGTTCTGCGGCCTCCTCAGGGACCTCGGTCTCAGGTTCCTGGGGATCCTCTTCGGATTCGGTCTGCTCGGGATCCGGGTAGGGAAACAACCCCTCAAGCAGTTTGTTCAGGGTTGTCAGATCACTTTCGCTCAGGGGCAGAGGCGCCATCTCCGCCGGCTCGCCCGGCTCTATATTCTCCGGCGGTTCCGAGGATTCCTGGGGATCCAGAAGAGTGGCGGCAGTTGGGTCGCTCGGGGACTCAGAAGTGTCACCTTCTATTTCAACAGGCTCCGTCGGCGGCTGATCCATCGGCTCTGCTTCGTCTGTAGGAATCCCATCCGGTTGCGGATCGAGCTCGGTTTCAGGCAGCGGTTCCGCCGTTTCGGAATCGGGCGGCGGCATCTCCCGCATCGGTTCGGTCATCTCCGCCGGTTCGCTCTGCTCGGTCGGCTTAGCCAACTCTCCCGGAGGCAGAGGCAATGGCGGCGTTGCGGCGGCGCCGGGCTGGCCGGGCGCCGCCGGACTCTCGGTGAAGGCAGCCTGTTCGACCTCGGAGAATTGCGCCAGATGCTCCTCATACTCGTCGTGGCCGATCCACGTCAAAGTGCTCGGCGTGGGGCTGTCGATCCCGATCTGAACCTCAGGCTCCGGCGGTGGCGGGAATAGGTCTTCCTCCTCCTCTTCTTCCTCGGGGCGCTCAAAATCCTCGGGATCGAACCGCCCGTCCATTTCGATAGCGTGGCCGGGCGAGTTCATCATCATCACCAGCACAGGAAGCAGTAGAACCGCGTGCAGGATAAGCGATGTGCTGAGCCCGATCAGAAGCGCCAAGTTGGGTAGCCGCCTCGCCATATGGGGATTCTACATGGCCCCATGACTCAAACGTCAAATAGGAGCCGTGAGGCGTTGTTTCGCCCCGGTGCTATTCCGTACCGGTCGGCGCGGCCGCCGGGGGGCTCGGGGGCGCTACTGGCCGCGCGGTCGCAGAATCGGTGTCCTTGGGCCGGCCGACGAGCCTTATGTCCAGGCCCGCATGGGCCAGTTGGTCGTACAGGGCCAGAAACGTGGGCAGGCGGTCCGTTTCGCCGGTTTCCTCAGACGCGATGTAGATCACCGTCTCGGGGTCCTTGGCCTTCTCCGCCTTGAGCCGTTCCAGCACCGTCTCCATCGTGACCGGGTCGCGATTCACGAACAACTCACCTTCGCGATTGATGCTGATGGTCACCGCCGGGCCGGGTGTGGCCGCCTCGCCCGATGCGAACTGCTGCATCTCCACCGGAAGCAGCTCCGCCCGGATCATGAGCACCATCGCGTAGATGAAGAACGTCAGCAGAAGAAAGATCACGTCGATCAGCGGCATGATCTCGATACGGGCTTCGTATTCAGGTCTGCGAATGGAGATCATCAGGGGAAGGGACTAACGCATTGAGGCAAGGAGTGTGGAGTTGATCATAGCCGCGGGTGGATACCCGCGCGAAAGGTCAAGCAGGGCAGAGGTGTGGGACCACATCAGGGCCCATCCCAGGAACCCTATTGTTGAGGCTCGATCTGGAGGGAGGCGAGTGATGTGCTTATATCTTCGGTGAACTCGAAGACCCTGTCCAGGCCCGTGGCGAGCAGCACCGACCACACGCGGTCAGTGACGGAACACAAGCGCAGCCGCGAACCGACATCAGATAACTTCTTCCGCAATCTGAGCAACTGGGCGATGTTCGAAGAGTTGAGTCGATTGACCGCTTTGGCGTCCACGATCACGCTGGGAAGCTCTTTCCCCGACTCATCCAGTCGGCCAATGAGGGCATCCATGTCCTCCGAGAATGAAGGCTCCGGATGGAGTTCGGCGATGATTATCGATTCGGACCAGTCGGTAATGGTCATCAGGCACAACTCCACCTGCCGGAGTGAGGTTTTCCGGGATCAGAACCGGGCCCACAGGATAACAAGACGGAAGCGAGCTTACCTCGTCCAGGAGACATGAGGGGAATTACTTGCGCCCTTTAGATTCGGCCCACAAGCGGAAATCCGACTTGGATGGGCCTTAGCTGCCGTCAGCGGAGGTTGCCATGAAAAAGGGGACTGGCTCCGAGCCAACCACAGCCCACGCCGAGAAAACGAGGCATCTACGAGGTGCCTGTACCCTTTTTCAACTGACTGCTAGCCACCTTCAGCGGAGGTTGCCGCCTCGACGCCCGCCGCCGCTCCTTCGCCGCTCTCGTCGCCGTTGCCGTTGGATTCCACGACCCGGGCAGCGGAAATCAGCCGGTCTCCGGATTTCAGATTCACCAGCCGCACGCCTTGAGTGTTGCGACCGATGCGCGAAACGGATGCGGCGGCGACGCGGACGATCATGCCCCCCTCGCTGATGAAGATGAGCCCGTCATCCTCTTGTACGCCCCTAACGCTGGCCACCCGACCGTTGCGTGCCGTGGTTCGGATATCCAGTCGGCCCTTCCCGCCGCGGCTCTGAGGTCTTGCGCCATCCTCGGATTGCACCAGATACTCGGTCAGGGGCGTTCGCTTGCCGTAGCCGTTCTCGGTCACCGTGAGCAGATCACGGTCATCGATAACCCGGATGAGTCCGACGATCTCATCGTCCTTGCCCAGGTCAATGCCCTTGACGCCGGCCGCGGCACGCCCCATCACCCGGACATCATTCTCGTCGAAGCGGATAGCCATACCCCTGGCAGTGGCAAGCAGCGCGTGGTTCTTGCCCGTGGTGAGTACCACGTCGATGAGCCGATCGCCTTCGTTGAGTTTGATCGCGTTGATGCCTGACCGGTGTACGTTGCGGTAGTCCTTCAAAGCCGTGCGCTTGACGCGCCCCTGCTGGGTGGCGAAAAAGACGAAGTCCTCGCTGTCATCGAAGTCCTTGACGTTGAGGAACGCCACCACCCGCTCGCCTTCGCGCAGAGCGAGGAAGTTGACGATGGCTCGTCCGCGAGATACCCGGCTCATCTCCGGTATCTGGTAGACCTTCTTCTTGTAAATGCGGCCGGAGTTGGTGAAGCAGAGCAGATCATCGTGAGTCGAGGCCACGAAGAGATGCTCGATGAAATCCCCATCTTTCGCATCCGAGCCTTTGATGCCTCGACCCCCGCGGCGCTGTTCGCGATAGGTGTCAATGGGGATGCGCTTGACGTACCCCAGATGGGAGATGGTGACCACCACATCGTGCTCGGGAGTGAGATCGCCCAGATCGAATTCCTCGAACTCGACATCCTCGATGGCGGTCAATCGATCCGTGCCGAACTTCTTCCGAAGCTCCAACGCATCATCGCGAATGATCTGTGAGACTCTCTCCTCGTCGGCCAGTATCGCTTCGTAGCCGTCGATTTCCTCTAGAAGCGCCGCGTACTCGCCCACGAGCTTCTCGATCTCGAGCCCCACCAGCTGAATGAGCCTGAACGCCCCTATCGCCTCCGCCTGCACGCGCGTCAGCCGAACTCCGCCGTCGAGGTTCGTCGCCTCGATGAGTCTCGCGGGGACGATTGCCGCGTGAGCATGATCCGGCGGGATGCGGAACGCCCTCTCCATGAGCTTCTCGATCGCCTCGTCCCGCGTCCGGCTGGAGCGGATCAACGCGATCACCTCATCGATTTCGCACACCGCATAAATCAGGCCCTCCAACCTGTGAGCCTGTTTCTTTGCTTCACGTAGCAGATGTTCGGTTCTGCGACGAATTACCTCCCGGCGGTGATCGATGTAGCAGGTAATCAGCTGCTTCAAACCCATCGTCCGGGGACGGCCGTGGTCCAGCGCGATGTTGATTATCGAATACGTCGATTGCAGCGGCGTGAACTGGTACAGCTGCTTCTCCACCACTTCCGGGTTCGCGCCCTTCTTGAGGTAGACCACGATCCGCGTGCGGTGATTCTTTCCCGAGAAGTTCTTGATGTCCGAGATGTCGGGGATCCGCCCGTTCTTGGCGGCGTCCACGATCTTCTCGATCAGGTTGTTCTGAACCAACTGATAAGGGATCTCGTCAATGACGAGCGTTTCCCGTTTGCCGATCTTCTCCTGGTGGACCCTGCCGCGAACCTGGATTCGCCCTCGACCCGTTGCATATGCCTCGACGATCCCCCTGCGGCCCTGGACGATTCCCCCGGTCGGGAAGTCCGGCCCCGGGATGATCTCCAGCAGGCCGGAAAGGGAAATGTCAGGGTCGTCAATGCTCGCGATGATGGCGTCACAGACTTCCGCAACGTTGTGCGGCGGGCTCGAACAGGCCATCCCCACCGCGATGCCGCTCGAACCGTTCACCAGCAGATTGGGGAACTTCGCCGGGAGAACAGACGGCTCCTGCCGCGTCTCATCGTAGTTCGGACGGTAATCGACAGTGTCCATCTTGATGTCCGAGATGTCGGGGATCCGCCCGTTCTTGGCGGCGTCCACGATCTTCTCG
>PJEL010003347.1_pt1 | contig 13811 bp, 11 predicted proteins | sample 1853271 | NCBI WGS metagenome assembly PJEL01 (sample SAMN08108733, study PRJNA415343) | Invertebrate metagenome, whole genome shotgun sequencing project. | host: Globobulimina | place: Sweden: Gullmar Fjord | collected 2015-08 | reverse complement strand
GACTTGAAATACATGAAGAGGTGGTTTTTACCACTTTTGTGGTTTCCACCTCTTTTCCCATTTCAAGGAGGAAACAAGTCATGCTTCTCGACTGTGTGTAACAATCCCATTTATATAATGTATTAATTTGCAACGATAGATTCAAGGTATTATTAGTAGTAGTAATAACGTATTTAATGGGTATGATTGCAAGATAATGGGAGTGGGAGACGAGGATCGTGTCAAAGAAGGGCCTCCCATTCCTGGTCAAGAGAGACCGGAGGATTCGAGTCCCGAAGCGAAAAGACAACGGCAGATGATCGAAGAGGTATGTTATGTATTTAAAATTTACAAGTAATTCTGTGGTTGGCGTATTATGGATGGGTTTATGGTCTTTTGAGGCAAGTCCCTGGTCTCCTAGAATTCTCTGAGTCTGGAAAATTATCGATGTAGGCGATCGCACCGGAAGCAGGTATCCATGATGCCATTGACGAAGAGTTGGATGCCACTGGGATGCCAGCTGGTTGGATTTCGTGTCCAAAAATGGGCAATCCTATATGGAGGTTTATTCCAATGAAAGTTCCCCTGGGTGCTGCATTCAACTCTTTGATTCCTGATCCAAAGGACAGATTCAACGTCGAAGATGCTATTGATATGGCTAAGAAGAAGCTTGAAAACATCAAATTACCAATGGTAGATCAAAGTGGACAGCAAACTGCCGTTCCTGCTCAATGCAGCATGGTGATTGACCTGACTAACAGCAATCGGTATTACAGGAGGCAGACGTGGGAGGATCATGGATACTATCACCTGAAAATTCCAAATCGAGGGAGGGGAGAAGTACCTGCGCCTCAGGCTGTAAACGATTTTGTGTTTGAAGTACAGTCATATATCAATTCAAATCCTGCTGGATACATCCTCGTGCACTGTACCCACGGGTTTAATAGAACTGGATATATGATTGTATCACATATGATGCGAATACTGAGTGATGAAACGACAACAGTGGAGAAGGTATTGCAACTTTTTAGTCAGTCAAGACCTCCAGGTATATATAAGGACTACTATGTACGGCATCTTTTCAAGTATTATCACATGCGGCAGCCAGATAATTACCCTCCTCCACAGATTCCTGAATGGAAGGCTGGTGCTTCCCCGGAGGATGATGTGCCTGAGAGCGATGATGAAGACGCATGTGAAGGGGATGAACTGCAACATGATGATATATTTGGGGAAAATGTGTGCGAAAGTGAAGCCAACTGGGTTCGAGGGTTGTTAATGGAATATATCATGGGCAGAAGAACTGATCAGGGAGCAGCTGCAATGTTTCCAGGATCTCAGCCTGTCTCACTGGCTCGTTCTAATTTGGAGATGCTTTCTTCTCGAAGATACTGGGTCACCTGGAAGGCAGATGGTACTAGGTATTTGATTCTACTTCATAAAGCAGGAACATATTTGATAGACAGGAGTAATACTGTCAGGAGGGTTCAAATGCGTTGGCCATCGCCTTTACCTCCTATGGATAAAACTCAGGCAAGAGCTCCAATTGGTGGATTGCATCAAGGTACTATAATTGATGGGGAAATGGTTGTTGATGAGGATCTATTGAGTGGCAAGAGAACTCGTCGATTCTTGGCATATGATGCAATGGTGATCAATGGTGAGATTGTAACTCAACATCCATGGAGAGATCGCTGGAATTTTATAGACAAGTTTATTGAAGCGCCAAGGAGACTGGAAGCTAGTGTAATTGCAAATGGCAAGTGGAAGTTACGATACGATTATTCAAAGGAGATTTTCCGTTTCAGGAGGAAAATGTTTTGGCCACTGTCTGCATCGAAAAAGATAATCGACGACTTCATTCCCAAACAACTTACTCACGAGGCTGATGGACTAATATTACAGCCTCATGATGATCCATATGCCCCTTTGACGTGCCAAGAGCTCTTAAAATGGAAGTTTGCCCATATGAATTCTGTGGATTTCAAATTGAGGGTCGGGCCTGATGAACAGTTACACCTGCAATTATTGCATCCCACTAAGCATGGGGCGGCCACTGTCAAAGATCTTGTGGGAGCAAAGATATCTTTTCCAGAAGGAGAGAGCTACTTGGCGTATGATGGAAAGATCATAGAATGCACTTGGGACAAGGAATTACAGTCTTGGATGTTTATGAGGGACAGGAAGGACAAAACGCTGCCAAATGCAGAGGCAGTTTATCAAAAGGTATGGGCATCAATTGAAGATAATATTCGAGAACAGGATCTCCTCGATGCAATCAGCACCTCTCTAGAATCACCTGTATACGCCCCTGATAAAAAAGGCTGACATTTAATGAATCAGCTCTGCATCTTTATAGATTAATCACGGCTCCAGGGCCTGGTTACAATGAATCAATATACATCGAAAGACTTATCCACCTGAGTGGAATTATTTTCCAGCAAAGCGCTTGCTCTTTGAAAGTGCTGTGGAGGTGCAAGATCTTTAGATTGCAGATCTGTTCCCATGCATGTTGATATTTCATGCTTGTAAAAATTTTCCAGACATGAAAGCACTGCTGCAGCATTTTGCCTGCCTCTCCATGCGTGACCTGCTCCATTTTCTGTCAGATTTTCCGCATAATTCAAAATTTGTTTTGCTGTCAAATCCCAAAGCCCCCTTGTGAGCGCCACAAAGACTCTACTGTCCAATACAGAGGACAGAATGTGCAGTGTTGGAGATGTGTGATCCAATGCTTTCTCTGCCCTCCTAACTATTGCAGATGAAGATGCTTCGAGTCCTGCTCTCTTTAGCAAGCCATATACCGAGGTTGAACTTGAGGATGTTAGATGGCGTGATAATGACTCAGCTGTAAGCGTGATGGTAGCATAATACTCGGTACGAAGCTCCTTGACAAGCTGAGCCCAGAGAGCACCAAGGTTTGGAGCCTCTGCAGCAAGCCTGTCCCTCAGATTCTGCCGTGGAAACACTGTTAGAGACTTTTTGACAGATTCTCCATTCTTAAGAGATGATGTTGTATCTGGATTCTGTTGGCACCAAGATTTCACGGCAGATTCAATTTGAGGTACTACTGCCAACAAACGGCGCAGAGTATTCATTAGCAAAGCTTGAGGAACACTTGTACCATTTCGGATAGCTTCAGTCACAGACTCTTCTATATTTTTACCATTAGTAGATACCCACTTCCATGCTGTGCATCGTTTTGACGGTTCTCTTTCATGCGCCGATTGTACCAGCCCACATTGCTTGGATGCCACAGACACAGCAAGACGAAGTACGTCAACACATGCGGCCTCAATATCAGTCGTGTAAGATGGCCAGAATGCTAGTATTGGCTTATATGTTTCCATTTCTTTTTGAAGCTCTCTGAGTAAAACCTCGGCAAACGGAACCACCATGTTTCCTTTGTTTTCATGAAGATCTCTCCACATTGCTACTTCAGGAGGAGCATTATCATCAATGATCTGGATTCCACGTTGCAGACTTGCAGAGCTCGATGATATCCAATGAAGAATAAAGCTTCTGAAAACTTCAAAAGAATTGAGCTGAATTGCAGCATCGGTATAATGATGTCTCTCCAAAAAATCCTGCAAGTTACCAATTGCCTGGACAAGAAGAACAGCATGTTCAGTGGGCTTCCGGGGTGGATACCTGGTCAAGACCGCCTTTAAATGCGCTGAAATTCCTTTGCAGTATTCCAAAGAAGTTTGAGGTGCAATAGAAATAGGATCTGAAGAAGAAAGCTCATGTTGTATGCATTCATCGGCTCGAATTTCTTCCACAATGGAGCGGCATAGATCTCCAGCCTTTTTGAAGGCACTGTTTGCTGCACTGTTTTTTCCATCAGCTTTTCCTCTTATGCGAGCCTCTATTGAAGCTAAAATTGAATAAAACCTCTTATTGGCTGCCCTATTGAAGCGCACAGACATCCATCGTAGTGCATTTGCATCATCTCCATCCAGGACAGCCTTGAGCAATTTGATTGCTGATCTCATCACAGTCGCAGCCTGTGGCGATCGAGTGGCAAGATATTCTACATCTTCTTCATAGTTTTGCTTTAATGCAAAGTAGTTCTCAAATGTACCATTGAGGAGGCTCTTGATATCCTGGCGAACTTTTGTATACATGGCAACCTCATGTGACTCTAATGAGTTGTTAGAAATTGCCTTCATGAACAAGTATTTCGCCGTAATAACCTCAAAGCACATTGAATTGGGTTTCACTATGTGGTTATTGAGTATCCAATGTAGAAACGAAAGTGTGGCATACTCTTCTCGTATGCCATGCCGAGTTGCAAAGCTGCTTGTCAACCATGACCATTCTGGAAGAAGTTCCAAAGACGATCCGGGTTTGTCACAACCAGATTGCTTCAAAGCGCAGTCCAAAATCACATCATACACATGCCTTGCATTCGCTTGCAAGTATCCTCCAACAACACTACCGTATTGTTTTCTTGGATGTGATGGCTGCTGTAGAACAACACTTTTGATTTTCCCCTCGCCGTAGTTATCATCCAGTTTGATCTGATCAAGCCCATGATGTAAAGCCTCTTTTTTACGAGGAACAACCTGTTGATCATGATCACTCCATACCTCTGGAGCATGGCCAGACATCATCCTCTCGCTGTCACTATTTGGTTCTGAGGAGGGACCAAATGCATGAGCAACTGTAACATCTCCTGGCTTGGCCTTTGCTTCCAATAGAACATGCCCTGCTTCAGAACCATCTTTGGCTACAAGCTTCACCCAAATCATCGAGCCTGCAGGATCCTTTTTCCTCCACGTAGGGCTGATGAGCTGCTTTAAAAGGCTTGGTGGCGGTTCCTGACCAAGGGCTTCACTCCTGACGGCAAGCCTCTGAAGTTCAGAAATCATGACAGAACCACAAGCCTCCAAGACCTCATCATGTTTGTATATTTCTAGGTACAGGACATCTTTTGCTGATTTAACGTGTTGATTTGAGATGCGCAAGGCCTCACCAGAAACCATGCCACCTGTAAGACCAATCCTGCTCATTGATTTAGGACCTCCCTTCAACCGAGCTCTGATGACGTACTCTCCCGGCCCTTGATCAATCGAAGAGTCGTGAGAAACTGTATCGAGGAATGGTGCCCCCAGAATTCTCACTACTGTCACTTCTACTGGAGGAGCACCCCAGTTTGTCTCTCGAAACTCTTCAAAATCTGGGTAGGACTTGATCTTTGGGGTCTCAACTGGTTCCTTGGGTTTCTTTTCTCTTCTTGGTGCCGATTTGATGGGAATTTCTTCTATAACCAATCGATCAAAATCAGGTTCATCATCATCCCAAAAAATACTGACACCACCATCCCTGCCTAGGAGCAATCCTGACATGGAGAGACCATCCTTTAGCATTTTACAATCATCCCTCAGCAGAGTCTGAGCCATCTCTACGTGCTCACCACGGGAAGCACCGAGAAGAGTGTCGATACAAACATTTTTACTCGCGTCCAAAGCCAAGAAATGGATCCACCCTTGTCTCCTTCCCATTTTCACAACACCAGCACTTGTCCCACCTTTGTCCTCCACAATAGTTCCCCCCCGATGGACATCATTCCAAGCTTTATGCCCATCGAACACCCGCTCCACAGCAGTCTGGTACGTATTTGTAGTCGTATCATCCCATTTTTGAGACCATGGACGAATTCGTCGCGGGTCACGCACTGGCGAACTTGCCGAGCTCTCTCCCCCTGCGTCTCCCCTTCTCTCCTCACGACGACCCTGCATCCCCATCCGATCTCCATCATGCAGAGTATCTTGAAATGCTTCCAAAGGAAAACCAAAAGCGCCTCTGTCCTCGTTCCTAAGCATAATGTCTCGGCGAGTCGTTGGAATTCTGTTGTTGGTCAATCCACTCTTGTCGACAAGCACGAACGAATTCTCATCAAAATTCTATTATCTAGACATAATGGCACAAATCGATGAGAGATATTTATATACCCGCTAGACAAAGATTCTTCTTGTAAGGGAACGAGGTCTGCAGTTGTTTCTCTCGACGATATCGAGGCACCAGTCATCCGACGTCTGTGACGTCGATTTGCAAACTCACGATGGAATTTTTAAATTCCAACCAAAAATTAAAATTTAAAACTTCGTCCGTTGTCAATTTACACAGACGTATTATATCAAATAAATCATGCAGTATCATTCGTACATAGAATGTAATGACGTCTACTGGAAAGGATCAGGATCGAGGTGGTAGTACCACAGCTAAAGACCTCTTAGATGCTGTTGCTGGGAAATCAACAGCACCCGATGGATCAAAGGGTCTTGATAGCGAAAGAAATCAATCTGAAAAGCCAACGATCTATGAAGCACTGGGTGTCTCACAGGATGCAACGGAACATGAGATCCGAAAGGCATATTTCAAGTTGGCAGTTAAAGTTCATCCAGACAGGAACCCTGACGATGCTCAGGCGACAGAACGATTTCAGAGCCTGCAAAAAATATATGAAGTTCTAATGGATCCAGAGAAGAGGCGAATATATGATCAAACTGGCTGCTTGGATGATGAGGATATGCTTTCTGAGGAGAAGTTTGAAAGCCTGTATGAGTATTACAAGAAACAGTTCAACGAAGTCACTGCGGATGCTATTGAAGAGTTCAAATCATCGTATCAAATGTCCGAAGAGGAAATGAATGATGTGTTGTGTTATTACGAAGAATTTCATGGGAACATGCAATCTGTGTTTGATCATGTGATGCTGAGTGAGCCAGATGTGGACTCTGAGCGTTTCCAAACGTATATTGATGACGCCCTAGAGGATGGAAGGTTGTCAGAATGTTATGATATGTACAAATCTTGGAAATCTGCGTTATCCAAAAAGAAGAGGAAGCGAAGCAGCAAGAAAGTAGCTGCTCCGCCCAAAAAGAGCTCTCAGAAAAAAAGCAAGGCCTCCAGTATGGAGGATCTCGCTGGGGCAATCATGGCAAGAAGACATGTACAGAGTGGAATACAATCTCTAGCTGAAAAATATGGATGCGGCTCGCTGGATTGCGATCCCATAGTATCTGAAGAAGAGTTTCAAAAGGCAAGGGCCCGACTGGATGCGAAGAAGCATTCCAAGAAATGAGGGACACAATCTATTTATTCGTATTCATGCAACGACACGATGACAGTAATATTTAATGATACATTTGATAGCGACGCAAAAAATCGATTCATTCCTATGTATTTGGTTTCCAAGACATTATATTTTGAACAATACTGGTAGCCATCTCACGATCAGTGTAGTTTTTCCCATAGAATGTCACAAACTCACCTTCTGGATCCAAAAGATACGTGATAATTGAATGATCAATCAAATAATCTTCATCCTTCTCTTTATTATTGCCAGTCATTTCTCCAACACCAGCCTTCGTAAAGTACACCCGGTATGCCTTGGTCACTTGTGTTATTGCATCCTTTGATCCAGTCAACCCAATCATATCAGGGTGGAATTCTTTCACATATGCACTAACTTGTTTCGCACCATCTCTCTCGGGGTCAAGCGTAATGAAAACTGGCTTGACTGCCCCCTTGCTTACTTCCTTATTGACCATCTCAACGGCTGATGAAATTTTTTCCAGTTCATCAGGACAGACATCTGGACAATGCGTGAAACCAAAGTACAAAAGACTAAACTTTCCTTTTAAATCGTCCAGGCAAAATGGCTTTCCAGACTCTGACTCTATCAGTTCAAAGTCTCCTCCAATAGCTGCTGCTCCTGCCACTTTTGCCTGCTTTGCTCCTTTTGCAGCAGCTCTCTCCATCCTATCCTTTTGTAAAGAATCAAAATACCACCATAGGCCTGCTCCAGTCAACATCGTCATTCCCAGACTTCTGTAGGAAACATACTGCACATACAATTATCAACAGTCACTTCACATACATCTCTCTTTAGGCTTACTCCATCAAGTAATACAGGATATGAAGACAGTGTAATGAACATATATCGTACATTTATACGCTCCGCAGCAGCAGCATCAGGACCCGACGCAGAAGCTCCCTTGTTTGCAGCAGGCTTCCCAGAAGAAGAGGAAGAAGCAAGCCTTGTCTGGCCTCTCCTAGTCGCATTTTTAAACAACGCATGCCTTAGATCTAATAGCCCAGTATTTGATACAGATGAAGTAAATGCCCGTGAACCATTTTCGACGGTTGTATGCGATATCACACCCCCTTTGTCTTTTGAAAGGCCACCAGTAAGAGATACAGAAAGTCTCTCAACAATCTGCCTGAAGCATCCTGATCGACTCATTGGTTATACTCGTAACTGAAATAATTTTAATGATACCCTTGGTGTGCCGCAGACCAGGTCTTGTTCACGTTTCAAAAAGTAACGTTTTATTTCACCAACCGAGGCACGTTTTCGGTTGCCATGAAACTCGTCGCATTCTCGTAAAAGACTCAAATATTTTAAATTACTTTTCATTTATAGGAGGAAACAGTAATGTATAATCCTCTGAGGGGATAGAAAACGCGATATTCCGACAATACAAGGTTGCATTGTGTACAAAGTTAACCTCAGGAAGTGAGAAAACGTATCCTTCTGGGGTCAGGACAGGAGAGAGTGTCGTGGCACGAAACTACACATCTAGACCATGGATTCAGATAAACACGACGCACCTGTGAAGAAGAGAAGGCACCTCAGGAAGAAGAGGGCTGCAACTTCTTCACCATCTCTCTCAGGCAACTCTGGTGATGGGGAGCATCATTGTCAGGAGGCTTCTGAAGTAAAGGGGGTACAATTTCAGTCCATAAAAAGAAGACAGGGAGATAATTCTATGGTATTTACAACGAAAAAGAAGAGCGAAGATGGCGAGGACGTAGGCACAGGTTTCCATACTTTTGCAAGTTCTGGTGTGGATGCCAAACCACAATACCTTGTGAATGACGCCACCCGGACTCTTGATATGGGAGAAGACAAGAGAGGGGCACATACGTCGAGGGATATTGCTGGGGAAGATCCTGGGAAAGAAGCGAAAAAGGTATATAGAGGGATGAAAGGATACAAGGATTACCGAGATGGTTTTCGGCGAGAAGATGAGAAGAGCACTACTGGGAAAGCACACGGGCCCTCGAAACCATCTTCAAATTATAGGATGTCTATTCTAGTAGATTATCAGCCAGATGTCTGTAAAGACTACAAGGAAACCGGGTATTGTGGTTTTGGAGACTCGTGCAAATTCTTACATGATAGAGGAGACTACAAGGCAGGATGGCAATTAGACCGTGACTGGGAGGAAGAGCAAAAAGCTAGAAAGGAACGGGAACGTCAGGGATGGGTAGATGGAGATCATAGTGACGATAATGAAGACAGTGACGATGATATGCCATTTGCATGCTTTATTTGTAGGGACCCTTGGGCTGACTGCAGTGATCCAGTGGTGACGACATGCGGTCACTATTTCTGTGAGCAATGTGCCTTGAAGCACAATGCAAAGACAGGTAAATGCTTTGTCTGTAATGAGCCAACCAGGGGTATTTTTAACGTTGCTCATGCAATTCTAAAGAGGGAGAAGGCAAGAGCAAAATCCTGACATTGAAAATTTTACTTACATAAGCATATGTTATTATTCATTGGCTGTTGGAGTATTTTCCAGGGCCACGATACAATCATTCACACTTCCACCGGCATTCATGATATCGATCAAAGCCTGGTATTCATTCTTGTACTTTCTCATAATCGAAGCTGCTTGATATGCTGCCCACCGTGTCTGGTTCTGCTGCTGAGCATTACTCATTTTTGATGAAGACCTCCACATAATTCTCTGCAAATCTAGCATATCTGCGTTTTGTCCCATGACTTCATCAAAATTCATAGCCTCTGCTGTGGCTCCTGCCATGGCTATGATAGACAATCTATCTACTTCTTGTTGGTCCAAGGTTCTCTCAATAAGGCGTTGTTGCAAGGCAGCTTCCGCAAGGTCGGTATGTTCTTTTCCTAACATGAGGGAATATCCAGCAACAGGCACTCCCAAAACATGAGCAGCAAGTATATGCGCTGCTTCATGCTTCACAACTCTCTCTTTATAATCAGGGAAAATCTTTGAAAAAGAGTCAATTGCGAACTGTAATATCCCTGGATTGGTTGATCCAATCGCAAGCACAGCAATACTGATACCTCCTGTCAGGTACGCACCCCAGAATCCCCAGTCTCCAGGAAGTTGGCCAAGAACAACTGCAAGCACACTACTAACTCCCACGACCGAGATCAAGAATGCAGCATCATTTCTCACAGATATCTGTGCAATAGCCTGTGGATCCTTGATACCCATCATTCTTAGCTCTCCAATTGATATAGGACGTCTTTCCGGCAGAGATTCAGTCTCAACACCCCATTTCTTGAGTGTACCATTGGACTTCAACGTCTCACATGCCTTTTTAATGTCTGCAGTGATCTCATACTTGACAGATGGCGGAGCGCTTTTGTATTCATTCAAAACTTCTTCAAGTTCTGCATAATCTGATCGAGCTGCCTGGAGATTGACGCGTCTAGCAATCTGAGTATGTGTTTTGTGGCCAACCACACAAGGACGCTGAAGACCAGCACACGAGACCATTCCCACTCTCATTTCTGAAATGTATGAAAAAATAACAAGCAAATGATGTATTAAATCAATGTAATGAGCCGTGTTGTCGCAAATCTATCATATCATTCGTCGTCGTCGATCTTCAGATTCTTCTAGGCCAGATCTGGCATACTCTAGGAACCAGAGACTCTGTGATTGAATGAGTTTCTTTCTTGCTTCAGACTGGTACCACCCAAATTATATACGTTCATCCATGATATACCATTATTACAAGTTTTATACGCCACGAAAAGATAAAGTAAATCTCTGGTGTCACGAAACCACATATTCCCGACTACTGCCCAATATCATTCTGGCTTTGTCCAAGTGATTGCTGCATCATTTGTGCACCCGGTATTGCGTTGGGCGATTGAGCAAAAGCTTCTTGCCAAGCCTTGGCATGCTGGGCAAGATGGGCATTCAGTCTGTTTTGTGCCTCCTGCTGCATTGTCAGAAATTGCATCTGTGCAGGTGACACTTGATCAGCACCTTTATTATTCAAAGCATCCCCAGGTTCTTGCTGCGATTTTCCTAATGGACTTCCAATTGATAGTTGGTTGGAAAAGGGACTGTTCGAGTCATTCAGCATGAAACCTCCAGGGCTCAGAATGCCAGGAGCAAGCAACGACAAATATGAATTGAGGTGCTGTTTATTCATCGCTTGCTCAGCCATATATCCTTGATCACCAGGTAATCTGATATTTTGAGATAAATTGCAATTTCTATTGAGAGGAGGCTCGTGCAGATGCTTTCCCTCGTACGTTGTTATCAATATTCTGACATTGTCGGAGCATCTCTCAACCTGTTTGCGAACTTTACAGCCCACATGGGTACACTTGTAGTAGCTTCTTGGATGTGGGTTGCCTTTGACGACCTTTTGCCCATACTTGCGCCACTTATAACCATCTTCAACCTGATCACTGTCAGTCTCAGTTTTGATAATTGTCTTGTCTCCAGACTTCTTCTCAACCTTTTTGATTGCATCACTCATTTTAGGCTTCTTTTCTGTCGGGGTTTCTACTGGAATCAGGTTTGAGAGCAGGTCCTTATGCCCTTCTAGTCCCATGGACGGATCTTTTGCTTCTTTGTTGATGTATGCAGCGGCAGCAGCTATGGCAGCGTTCACAGTCTCCACATCTTCCAAGCCAAAATCTTCTTCACCTACTTCCCATTCATCCTCAGAATTTACCTCTCCAAGGTCCAAAAGTTCAGGAGGGGCATTTTGTACAGGACTTGAATAGACCGTGTACAAAGAGTGCTTTTCTACAGGGATCTTTGATTTGGCCTTTGATGGAAGAGGGGATGCTTTCAGTGTTGCAGGGAGAGGAATAAGGTTTGCTGGTGTTCCCGACATGCCAGGACCAAGAGAGCCAATATCAGGAGAAAACCCAGTTCCAAGGAGCTGAAGGGCCATTATAGCTGATTCTTTCATGTCTTCAGGTTCCCCTGGCCTCTTCAAATCATCAACGGTTCTCTCAGAATCAGTGTCGTCTCCCACATGGGTTGTATCCCCATCTTCCTCCCCACTTCCCTGGGTTGGCTGTCTTTTCCTTTTATTTGACTTGGAAGCCTTTGAAACTCTTCCGACATCTTCATAGTGATATTCAAACGAGCCTTGAGTTGCATTTTGAACATATGCAGACACATCAACTCGTGCAACATTTGGCCTTGGATGATTATGCTCACCACCTTTTAGGATTGTATGCGAAATGATCCCCGTGCGTGGATCACGTTCCACAATCTTTTTCATTGCACATCCAACAGTGCTGCATTTATAATAGCTACGAGGATACTTACTACCCTTTACCGTTTTTTCACCATATTTCCTCCAATTGTATCCATCATCATTAGCCTGTGTGCCAAACCCTTGGCTTGGCATGCCCATAGATAATGACTGAGGGTCATTATTAACGTCACTGACTGATTTCTTATCCTGGCTTTGTGCAGCAGCATACTGTGCAGCAGCATATTGTGCCTGCATCATGGCTCCAGTTGCTAAAGACCATGGGTAATAAAGCCCAGCCGCCTGTGCATTTGGCACATCTTTACAATCTGAAGCGCTGATTCCAGCAGCTGATGGATCAGCATTGCCTTCATCAGTAGGGATATGCTTTGTAAGGTTTGTCCCGGGTGATAAGCGATGATCTGTGAATGCATTCGTCATGATCGGAAGCAATACAGGGCTTTCTACAGGCAAATCATTCTTTAGAAATGCATTCTGCAATCCTAACATCTTATCCAAGTTCAAGTGATCAGGCAAGCCTTCACCTCCGTTCACAAGAGCCTGGTTGATCTTTTCGTTGCTCATGTCACCTGCAGAGGGCTTTTCCTGCCCGATATCCATCTTTACGTTCGGTGATTTAAGCTCACAATATAGTTATAAGTATATATAAGTCCTGTAGGTACAAAAAAGGGCGCGAAACCTCGTCAGATTCACATTCTAACGAAGTCAACATTTTTTCCAACCTTGTTGAAACTTGGACTTTAGTCCAGACCCGGTTGGCTTCCTACGACCAGGGAGACGGGCCATACCCTCGTCCAACCAGCCCACCAAATACACAAAACAACTCCTCATGGCATTTTCATAATCTTTTTGTTGGGCGAGGGCATCAATAATGGTAGACAAACCCAGCGAGGGCCAAACAACGCTTGATAAAGACAAAGATTCACTGACCCTAATCCAACGCCCTACCACCCCGATTCAACCAATCAAACGCACCGTTTATCGTCGGAAAACCAGTATTATACTATGAAACTGTTGTTTCGTGGGTGTATGGAGAAAAAACACTAGCAGAATACTCGGAAACAAAAAGTCGTCAGACCACGACGGAGGGTCAAATAGTTGACATCCTTGTGGCACCCCACGTTTTCGATCACGTAACAGGTCTGCAACAAGTATTATATGGTATCTTTTATTTAATATGATACGAATATAGCATTATATTGCCAGACTAGGCCAAATCAGAGACGTTACAACGCTTGGATACCGCGCTTCCCTGGGAATTGGTTTCAGCAGCCTCTAAATGCTGAAACCAATATATCGTACGTGGATATGTACGATTTCGTCCAAGACGATTTTTGTTGCCACAGCGGCTCTTGTTAATAGATAGGATTAGATGCGGTTATTATGAATACGTGTTACGATATTGTAAAAAATATATATCTGCATATATATACGTAGAACGAAAGATAAAGGGGTGCATATTGTGGACGTCTTGTTGACCAACTACCCGTGAGCAGTTGGTCTTTGATACAGCACACACT
>PJEL010003346.1_pt1 | contig 13816 bp, 8 predicted proteins | sample 1853271 | NCBI WGS metagenome assembly PJEL01 (sample SAMN08108733, study PRJNA415343) | Invertebrate metagenome, whole genome shotgun sequencing project. | host: Globobulimina | place: Sweden: Gullmar Fjord | collected 2015-08 | reverse complement strand
TGAGCTAAATCCATTATCGGAATATTGCAAAGAAAAAGCCTCTGGAGATTTCTCATCAAGAGGCTTTTTAAATTGGCTCCTCGAGCAGGACTCGAACCTACGACAGGCTGATTAACAGTCAGCTGGTCTACCAACTAAGTTACGTGTCCAGATGATTACGAATTGAACGTTCGACCTACAGATTGGAAGTTTGTATTCTTATCCAATTTATTGCAGCTAACCTTTCATAAGGATTTGTCAAATATACTGAATTGATCATCACCTTTTTTTAGAGATATGCTTTAGGCAGCTTAATAAGAATGACAAATACAACTCATTCAATTTTACTTGTTGAAGATAATTTACCGCTCGCGAGAACCTATGAAGGGTATCTCTCTCAGCTTCCCTATAAAGTTATTTCAGTGCCGACAGTTCAAGAAGCGCATGGTTTAGTTATTGCTGAAGAATTCAATGTTCTTCTGCTTGATATAAACTTGCCTGATGGGAGCGGACTGGATTTTCTGAACAGGGTTCAACAGGAAAGCCCGGATTGCACGGTAATCATGATTACTGCAGATGGATCTGTAAAACAGGCTGTAGAAGCGATGCAATCAGGAGCGACGGATTATCTGGTGAAACCATTCTCCGCTGACAGATTACGTATCACCATTGAAAATGCCCTTGATCGTCAGCGGTTAGAAAAAACAGTTCAAATATATAAACAGGAATTTGACCGAAAATCCTATTGCGATTTCATCGGCTCATCACTTCCAATGCAAGCCACTTATCGCATTATTGACAGTGCCGCCTCCAGTGAAGCTACCATTTTTATCAAAGGAGAAACCGGCACGGGTAAAGAACTTTTTGCGCGGGCTATTCACCAGATGAGTCCGCGAGCCAATAAAAATTTTGTTCCGATTAATTGCGCTGCAATCCCTTCTGAGTTAATGGAAAGCGAGATATTTGGTCACGTGAAAGGCGCATTTACAGGGGCGCACGATTCCCGAAATGGTGCTGCATTGCAGGCAGATAATGGAACATTGTTCTTTGATGAAATTTGTGAGATGGATCTTTCTCTACAGGCGAAACTGCTGAGGTTTATTCAAACAGGATCCTTTCAAAAGGTCGGCAGTGATACGTTGGAGAAAGTGAATATTCGTTTCGTGTGCGCTACTAACCGAAACCCACTTGAGGAAGTCGAAAAAGGGCGGCTTCGAGAAGACCTGTATTACAGATTACATATTATACCTGCAACACTTCCTCCCTTGCGAATGCGTGACAATGATATACTGGAACTTGCCAGTCATTTTCTCAATCAATATGCCAAAGAAGAAGATAAGGAGTTCCAAGGGTTTGATCCTTTAGCAGAAGAGGTGCTCAGGACCTATCATTGGCCTGGAAATGTCAGGGAATTACAAAATGCTATTCAAAGAACTGTCGTTTTGAATAAAGGTAATATCATACAAAAGGAAATGTTACCCAATTCCCTCACTCAATCCAAACAACAGAGAGTTTCCAGGCACGAACTGAATGACAGCGCCAACAATGACGGACAAATAGCCCCTATGTGGCAAATCGAACTTGATCACATAATGGCTGCTTTGAAGAAAACGGATAATAATGTACCTAAGGCAGCTGCGTTACTGGAAATGAGTCCTTCCACTATATACAGACGCATGAAAGAGCTCGATCAGACTTAACCAAGATAGAACTGATTTTCATCAAGATCGTCAACGTTGAAGTCAGTCAATGTGAGGAGAGTTGTACTCCAAATCGCCCCACTACCTGTTTGATCAAATTCGACGGTAACATCCCCATCACTTGTACTGGAATATTGAATATAATTTCCGAACACATCATTTGTATCTTCAATTCCAAAGGCTGAAAATATCGAGGAGATATCAATTTCATCCTGATCATTTCCGATATCAAAGTCGGAGATAAAGTCTCCTGCTTCTATTAATGATCGAAGCACGAATGTATCCGATCCTGTTCCCCCGGAGATTTGATCAACACCTTTATATCCTTTAATTTCATCATCACCAGCACCGCCGGAAATAGTGTCATTTCCGCTTCCGCCATCTATGTAGTCATCTCCATCGCCTGCTAACAAAATATCTGACCCATTTCGACCATAAAGCCTGTCATTGCCATCCGCACCCTGCAACAGATTGGCGAGATGATTGGCATATAGCTTATCGTCAAAATCAGTCCCTATTATATTTTCAATGGATGTTAAATCATCAATTCCTTGTCCTGTCGCTTCACCAGACTTCAGATCCACTCTTACTGATTTACTCGCTCCATTATAACTGGCTGTATCGACGCCAGACCCTCCATTGAGAGTATCGTTTCCATCGCCACCGTTGAGAATATCGTCGGAGCTGCCACCGGATAACTCATCATTTCCAGTATTACCGAAAAGTGTGTCACGCCCACTGCTGCCAATCAGACAGTCCTGACCAGAACCGCCATCAAGATAATCATCACCTGATTGGCCTTCCAAAAGGTCATTTGCATCGCCACCATAAAGGCTGTCATTGCCTTTTCCGCCAGTTAAATGATCGTTACTTTTTCCGCCGTATATCTGATCACGACCTTCACCGCCATTTAACGTATCTGTTCCGGATCCACCAAACATCTGATCTTCTCCAGTACCACCAGACAACAAGTCTATGCCGTTTCCACCTATCAGACTATCACCACCCTTAAGTCCATAGAGAGTGTCATTTCCGTTATTTCCTTCCAGGGTATCATTGTAACTCGCGAGGAAAAGAGTATCTGGGCTATCATAGATATCCAACGCAGCACTCTCTTCATGAAGGCTTTTTAAATAGCCATTCCAGCTGATTTGATCACCGATTGAAAACCCTATTTCATTTAAGTTCAAGGCAATCTCTATCGAGCCACTCACTATAGTTGCACTAGAGAGGAGTGCTGGTATTTGATCAACAATTTCCCCCTCAATTACAGTGTTAATAACAAGCGAGATATTACCCAAAATGATGGACACTGTGACAAATAAGCCGTTTCGTTCCGGTAGAACCTCTGCTTGATCTATGTTCCCGAAGGTAACAGGAGTATTTTCTGAAGAAAGAAACAGTCCAAACTCTCCATCCCTTTGTGACGGGGCAAGGCCTTCTCCAAAAATGGAGACTGAAAAAAGAGCTGTTTCTGCAGTATTGGTTGTTTCAATATGTCGCAAATCCCAAAAAGAGTCCGCGGGAAATTCTGGCGGCAGATAATCCAGATCATCTTGTCGATCTGAGGTGATAATAATCTCCCCATCAACTACTTTGTATCCGCCATTTCCAAATTGAGCATGCGCACTTAATACCTCAACATTAGCCTGACCCAAATCTACGGAAAATACTGTATCGTCAAAGTCCAGGTCTCCACCGTTAAATAGATCTTCAAAGCCCAACTCTAGTGTACCGTTATCTGCATCCAGCTGACCAACAGTGTGTAAAATACCATCAGAATTGAGCGGTAAAGTACTATCATATGCGGCTGTGTGATAATCATGAGTTTGGATCAGAGTTGCTGTTCCATCCGGTGCAATATGATAAAGACTGGGATTTATGTCTGTTACGGATGCGGCAGATCCATCGGCATTACGAAATTCATAATGCCCCTGCTCACTTTCAGTGCTATTGAAAAAAGACGAATTTTGGGAATAGCCATTTGAAATAATAAAGAAACCGATTTTATCACCAGCTTGAACATCTAATGCTTCTTGCGTTACTCCGGGAATGAGATCTCCACCACTTCCAGTTCGCGAAGCATTTTCCCAAATAATTTCAGTATTATAGATTTGCCCGGTATTGGTATCGATTTTGTACCAGCCAAATGTATTTCGATATCCTGCTCCTTCCCACTGGAAAGTCACAGTTACCGGATAATCCTCTGTTATAACGAGGTCTTTTAAATCTGCGTATTTGGGGCCTCCATCCCCATACAGAATATCTTTCCCGTTGTTACCGGTCAGGTAATCGTCTCCCTTTCCGCCCCATCCTTCATCGCTGCCACTATTCGCATATATGACATCATGACCATCTCGGCCTGACAGGACTTCAGGCCCATTTCCACCACTTAAGGTATCGTCGAGATTGGTGCCCGTAATTGGTGAGAACGCAGTAGTCATACTGTTTCTCCCTGCCTGATTTTATGGGTTCTTGTCTCTACCCTTCCATAGACGTCTTCCAGCCGGACAATATCGTCCTCTCCAAGGTAATCTCCATATTGGACTTCAATAAGATGCAACTCTTCTGCATTCGGGTTATGCAATCGATGGGCAGTTCCGACCGGTATATAAACGGAGTCATTTTGTTGGACCAGTTGTTCTTTATCGCCAAGAGTAACAATCCCGGAACCCTTAACGACGATCCAATGTTCAGAACGGTAATAGTGAAACTGGTAGGACAATTTCTCGTTAGGCTTCACAATAATATGCTTAACCTGATGCTCTTCTCCCTGATGAATGCCACGATAGCTTCCCCAGGGCCGCCTTACTTTAGCGTGATGATGCGCTTCATTTATCCCGTCTTTCTTCATCTTTTTTACCAGACTAGACAATTCACCTGCCCGGTCTTTGGGCATAATTAATAGTGCGTCTTCTGTATCAATAATCGCATGTCCTTCCAAACCAATCGCTGTAACTAGCTTCCCTTCCGCATGAATAAGATTTTCCTTACATTCCTCAAGATATACGGGCCCAGTTGCACTGTTGCCATCCACATCACGCTCGCATGTTGATGCAAATGATTTCCAGGAACCCATATCAATCCAGTCAAATTTTGCCCGTCTTACTATGGCTCTTCCCGTGACCTCCATGATGGAGATATCGATCGGTATCGATGGTACGAGAGCGTATGTTTCCGGGTGTGTATAGTGTTTGTTCTCTTTAACTCTTCCTATGCTTAAAGCATCCTTGCAAAGGCTCAATATATGATTGGCATGGAGTTTCAATTCCTCAATTATGCTGTCCCGGCGGAACAGGAAAATGCCGGAATTCCAAAAATGACAACCTGAGGCCACATATTTTTTTGCAATTTTCCTTTCAGGTTTTTCGTGAAATTCTTTGACCGGCGCGCTTATAATTTGGCTAGATCCATATCCAATCTGTGCTTCTATATATCCATAGTCTGTGGAAGCATGTTCTGGCCGAATACCAAAAAGTCCGATGCTTCCCCCCTTAATATTTTCACGCAATCCAAAAACATCTTTTTCGAATTGTTTTTTATTCACAATATGGTGGTCAGAAGGCAATACAAGCAGGTGCTCATCTATATCGCTTGTTAAAGCTGCTAACGCGATTGCAGCGGTGGTATTTCGCCCCTCACTCTCCAGTATCAGATCGGCATCTTTAATATCTATTTCTTTTAAATGAGAACGTAAAACATGTTCAAAGGCTTCTGAACCAACAATAATAGGGGCACTAAACAGATCTCTGTCTGAAACCAGGTCCAAAGTCTCCTGAAACAGGGATTTTTCTGAAAACACTCTTGCAAACTGTTTTGGAAATGATGCGCGTGATAATGGCCAAAGCCGCGTTCCCTGGCCACCGCAAAGAATAACCGGACGAATTCGTTCAGATTTGAATTTTGGCATATTTCTACTCCCTCAACATAGTGATGCTGAAGTAGGAGCATTATACATGCCAGTATCCGCTCAAATCATTATACAAGATAATTGTTTATATATTTCAGTGTCATATTTAGTATTTTTTAGAGTTTTGGTCCGAACTAAATGTCAAAATCTTGAATTTTTCTCAAATTGACAATCAGATTGCTCCAATTTCCCAAAATGAAGCCTCCCATAGAACTCAAAATATTGTGGCCATTTAAATTCGTTATATATTTTAGCTACTTACCTGGAATAAAGGTCGAATACACCTTTGGCACGGTGTTTGCGAATTATCAGGTGACTCATTGAAACACCAAATCAGGAGGGACCAGGATGAAAGTGAAAAGGGAACGCCCCAGTCAACGTTTAAACCATCGAGTAACCGCCCCTCTTTATGTTTGGATCAAGGATATCAAATTTGAAACCCGGGACTGGAGTCTGGGAGGATTATCCATAAAGGAATTTGTACCTGACCATCCTGGTGATGAAGAAATTGATGTGCAAATTGAACTGCCATTTCAAGGCTTTAACATCAGGTTTCCCGCATTCATTATAGTTCTGAGGTCAAATCAAGAATTTTCTGCTGCGAAATTCATTAATCTACCAGATAGAGAAAAAGAGCTTCTCAGGCATTTTCTGGAAGGGTTAGTTCGCGGGGAAATGACCGATGTTGACGAGACTATACTAAGGATCGACAGTCCGGTCACTCCGGTGCCAACCACGTCTGATAAGCCACTAGCAACTGAACTGCCATCGAAGAGATGGAGTGTTAAAATGATGACAGTGACTGCACTCTATGCTCTGGCCGGATTATTTGTCCTGAGTTACACCCTAATAATGTTGTTTGGAAATTTCTTTCGCCTGGAAATTGAAACAGCCGTAATTGATGCCCCGTTAGAGAAATTGGTAGCAACAAGTGATGGACGAATAGTTGATCTGAATGTCACTGAATCAATGCCTGTCAGCCGCGGAACCCCGCTTTTGGCTATTGCGAACCCAAGCCTGGAACAGGAAATTGATCTGGCGCTTGTAGAAATTGATCGGGCGACCATTCAAATGGCTGCTCAGCAAAAAAACTACAAACTTGAACTCTCGAAACTTTCAGATTATCAAACTGTCGCTAAAAATGAGGTATCTCGTATACGAAGCCGTATTAATACGCTTCGTGATCAGGTTCTTATCGCCCATGGGCAAAAGCAACGTTTTAAAATACTGAGGGATCAAGGTTGGGCAACTGAATCCAGACTTGATGAGACCGAAACCAATTATCTCGGCCTTTCTGCTCAATTGGAAGAAGCTCGATTATTATTGAGGGAAAGGCGGAGTTTGTTGGATAGCGTGGAACAAGGCCGCTATTTTAATGGTAATCGAGTTGAAGGAAGGGTCGGTGAAATTGAAGTCGAAATCAATCGGGCTGCGGATCAAATTCTGCTTTCTCAAGATGAGCTTTCGGCAATGTATAATCATCGTAAAAGACTAAACATCTACGCCCCGGAAGATGGTCAGGTATTGCAATATTTGAAATCAGCTGGAAACACAGCAAAAAAAGGGGAAGACCTCGTCATATTTGAACGTGCTGAAGCGAGAACAATCAAAGCGTTTTTAACCCAGGAGGAAATCATGCTTATTGGTCTTGGCGATGAAGCCAGTGCCTATATTCCTTCACTTGAAAACCGCATAGATGTTTTTGTCAGTGCTATTGATAGAACCAGCGGATATGTGGACGAAATGAATTCACGATATGAATGGAGAGGCCCCAAAGACAGGTCCGCTGTTGTTACGCTGCAATTTATTGGATTGACCGACATACAAATTCGCAAACAATATTCTCCAGGTCTCCCTGTGATCATTACTTTCAAGCGGAGAAATACTTCTGAGTTGCAGCATCGTGTCATTAGGGAGCTGTCAGGTCCAAGTACATGATTAACAAAAACCCGTATCTGCACAAAAGTGTCTGGGAGAAAATCAAACGGCAGGATCCGTCAATACGGCTCTCTTTTTGGCAAAAATGGTCCCCTGCATTTTTTTATAAAATGTTCCTATTCTGCGGGATGTGTTTTATCTGGCTTGAAACCTTTCCAAACACTTTATGGGATCCACAATTGAAGCGGATCACTATTCTAATTGGTGTGCTGGGGATCTGGCGATATTCATGGTGGTTCACTCATGCTATTCGCGCATTGATCTACGGGAAAATCGTTTATCCGGCCAAAAGAAAAGCTGCTGATTTAGCATGGAAAACCGGAGCGCATCCACGTCATGTGCATTTCATGATGACCACTTTTCGTGAAGAAAGAAAAGTGACAGAGAAAGTGATTGAAAGTATCTGCGCTCAATTAAGAGATCTCAATATACCCGGCACTCTATGGCTTGGTTCCGGGGATCGAATGGATGAAGACATCATCGAAGAGTATCTTCGTCTATATGCGAGTGATTTGGACCTGACATTTACAATTGTTCGGCAAAACCAACCAGGGAAGCGACTGGCGATTGGGCTTGTGCTTCGCGCAATGAACAGAGGTACGGTCGAGAAAGATGACATAATCGTTTTTATGGATGGAGATGCTGTATTGGGAGAGGCCTGCATTCAAAAATGTGCTTCACTCTTTATGACAGATCCAGATTTGCAAGCGGTAACAACCGATGAAGAGGTTATTTGCTTTGGGCCAAAATGGGTGCGCACCTGGCTCACAATGCGGTTTGCGCAGCGCCGAATTGCCATGCAGAGCCATGCACTATCTAACAAGGTTCTGACTCTGACAGGCCGAATGAGCGTGTTTAGAGCTAATCACCTTGCAGATATAAAAATGATAAGGTTATTAGAGGCCGATCACTTGAAACATTGGCTGTGGGGTGATTTTAGGTTTCTGTCAGGAGATGATAAAAGCACCTGGTACTATATGCTCCTTAAAGATGCAAAATTACTCTACGTTCCCGACGCTATGAGTTACACGATTGAATTCATTGAAGGCAGCGGCATGGATCGAATGGTGCAGAATTTTCGCCGTTGGTCAGGTAACATGCTTCGAAACGGCTCAAGGGCACTGATTTTAGGGCCGCGCAAAGTTGGATTTTTTATATGGTGGTGTATTCTCGATCAACGTATTGCTATGTGGACGATGCTCGTTAGCCCTCTTCTCGCGATACTCGCAAGTTTGCTCCATACACCTTCATATTTGGCTTCCTATATAATCTGGATAGCAATATCCCGTATGGCTCTTTCACTCATACTCTTCGGTTACAGCCGAGAAACCAACATGGCCTACCCGGCTATTCTTTATCTAAACCAGTTGATAAATGCTTCTGTGAAAGTCTATTGCTTGTTCAGGTTATCCAAACAAAGATGGTCAAACCGAGGGGACCAACGATCACCAGAAGGGCAAGGCAGGTTGGAGGCCTTCAGGGACGGCGTCGCTGTTTATCTAACCGTTTTTTATGTTTGCTTACTTGTTGTTGGGACAATCTCATATTCTGAATTGCTGACCCTTCCTACAATGAATGCCATTTTGACCATTCTGTTCTAGCTTGCTCCTCAATCAAAATGAAACAAGCTCTGTCATATTGACACACGCTTCAATCTCCATTCTCATCAACAACACATATCCCTTTGAAATATATACACATATTTCAAATTAATTTCTTGGCCCACTCTCTGCAAGGATGATGTTAAATCCAATGGAGGGTAACATGAAAAAATTCGATATGATTGATCAGGAAGTTAGTCAGAGCATTAATTCTCTAATTCATGAAGCTGATCAGTCCGAAAACACAGAACAACAATCAAAAATATCATCGGTAAGCATTTTTGGTCTTGGCTATGTGGGTCTTGTATCAAGTGCTTGTTTGAGCATGATCGGGCATCGGATTATCGGTGTCGATACAAATGAGCGTACGGTTACGTCCCTTAATAAAGGAAACTCTCCTATTGTTGAGCCTGGCTTGGAAGCCTCAATCAGAAACGCAATAGAAGAACAGAATTTCGAAGCAACGACTGATATTTCACACGCAATCAATAATACAGATATTTCTTTTGTTTGCGTAGGAACGCCCAGCACTTCTGAAGGCGCATTGGATCTTTCCTACCTTAAAATGGTGTCAACGGACATTGGCAACTGCCTCAAAACCAAAAACAGGTTTCACACAATTGCCTACAGAAGCACAATGGAACCCGGTACCGCTGAAAATGTTCTTACGCCTTTGATTGAGGAAGCTTCCGGGAAAAAGGCCGATAAGGATTTTGCCATTTGTTTTCATCCTGAGTTCCTACGTGAAGGTACCGCAATCGAAGATTTTTTCGCACCGCCAAAGACAGTGATTGGTGCAAAAAAGGCTTCAGATACCGCTCAAATTTCCGATCTCTATCAAGGGCGATTTGACGATAACCTGACGGTAACCTCACTGGAAGTTGCTGAAATGGTGAAGTATGTCGATAACACTTGGCATGCTGTAAAAGTATCTTTCGCCAATGAAATCGGCAGGATTTGTCAAACATGTGATACCGACGGACATGAAGTAATGGAGATATTTTGCAAAGACAAAAAACTCAATCTATCCCCTTACTATTTAAAACCCGGTTTTGCGTTTGGCGGATCCTGTTTGCCAAAAGATGTCAGAGGTATCAACAAACTTGCAAGCAATGCAAATGTAGATACTCCCCTTCTGAACAGCATCTTGAAAAGCAACAACGTACAGATTGAGCATGCGGCAAAAATGGTTGGGGAAATCGGTTGTAAGAACGTTGCTGTTCTTGGATTGACTTTTAAACAGGGAACCGACGACCTTCGTGAAACTCCAACTATTCCTCTGATCGCTAAATTATTGGCGCAGGGTCATAACATAAAGGTTTTTGATGAGAATATAAAAAACACCAAACCTCTCCTTCATTATTTGCAACACGCCGAATGTGCGGATCAATCGGTCATTAATTTCTGCAAGAATTTTGGTAATCATCAAGCTCATTCAATCGCTGAAGTTCTGAAGGATGCGGGCACAATTGTCATCACTCACGAAAGTGAGCAATTCAAAACCATAGTGGCACAAAGGGCTGAAAAACAAATAGTTGTAGATCTTGTACGATTGTTCAAAAACCCGAAAGGTCCGAGTGAAATATATTTGGCCGGTATGGACAATTATCTGCAAAAACCTGCTCGTTCCACTGAGCTTAAGGAAATGCTTAATCAGCACATTTCACCAACTAACAGCAGCGAGAAAAAACATATCCTTCTGGCTGAAGACAACATCCCCATGAATACAGTCATTCAGCTTAAACTGTCATCGCTTGGATATCAGGTTGATACTGTGACTAATGGTGAAGATGCAGTCTTTATGGCTACGAACAAAGCCTATGATGCAATTCTGATGGATTTGCAGATGCCGAAACTCGATGGATATGAAGCGACCAGGCATATTCGCAACCTTCCTAATGAAAGCTCAGAAGTTCCCATTATTGCGCTATCTGCGAACATTATCCCTGAACAGAGCAATACTTATTACGGCCTATGTTGGTAATTCAAGGAAAGGAGAAAATCATGAGCGATATAAATTTCATTAACGAAAACATTGCCATCTCCGGTCAGGAAGACTGCCAGAATGGTCTGTTTCATCATCATTTTTCGTCAGAGATAATTCGCAAATATGACATTCGCGGTATCGTCAATAAAGTACTGTTTGAGCTAGACGCTTATGCAATTGGCCTTTCCTTCGCGCAATATCTTCTTCGAGCTGGCGGGAAGAAAGTAGCGGTTGCATATGATGGAAGGCATTCATCACCCGCTCTTGAGAAGGCTCTGGTAAAAGGGCTTCTAGAAGGCGGCATGCTCGTTTATCAAATTGGAATGGGCCCAACACCGATGTTATACTATTCCGTTCATCATCTCTCCCTTGATGCGGGCATCATGGTGACAGGCTCACATAATGGACCCCTGTATAACGGTTTCAAATTTACATTGAAAGACCGCCCATTTTTTGGAGAGGATCTAGAGCAGCTTGCCATTTCTGCAAGCCGCGGTCTGCATAGAAGCCGCAGAGGAAATATCCGGATAATTGATCTGAAAGCAAGTTATACAGGGCGTCTGTACAGGACCTACAAGGGAAATAAAAGACTATCTGTCGTTTGGGATCCTGGGAACGGAGCCGCAGGGCAAATAGTTCAGGATTTAACAGCTGTTCTCCCCGGAACACATTGTGTGATTAATGCTGAAATAGATGGTGATTTCCCCAACCATCATCCAGATCCCACAGTTCCTGCCAACCTTGAACAACTTCAGAAAACCGTGATCAATGGTAAATACGATCTGGGTATTGCATTTGACGGCGACGGTGATCGTATTGGTGCTGTTAATCGTAATGGTGATATAATTCCCGCTGATAAATTACTAACCCTGTTCTCCAAGGATGTACTGCAAAGACATCCAAATGCAACATTCATTGCCGATGTCAAAACCAGTCAAACTTATTTTGATACGATACACGAACTTGGTGGTAACCCAATTTTGTGGAATACGGGCCATTCTCTTATCAAAACAAAGATGATTGAAACTGGCGCGTTATTGGCTGGTGAAATGAGCGGTCATATTTTCTTTGCAGATTCCTACTATGGCTTTGACGACGCTCTCTACGCGGCTGTTCGATTACTCTCGTTATTATCTACGTCAGATCGCTCATTTGAAGAACATTGCGACTTACTTCCAAAAGCTTTTGCCACACCGGAAATACGTATTCCATGTCCGGAAAATCAAAAGAAATCCATCATGGAGAGTATTCTAAGATCAGTAGATTTAGCAACAGATTCAGTGAATACCATCGATGGTATTCGGGTGAGTAATGAAAGCGGGTGGTGGTTGATCAGGCCATCAAATACTGAGCCCGTTCTCGTCGCCAGATGTGAAGCCTGGTCAGCGACATCATTGGTTGAATTTACCAATATAATCTGCGACTTGGCCAAAAGACACGGTCTCAAATTTGACCCGTATTATCTACAGTAAAGGAGTGTCATATGTTTAACGATCATGAACTATCTCGTCAGTACCAAATTCGCACTGTTGGCTGTGATAACCGCTATAAACTAGCTGATCGCCTATTGGCAACTTACGGGTATGAAAAGGCCGTGCAAATTTGTCGGAAAAACCATTGGACCGGGGTTATTCAGACTTTACGAGATATTCAAACAATGTAATTTCAAATATCTCAATTAATACTTTCACTGTCTGTGTATTTCTCAAGTTCTTTTAGGGAGTTATCAATCGTGGTTTCCAGATCCTGAGCATATTCACAGGCAGTATTTATATCTCCTTCCCTAAACTGGTTTTCAACCTCGCGACATAAAACATGCAAAGACATTGCTCCAAAAGTTGCGGCACTTGAACCGAGCGAGTGAGCCTGAGATTTCAGTTCGTCATTGTCATTTGAGGTAATCGCGTTTGAAATTATTGTTTTTCTTTTGCTTGTATCATCGATGAAACACTGGATGAGATCTGAAAATGTTTCTTCACCAGTTTCTCTGGAAAGTTCATCCAATATTTTCATATCAATAAGGTTTGCCAGTATCTCATCAGCCTGATTGGTTGTTTTATTTTTTTTATGCCCGTTAATCCATTTATCCACGATCTTATGTATGGCTATGACAGATGCCGGTTTCTGTAAATAATCGTCCATTCCAGACCCCAGAAATTCTTTTTTTTCTTCCTGTAAAGCATGTGCCGTCATTGCAACGATGGGCACGTCTGCAGCGTTCCCGTTTAGTTTTCGTATTTTCCGGGTTGCGGATATTCCATCCATTTCTGGCATGGAGATATCCATTAAGACAAGATCGTATGGGAAATGCATTACCGCATCGACTGCTTCAATACCATTTCCCGCGACATCCACTTTACATCCTATATTTTCCAATATTTTACGAGTAACCATTTGATTTACAGCATTATCTTCAACAACAAGAATTCTTGTATTTTCCGGAATATTGATTTTTGCAAGATCTTCTAAATCACCTGACACTACAGGTAATTGTTCTTCGGCATATTCCAGCGGCACCTGAAACCAAAACCTGCTTCCCTGTCCTTCATTACTTTCAAAATTAATTTCACCATGCATCAGCTCAACAAAACCACGGGAAATAGACAATCCCAACCCGGTACCTCCAAATTTGCGCGTATAAGAGGCTTCAACCGTCACAAATTCACCAAACAGCAAATCCTGTTTTTCGGCAGATATTCCA
>PJEL010003345.1_pt1 | contig 13817 bp, 14 predicted proteins | sample 1853271 | NCBI WGS metagenome assembly PJEL01 (sample SAMN08108733, study PRJNA415343) | Invertebrate metagenome, whole genome shotgun sequencing project. | host: Globobulimina | place: Sweden: Gullmar Fjord | collected 2015-08 | reverse complement strand
TAGGCGGTTGTATCCGTGACGGTAGATGGAAGAGGCAGAAGGGGATCCTGAGCAGGAGGTAAGACTTGGCACGTCTGTAGGATGAAGGTGGAAATCAAGAAGTGGCACATGGTGGCAGCCTGGAAGTGGAATGTAAACGATGAAGTGTGCGGTATCTGCAGAATGGCTTTTGATGCATGCTGTCCGGAATGCACACTTCCAGGGGATGGATGCCCGCCATCATGGGGCGCTTGTAACCATGCATTCCACATGCACTGCATACTGAAGTGGATTGAAAGGCGGAACGTGGCTTCTTCCCCAAACGAAAAAAAGCTTTGCCCGATGTGTAGACGGATGTGGGAGTTCAAGCGTCCATGACAGAAGTGTAGTGAAGACCACCCACAGTCTTGCAGCAGGAGCGACAATGGTGGTGGTTCACCCTTCCGCAGCCCCTTTCTATACGTACCTTCTCGATGAGGCTGTACTGCCATGTATACAACATCCATAAGGTCTACCCCTGAAAAGATAAGACTACTGTACAATGAGGAGTGAAAGACCTATACCTATAGCAGAGGCCTCATCCTTTACCCAACAGGGCACAAATATATTGATTAGTACAACGACGGGCAATTTAATGCTGAGGTTTATAGCTAGCAGGAAAATATTATCTATACAGAAGACCTCGTTCCTTGCCAAATGGGACATGGATATATGCAATAGAATGGGTGATTTTACTCCGCGGGGTTTGCAGCCATATAGAAGCTGAGCTGACAGGAAATTCAGCTGTCCAGCGGCAAAATGTAATCTAATCTGAACTGAACTACTACTCATTCCCGCTTTCCGTAATCCCTTAATCTGGCCTGCTGTAATTTTTTGCTGAAAGTATATCCCGATGGTACATCAAACTGTGATGGATCCGCATCCTCTTCATTTAGCAATCTGCAGTCACCTTTGAACGTCACCTCAGCAAAAATACCGAAGTGAATGGGAAGACTAACGTGCACCGGAAACCCTGATTTAGCTATGCCCTATGGAAGATGTAACAATGGGTGTGGTTAGCACAACCGACTGACAGATAGATTCTCAGTAGTAGTATTGGGGCTATAATACGAGTTCACGCATCGTATCTGATCACCTCTGTTGTCAGTAGCTGCCTGAATGTTTGTATGCCCCTTTCTCGCTTGTCAGCTTCACATTCAGGGTTGCTTCTCACCGAAAGGACTTCCAGAATAGGGATCAGGTGACTGAGACTGCACATGTGGGGGTATGGATCAGAACAATCACCTATCACATTAATCAATGGGCCGGGCTACCGCGCTGCTCTACTCTGTTAGGTATTTCAAGGTATTAGCCACCACCATAATTTCCCTACGCAAATCTTGGATGGGTAGCACACACCTAAGAGGGAATGTCTCGCACATCCACATCTCTGCATTGATATTCCAAGCAATCTTTTTGTGTAATTTTGGCTTGCCTTCATAATCGGTTTTTTTTTTACTACATTTTGCAAAATACTCATCTTCTGAGAGTTCAGACAATTTCCCCTTCATTCTACGGTATATTTCCATACTTGCAACACCCGTTACTCTGCTTCTCTCAGCCACCCATCCTTCAAATGTACGCAATTTCTTGTGTCCGATATCGTCTAGCTTGTGCTCGAGGTCTTTGGTATTCCAGATGGAAGCATCGACATGCTTCCCACCCCCCGTCCTTCGAACCAAATCTTTGCAAACCTTCCTCAGCTCACCAACAGTGGGCTGTTGCAGCTTTCTCAAAAGACCATAGACCTTTTTTTTGTCATGGTCAATTTTAAGTAGCTCCAGTGGGTAATAAGCTGGGACTCCGTCCTCTGATTCACTCTTCCTCTCTCCGGTGAAAATAATAGAAACTCTACCCCGTTCCACAAACATTCTCTTTGAATAACCCTTAATGCTACAGTCTACCCTTAATTGTGTTCCCTCCTTCCATATGCGATACGTGTCATTCGGAGCAACAGCTTTGACTAAGGGCGAAAGAATGTTATGGCTGCAAAAATTCCAGCGCATCTCGATGTAAAAATTTGGTAGCTCAGCCAGCGTGTGAGAAAGTTCCGAAGCTTTTACTCTCCACTTATCCCATTGCCCAAGCTGCAAATGAAGATACATATCAGAAAGCAGATCATGATTACCAGCGAGTATCGCTTCCTCCAGAACACCAAAACGACAATCCAGGGATTCATATGCTGTCATGTCGCCAACATGCAGTTCAGCGCCATAGCACAGCAGAGTTTTGGCAATGTCAAATTGTCGTAGTTTTATGGCTAGGAGCAGTGGCGTGTTGCCCATTTCATCGACATCATTTATGGTCGCCCTAGCACAAGAATGAGGAGTTAGTACTACAAGTGTAAATGGTGTTCAGAAATTGTTAGTGACACATACCGGTACTCTGTACACGAGAGCATCAATTCAAGCGACTCTGTACCCATTCCACGGAATACAGCCCGGTGTATCGGAAAGATTTCACCTCCTACCCCTCCTTTGCTCTGTAGATACAGGTCTGGGGGTGAGAAAATACAAGGAATTAAATCTCCTTCCTCGTGATCTACTCATGGTACAGGTACAGCCTATAGTTAGACATCTGGAAGAAAAGTACGTGAATGAGGTGAAGGATAGCAGACTGACCACAACCTTTGGAAATTGTTGCTTCCTTCTCCCACTTCTTCAGTAATGATCGTTCTTGAGGGCCAACACCTAGCTGATTTCATGAGTCAGAACATGACCGAGAAAGACCACAGACACATACTGACATGCGATAGAGATACTTCTGGAAATGGTTTTAATTCTGAGCGAAAGGATAACGCGCCGTTGAGCTTAAAATGGTCACTAACAAAGAGGAACTCTTCAGCCCCCCATATTGATAATACCACATTATCAACTGATGGTAATCTAAGTATGTTTTCCAATTCTATGCCAAATGATGACTGTGATACGCATGGAGTAGGGTAAGCATTTCTCAGCACATCATCTGCATTTAAATCCCCTTCAGTTGACTCATTCTCCCCTAGTGCAATCTGTGTACTACATGGTGTAGTATTTGTAGAAGTAGTTGCAGTATCTTGTTCTTCTTCTTCATATTCACCGCTCTCATTAATGATGGGATCTTCGTTGCCGAAGACGAAACTTTTTGGCGAAACAAAGTCTGCCTGGGTGGAGACACGCTCATCTGGGCAAGAATAATCACGTTTTTCGCTCTCCTCCACAATTGCCTCAAGCTTTAATATCCACTCTGCCATGTTCCCGTGTATTGTTGTATCATCAAGTTCACCTCTCTCTATCTGTCTCTTTCTCTTTCTTAAAGTAATTTCTTCTTACACCACAGGCTATCCCGGGCACAAATACGCTATATATACCCTAACCCTAAGGGGAAGAGGTGGATATGGAAGTAGTCATAACAGTGAGTTCAACCTGGGATCATCAGAGTGGTGTACATATCCCTCTAATGACACCCCAAACCCTAACCTTGACGATTGGAATACATTACATGAACAACACCGCAGGACAATGTTCAAGCGACTTACTTGACAGTAACACCACTAACAGCTAAAGAAGGTGATCCAGCCGGCCCAGACTGTTACGCTTATTCATTAGTCTACTGTTACGCTTTTCATTTGTCCAACTAAGGGTCTGACAATCGACATGTAGATGACCCATTGTTAGGGGGTGGGGCAAATTTTGCTCACGCCACACTTACACCTTGTTTCTTTGTGTAGCGGTTTATGGCTACGCATATGAGGCACGCACTTACGTGTCAAAGATGCATAAATATAAGAGATTAGATACCTCGCTTATCGTATTATCATGAATAGGAGACACCTCCAACTGACAACCACAACAGGAGAGACAAGTCTACTTTGAACTAGGAATGGGTGGTGCTCCTATCGCACTAGGAACTGTTAATAAGATAAATTAAGCAACCTCCCGTACACTACAGAGTAATCTGGTCTGATGTGAGATGAGGCTCGGGCTTGTGCTGAAACAAGAGAGGAAACGAGGACCAAATCTCAATACCTATTAAGTATGTATGTACGACTATATAGGTGTACATATATACAGGTCAACATCTGTAATGAATTGCACAGCCTGCAGTCACAGTATGCATATGTCATTCAAATGTACTACACCTACATAGGTACAATGCATACTCACAGACACTTTCAAGGTCGACTGTCTCCATTGATTGGCACAATAACCTACAACCGGGAGTAGTAACCACCCTAATATGTATATACACCTATATAGGTGTATATACATTATCACCGGTACAGCTAGGTCGACGTCCGCATTTATTCATTAGCTTAACGTATACTCACAAGGTAACCCTATAACCCTAACCCCCTAAAACCTTAACCCTAACCATAACCCTAAAACCCTAACCATAACCCTAAAACCCTAACCCTAACCCTAGACCTAGCCCTAACCCAAACCCTAACTCAGAGAAAGTGGTAAACCACACAATGATGACCGAGTCAGCGCGTAGACGTCTGTTCTTACCTCTAAGACGGTACTGGTTGCAATTGGTAACAACAAGAGAAACGGAAGTAAATCCCTTGAGTAGATGCCAAAGGGTTCGGTGGTTCTCAGGAAGACTGGTACGTGTGGTTCTCCGCGAGGACCTCGAAGGAAAAGGTAAAAAGGGTGAAGTCGTAGAGGTGAAGCCAGGATTTGCAAGAAATTACCTTTATCCAACAAGAAGGGCGGTGTACGCAACGTCCGAAAATGTAGAGATGTATGCAGCAGATCGCAGTGTGGTAGAGAAGGACGGAGGTGAGGAGGAGAACGAAGTTGCACAAGGTGGAATGGAACATGAAACAGGAAATAAAACGTTATAATGATGAGAATTTGGAAACGGCTTATGGTAACGATGATGGTGCCCTTGTTGGAGGTAGGAAAATGAGGAACTGGGACACGTGGTGTTGAGGGAAGATGAAGAAGAGGAGGAGGAATAAGAAGCCGCCCCCCTGGAAACCCTTTGTAGAGTAACGCAACGGTTGAGCCATTAGTCTATAAACATTCTTCATATGCATGACAAGTGAAATCGTACTGAATACAGTGGAACACTTGGATCTAAAACTGCTTCATCTTCATTCGGCATCAATACTAACCGCGTTGCTCCTTTCTTGGAGAGAGAGGAGCAACGGTTGGTTTAGGCATTGAAAGGAGTAGAGGGATGTGAAGCACACTGTCTGAAAGGACGTATTTTAGCTCATGACTTCATATTTGAACAACAAATGTACCATTTTACAAAAAAAAAATTCATAACATCTCAGCACCATTTGCTCGGGTCTAGTTCCATTAGTAGAAAAAAGGTTCGGAAAGACATATAAAGAGGTACATATATCCGCAGTATTGTGACTACCTTATGGCCCAGAAAGCTTTCCATCGTGTAAATCAAGACGACTCCTGAACTCTGAAACAATTGATGATTTTGCGTAGACCACGAGCCTTCCTGAGGCTTCGGCGGCAACAACAATGGCATTCTGAGGTGCAGCGCTAGGAGCTTGGCTGTTCTGAATGCCATTAATATCCCGTGTATCTCCACCCCTCTGCATCTTGCGCCACCCCTGTAGAAGCGCTGTGCTAGATCGTTGATCTCCATCAATCTGGTAACTGCCTGCCGTATCACTACACCTGCGTTGGGCTTTCCCATCTCCGCTATTTACGGCTGCAGCACGAATGTGGGAAGCATCTTGGTGTGCATGCCCATATGTCATCGCCCGCTGCTGCCCACTGCATGGAGGTTCTCCTTTTGATGACCCCTTCAGCATATCAATTCGACAGGTAGGGTTAGCCATGGGTGACACAAAACCAATCAACCCTTTTGCCGTTCCCTCACTATCTAACAGCTGCCGTATGCGCCGAAAGTGCTCAATCTGAGCCACACAACGATCCACCGAAGCCTGAGGGAAGAACTGGGCATGCGTGGCAACAGTGCCTTCCTCAGAAACAGCCCAGCGCTCAAACCCAGTGAACGTTTTACTACTTTTGCTACCATCCAGTGAATCAGAAGCATCCCAGACATAAACGTGACCGTCCTCACTTCCGGAGATGATGAACCGTTCATCATCCGAAATCGAAGGTATTATGGAGAGCCTTTTGTTAGTATGTCCATTCATCTTACGCACTTTAGATATGCTTTTTACTGAGTTGAGGACCGGTTTGCTGTGTTTGAAGCCGTCAGCAAGTAGGGTTCTTACAGTATTGTCTGCACTGGAAACCACAATCCCACGGGCGTTGCGATAGATGGCCAAGCCCGTGATTTTATAGCCCGGTGAAACTTTGGCAATGCTGCACAAGGCCATGGTAGAGTTGCGAATCTGAACTGTACCATTGCTGAGGCCCACCAGCACCGTTGTTCCATCCTGGGTGAACATTATGGCAGTAGGGATTGCTGGAAGTTTTTTAGAACATAAAAGCTCCCCTGTACCGGTGTTCCACAAATACAGAATCTCATTCAGGGTCCCACATACAAAGTGCTGGGGTTTAATGGGGTGTGCAGCGACAGAGGTGATTCTACTTTGGCAAGCAAAGCGGGAGATGCATTTACCACCACCCTCTTTGCTTTCACTTCTCTTCTCTCCCACAATTTTCCAGAGCCTGACAGTCCCATCCAGTGAACCGCTAAGGAGCAGACCATCCCTAGTCCAACTGAGAGTTGTAACATCCGCGGAATGCCGGCTGTTTCCCTCTTCAGGTGATTTAAAAACCGGCTCAGGGTTTAATATCCTTCCGTTCTTGTGTACTTTGGAATACGCTTGCACGGAGGAGCGCTTGCGAATGACACCGTGCTCCCAGTCCTCCACATCCTCGGTACCAAAACAAGCCGGAGCATTGGTTTTATCTACATTTATTTCCGTATAAGCAACCATATCACCAACTTTCCACACACAGACCCTTCCATCTTGTCCGCCAGTAGCGATAAAATTGCCATTGGTGCTAAAGGCTACTACCCACACGAATCCTTTGTGTGCATCAACGGTCTGCACCGCAACCAGGTCACTAAACTCAGGTCTGTAGCGTTCCACTGCCTCCAGTTTCACACTACCACAGTCTTTCATCACACTGCCGCACTTCTTGAGTTTCTTGAGGGGTTTAGCTTGTGAGGGAACCTGCCTCCCTTTCTTATTTCCAAACATCCTCGAGCGAAATTTGGCAACATTAAAAATGGGTGGCAATTCATCAAAGCCTAGTTCCCTGCTGCAGATCACGCTTGAACGTTGTTCTGCAAGATAGGTAGGAGTGGAAGGCAATTGTGGTATCGGTTTGCTCTCGCCATCTAAAATTTCTAGCAATTCATCCTCTTCACTCAATGGAATAATTGGTGAAATCTCCCCAAACCGTTCTGACATGTCCGGATCACCTTGTGATCTCTCAGGCATTTCGAGCGTCAACGCAGAGGAGGAATCATCATTGATGGAAGATACAAAGCTTATACTTTCAATGTCCCCCCGATAGCTGCTGCTGCTGCTTTCATCTTCCTCCCCCCTTTGCTCTCCCTCCAAATCCTCGACAAGCTGTGAACGATCTTCTGGTGATAAATTGGACTCGTGCAGGAAGGGAATATCCTCCAACATAGCAGGAGAGAAAGGCAAAACTATTGGATCCTCATGAGATTCTGGCGAACTTTCCTCAGTAGTGCAAACACCTCCATTTGGTGAGAAATTGAAGGATTTTATCATCGTTCTTCTCTGCTGTTTATCATCCACTGCCATAGAGGAGGAATCTGGCGTATCCATGAGAGGAGTGGAAGGTGTACTGGGGCCATTGTATTCCTTCCCCTTTGCTTGGTCTTTGCTTAAAGAAACCCCAGAAAATTCTTTTTCAATCTGCTTTAAATTGCTCTCAAGCGCACATGAGTTTGCTGGTTCCAGCACCATCCTTTAATCTTGTGCTCCACACGTTAACAGACACACAGCCAACCCACTGGCGCAAAATACTTTCCTTGCTAGTCTTCTCAAATGTATACTACTTATTTTCCGTCCGTCACAAGTAAATTTCTTTGCTTTCTATCCTCTTTCACTTTCGTCCGAATGGCTAGCGATCACATGCCATAGCAGCAATTCCGAAAGCAGAACAATGCACCTGCTTTTTCGACAACAAAGCTTAGGGGTTACGGTTAATGTTCGTGTTAGTCTTAAGTGCTAGTGTTAGGGTTACTGAAATACAACCCTTCAAAGACTGGACTTTTCACAAGGTTCCTGCCCCACACTGGATCGAAACTCACCCTCTACTTTTCAATCCACAGAAGCGCACACGCAACGTCGTTCGACGGCAGATGGATCAACTTTCTCGCCCTCAACCAGCGCTCTCCTCCTGCTTACTTACTGTTCCCTATATTATAGTGGAGCAATAAAAAATGTTGACGAAAAGGCACTTTGCCGGATGTTACATAGTTCAGTATTCGCGTGAAAACAAATTGTAACAAAAGTCGGTTTAATATATGAAATTCGGTTAAAAGAAGTATTTTTAAATTTTTCATTTTTCAAATTTGAATTTATCTTAAAAAAAGAGCCTTCACCCCTTGGGTGTGCAGCCAGGTCAGGAGGTTCGAGCACGAAGTATCATTCAAGAGAAATAAGAATAACTCGATAATTCAACCCCAGCTCAAGCCGAATAGAGTTAAGTTGGGGTTAATGGCTCAATCGCAAAGATTTTTTTTTATATATCTGAGGAGAGTTTTATTTATTTATTTGAATTTGAATCTACGCTAGATTTCTAAAATGCATCACATCCAAAATGATATTTTTTTGACGTGTTTTTTTGGAAATCATTAGCTAGTTCGGAGTGTTAGTAAAAAGGGCTTAAAGGGAACTGTCGTGTTAGCACGATCGAAGCATCGCCCGGCAAATAGATGATTCGTCGTTGTGGTAAGAAATGTTTTCCGGGGTGGGGTTACGTGTGGCACAAAATGGCTTATTGTTAAAGTTTGTAGTGATGCATCGTTGGGGGGTACTATCGCCGTCACGTGATGATTCAATGTTGTAATTGGGACAAGCAGATTTGGGTGTAACGGATACGGTTCCAGAAACATTAGAACGTTCCAGAAACAGTTACACGCATGTTCGTTATTTTTTCATAGATAAATAAGAGAATTATTTAATCACTCTTCTGCGTCAGTCACGTGCATGCGGTAACTCAAGTCATCACACAATTTATATATTCTATACCTCCAACATGGTCACCCACGGGGCAAACTGAACCTCGGCTATTGGCAAGAATGGTCGAGGTTCAATTGGGTGCCGCATCTTGTAGATCATGCTAAAGCATAACGTCCTCGAGAGTAACATCCGGATGTTATGGGTAAGATTTTGGAATGCCTTCTTTGAGTGATCAGAAAGCAAAGCCATTGCGGCTATACTGTGGCTATGGTAGCCCCACCATACTCTGACCCTGGGTCACTATCTCCAGGATCAAAATGCCGCTGTGTGCTTGAACCCCTGTTACTCCTGAGTGAAAGCTCTCCGAGTTTGGTGGCTAGTCTGATCCACTTAGCATTTCTCGAGAGAAATCGTAACTCTCCTTCGGAAGGTTTGATCTCTGTGTTGTCCAAGGCGACCAGGCAACAGCGAAATAGTATGATTGATGGTGGAAAAGGGGCAGAAGTAGCCCTGGATCTGTTTATGGCTCTTCGGTGTGTCGTGCAGATAGCACTATGGAGGAGAGACGTTGTGGACGTGAGGAAGGCCAGCTCCTCAGTCCTATGTGGTGGTGGTGATTCTGAAAAAAAAGGGAGTGATGGTTGGGGTGGTGTCAATGGCGGTTATTGTAGTAGTGGTGCGTAATGCAGAATTGAAGAGGGCAAATGGTACATACAATAGCCTAACCTGTGGTTAAAAAAACTGATTGGCACGCTTTTCATTGAAGATCGTAGGGGCATCGAAGAAGAATCACTTCTCTTCTTCCCCTTCAGGTCATTTGGTGGTATTGTCAAGCTTGCTTTCATCTGTAATAGAGGATTGTTTGCCATCATGGATTCTTTCTGCATCTCATCAGAGACTAGTGGAAGGCGAGGGTTTAGGTCAGAAATGGCAAACCTATGTGGTGAGTGAGTGAGCAACCCCAATTTTGAGATGTGAAGGGCTGCCCTGCACCTGACCCCCCCCCTGTGGTGCCTGTTTTGTATCTCACCTCCTCAGGTGTTGCTAGGTCATCATGCAGATGACGTTTCACAGCCAATGGCTCGTGTTTCATTAGCACTTGGTGGAGACTCTGAACCTTTCAATGTTGATATGATGCTTAGTGATGTCCAAGATCTGTTAGGTAGCTTGAAGGAGGCAAGCTCTGTCCTGGAGCTCATGCTGGAAGAGGAGAAAGTGGTTCGTCCGAGTTTGTTTCAAACTCGGACGAACCACCTCAACAATTACTCTATCGCTCCCCAGATATCACCCACAATACTATTAGGTCTCAACAGCAGGGTAAATAATAGGGTAGATAGATGTGCTAGTGTGTGCGTAGTGTAACCCCTAATATTTTGAGAGAAGCAAGATGGCCGTTAAGAGGGATAAAATGTGGTACACGCCAGCACCCATACCCATAGTTCAGAGGAAACCAGCGCAGAGGATTCTAGAGCTAGGAGAAAGATAGTAAGGCTGCAATGTATATAAAAATATATATATATATGGTCCACAATCCTTATCACTAAAATACTACGCTATAAAAATGCCAAAATTGGCATTTTTATAGCGTGGAGAAAAGGACCCCCCCAACCCCTTCGTTGGTCCGTCTTCATGCATTGTAGGAGGCAATCATATTGTTGACCATGTGAAAGAACATATACAATCTGCTGACGCCTTCTTTCTAAAAACGATCCACCCTCCATCATGAGCACCCTCATGCATCAACGTGGCAAGCATTCAGGTTGTGGAGACCCTGAAAAATAGAGCATAGGAAAACAAACACTCGAAGAAAAAAAAACTCTTGTTTCAGGTACCACTTCTCCTTTGTTCACTCGCACGAGAGAAAGCTGCAATTGCTGCAACGAACTCTGTAAAGGGCTGGAAAGCTGGAGAGCCTTCGTAATCACCGAAGAACGGCACGCCACGTTCACACGCCCGCAACAGATTTGGGTCCAGAGGGATGCTTCCTAGGTAGGGCACAGAAAATAATTTTGCCATGCCTGTGATGACAATACAAACAAGAGATTGGTCTCAACTCTTTGAATAAAATTTCACTATTGCTGAAGCATTCTTATCCTCACCTTGTGGCCCACTCCCGTGCGCTTCAAACACATCTGCAACAGATATTATCCCTCCTTCTGGAAACTCTTTCCCAACAACTTGAAGAACTCTCTGTGTAACGTCATTCCCCTCATTGTCACAAAAATGAATTGATGTTAATGGTGTACACAACGCTGCCATGTTCCCAACAAGACCAATCACTGGGATGCCTAAGCTCAGAGTCAGTCAAGTATAGGTTACCGATACAATCACAACATGGCACTAGAGCTAAGTCCATAAGACAGAAAACTTTTGCGGAACAAAACAGTCAGTGCTAATTTTCATTGCCTGAGAGAGTGAATGAATGCAAAAAAAATTGGAAGATTATTACCAGTCTTTTTGCAAAAATTGAGCTCCTTACGCACGTCGCTCATAGCCGCTTCCTGTGGTGTGGTGACTACCACAGCACCAGACACTCCTGCCTTCTTGAGGTATTGCACCTAAAAACGAACTTACGCATCAGGAATGCTCAAAGAGAAGGAGAGTTGTCGCAGCAGAGGTACCTTGAACCAGATCTCGAAGTCCTCCACGAGACAAAATCTATAGGAGGAGATATACTTACCGTGGATATGTGCTCATCACTCGTACCTGGAGGTGTGTCGATGATTAGGTAGTCCAGGGGGCCCCATACAACATCTGTCAAGAACTGTACGGCAAGGGGCAGACAGCACAACACCAAATTATATTGGAGACATTTAAAAAAATACAACTGTAAATAGCAACAACCTGCTTTATGAGGCCATTTTTCTTGGGGCCACGCCAGATCACAGCATCATCCGCATTGGGTAACATAAAACCAATCGACATCACACCCAGGTTATCTTCTACATAAACAGGTGACCAGCCTGAAGAAATGAGCATCGCGCTAAGCATACGATTATGTAGGTAAGAAAGAATTTTGAATATCGTATATGGTAGAGGCTAGGTCACGTGCAGTGGGTTAGGGGCCAAATGTTTCAAACATTCTACATCACGTTAGTACCAGTACCACCTGCTGCACTTCGATGTACATCCCTACCAACAAGGCCTAACATGAGAGGTACACTAGGCCCACAGATGTCGACATCAAGCAAACCAACTTGGGCTCCCTGCCATTAGAATTGCAATTAGAGTCAGTATAAGATGCCGAGGCTACCGCATCTTACAGCAGCACACAGTTGAGTACATATGAAGAAGCATCGAGAATGAGGTAAGACATTCGGAGCGGCTCGTTGGGTTATGATGCAGTCATTGTGAAGTAGCTCAGAGTTTTTCCAATTGGGGTTTGGGGTCTAATTCACCTCAGCAGCAAGAGAAAAGCTGAGTTGACATGCGATTGTGCTCTTTCCAACGCCTCCTTTCCCCGATACTACTAGTATGATGTTCTTCACGTCACTGAGTTTGGATGCTACCTCGTCGAGTGCTGGATCCTCTTTTTGCATGGCTCCACTGGTGCACACGGATTGGTTGGGGCACCCTTCACATGCAGAAGCCTATACATGCGTGCCATAATTCCAAGAGGGTTGGGATTGGTTTAGGGACGGGCTTATGAGCTACACATTACCGAAATGGGTCAAAATAGTGAAGGATTATCTTGCGGTGAGAATTCAGCTCAACTTCAATCGGATGTGTACCCGTTACATCGGGTCAAGTTCAGTTCGGTCGGGATGATAGAACAGGGCGAAGACACTGTTTAGCCGCACACTACTATTCCGACGGTGGCACAATGGAAACACTAAGCCTAAGCCTAACCCTAACCCTAACCCTAATCCTAGCCGTAACCCTAACCCAGAGTGCTGAGCTTAATATCGTTATTTAAAAAACGCCCTTCCAACTTGGGATATTAGATGTTAAAGGTGAAAAAAGGGAGAGGACAAATCGGTTAAGCTCCAGGGTGATCAACATGAAAATTCAGGTTGCGGTTAGAGAAAGGGGTATCGTTGGATTAAGGGCATTAGGAATAACCAATTCAGCCTATCCTACAATATGATAGTTAAGGGCAGGGCTATGGTTTAGGGTTAGGGTTTTAGGGTTTAGAGTTAGGGTTTTCAGATTTTAGGGTCAGTGTTTTAGTGTTAGAGTTAGAGCTAGGGTTAGGGTTTTAGGGTTTAGGGTTAGGATTATAGGGCTTGGGGTTAGAGTTTTAGTGTTAGGGCTGGGGTTTGCGCTCGTATCACCCCATTGCCCATTAATGGAGTTATTAAAACTACAATTATTCACCTTTCCCGCATTCTCTGAATGAGGTCCAACGCACCCATCGTTTGCGTTACGGGGTTTATCGTTCATCAATGCGGCTTAGGGTTAGAGTTAGCGAATGGGGCAGTGCATTGGGTTAGGGTTAGAGAGTAGTGTATAATTACATCTATAGAGGTGTACATAAGGTCAGGGTTGGCGAATGGGGCTGTGGAAATAAGGAGACTGTATTTGTAGGAATTATGATATATTTGCCCTCCATTGAGGGATCCCAAGCGACCGTAGCGTGTCGATCATTGGGGATCATAAATTCCACTTACTCGGCCATAACTGGGCCGAGGACTTCTCATCGTCAGATCTCTCACGTTCACCGTAACTCCGTTTCAGTGCAACGCGAATATTCGTTCCCACACTT
>PJEL010003344.1_pt1 | contig 13818 bp, 10 predicted proteins | sample 1853271 | NCBI WGS metagenome assembly PJEL01 (sample SAMN08108733, study PRJNA415343) | Invertebrate metagenome, whole genome shotgun sequencing project. | host: Globobulimina | place: Sweden: Gullmar Fjord | collected 2015-08 | reverse complement strand
AAGGTCACCATGACGTGAAGCAAAAACACTTGGTACTGTGGTTAAGCACTCATCCGCTGCATTTAAAGCACAATGTAGCGCTAACTTAGCAAAAGGGCTCAAGCGACGACGCTGCATAGCGGGTATTTGTTTTAACGCAGGTAATTCTTGTGAATCACTCAGTACTTTTTCACCTTGTGCATAGCTTTGCCAATCTTGAGTTGTGGTTAAACCACCGCCCCAAGCAACACATTGTTTAATGGTAAATTCCAAGCTATTGCACTCTTTAAAACCGTGAAAAATATAGGGAGAATTTTACCTAAGCAGGCAAACCTATTCAAGTGAAAAGCCTGTTTTAACGAAAGATAAATGCAAACTCCCGACTTTATCAACCTTTTCTTGCTTAATTACCACTTTAGCTCTCACTCAGTTTAATGAAGTCATACCTTTGTTCACTTAAACACAATCCATTTATTAGCTTACAGTTAGGTTATTAGCTTAAATCATTTTAATAAAAACAATATCAACTCGTTAACTATATAATATGCTCCATTTGTGGCTGATAATTAAAGACGAATACGAATAATATGAGTTAAATCAAAATATAAAGATTAAACCCAAGTATTATCGACTACAATAACTAAGGTTACTTTCTATTCTATACATAGTAATGTAGAACGTTAAGCTTAATAAGAATAAACTCAAATTCGGTTTTAAAAGAGGAAAATAGTAATAAGTACTCACCTGATGATAAAAAAAATTCTACTTCAACTGTTTAAGCAACCCATGACCATACTAGGTTTTATTCTAGGTTTTGGTTGTGTCAGCTTAACTAGCTATGCTTACTCTTTTGATGACACCTCTGCTTGGATACTCCCTTCCCTTGAAAAAATAGATGAACTAAACAAGAAAGATCCGGCACTCGCTTTAGCCTTTGCTAAAAAATTATTAATAGAACATCAGCAAAAAATGAGCAACATTGATAAAGCATCATTATTTAGCAAGATGGCCCGCCATAACTATTTTTTAGGAAATTACCATGATAGTCAAAATGACTTAGATCGTGCTTATGCGCTTAAGATTGACTTATCAACTAACCTTGGCATCTCACTGTTATTAACACAAGGAGGTGTGATGGGTGAATTAGGTGATACTGAGCAAGCCATGAAAAAATTCTTACTCGCGGAAAAGTATGCCAAAACAAATGAAAACCCAAAGTTACTTGCTGATGCCTACGCTTACATAGCTTATTTATATTCAACTGAACAAAGTGAGGGCGAAGCTTTAAGATATTACCACCAAGCCTATCTGCTCTTTGAGCAATTGGGCGATGAATTGAATATGGCTTACTTAAAAGCAGAAATGTCTGATTCTTACTCTCAACTCTTTGATGATGTTAAAGCAATAAAATTAGCTACCGAAGCCAGTGACTACTTTAATAAATATCAATATTATTTTGATGAATTGTTTGCTCAAAATACCTTAGCCAGAATCTACCTCAACAAAAATGAATATCAAAAAGCCGAAACCAGCTATTTGAGGGTTATTGAACTCGCTGAGAATGCGAACCAAAAACAATATATTTATTTAGCTTACTTAGGGTTAGCAAACACTTACCACTCTTCTCAAAAATATGATAAAGCACATGTTTTTTGGGATAAATATAAAAAAGAACAACCAACATATGAAAACCAAACGGCGAGAATTGGTGCAATAATTCTACAAGTAAAACTTGCCCTTGTTGATAACAAAGTTGAGGCTGCAATAGAAGCATTAACTGAACTTCAAAAACTCTTGGCACCTCTAAGTAAAAAAAGTGCCTTGGGAAAGTATATAGAGTTATTCGATTTACAGGCTAAGGTTGCGATTAAGCAGCAAGATTTCAAAACCGCTTATTCCAAACAAAAAGAAGCAAGAGCATTAGAAGAAAATTATTACAATACGGAGCGGGAAAGTGTTCGTTCCAAGTTTAAAGTCATGTTTGATACTGACCAAGCAGTTTTAAATAACAAATTATTAGAACAAGAAAAAGCTTTAAATAAAGCCGCTTTAGAAGGGGCAGTACAAAAACAGAAATTACAAAATATAATCATCACCGTAATTTTATTATTTGTATTAATATTGTTCTACTTTATTTATCGACAAATACTTAATAGTAAAGCACTGAATAAAATAGCAAACACAGATAGCTTAACTGAACTAGCTAATCGAAGGTATAGCTTTATTTATGCTGAGAAAATGTTATCGCAAGCAACTAAAGCACAACAAAATTTTTCCATGATTGTCTTTGATGTCGATTTTTTCAAGAAGGTTAACGATAAGTTTGGCCATGGCGGAGGTGATATTGCTTTAAAAGAGCTTTCATCAACCGCCAATAAATATGTTCGAAATAATGATATTTTAGGGCGAATTGGTGGTGAGGAGTTCTTACTTGTTTTACCCGAGGCTTCTGCTACTCAAGCATATGAAATAGCAGAGCGTATTCGACAAGCTATTGAAGAGATGACGATAACTATAGAGAGTAATACTTTACACATTACTGCAAGTTTTGGCATAGCAGAGTTAACTGAACAGCAAATCAGCGTGAATCAGATATTTAATAGTGCTGATACCGCTTTATATCAAGCTAAAAACCAGGGTAGAAACCAAGTTGTTATCGCCAAGTGAACTTAGGTACCTGTGATTATCATCAAAAGAAATTTAAAGACCCAACAAACCTATTACTCTTGGTAATTGGAAAATATTGCTGTCACTCTACCTAAGCAGACAAGACTATTTAACTGAAAAACTTATCTTCGAAGAAAATATATACATTAGCCCCTTATCATTTACTCATTATTTACAACGAATCAGTCATTAAACGTTCATTTCATTCTATAAAGGCGGTACAATTTATGTACGTACAAAATGATGTGTGATTTCAAAACATAGCTACTCACAAACTTTACAATCAACTACAATAAATAAGATTACTCTGTATTGTGCATATAATAAATTCAAAGTAGGAAAAGTTGGCTGTATTCATCGCTTTATTTAGAGTCTATATGATTAAAAACAAACATTTTCTTCAATCAATTTATCTAGCCTGCACTATGCTGGTTTGTTTAATTTCCTTTAGCCCGGTTAGCTACGCTGCCTCCTCTTATCCTATCTGGCTGCAAGAAAGTATTGATAAAGCAGATAAGCTTAACGATCAAGACCCTAACTTAGCACTTGAGTTTACCCAAGCATTACTAAACAAACCTACAGAGCCACTCGATGATCTTAGCAAAGCTGCACTATATTCTAGAATTGCCGAATACAACCTATATTTAGGTCATTTAGATGTGAGCCAAAGCTATATTGATATGTTTTATGATTTAAACACTGATTTGGCAAATTCTGATGGTATCACCCTATTAATAACACATGCAGTGGTACTTGAAAGCCAAGGCAAGGCGAAAGAAGCCATGGTACTTTATCTAAAAGCCAAAGATAAAGCTGAAGCAATAGAAAGCAAAGAGGCATTGGCTGAAAGTTATAGTGCTATTGCCGGATCATTAGCAGAGAGTTTAAATGATGCTGAAGCACTCAAGTATTACCACAAAGCCTATTTGCTTACTCAAGAGTTTGGTGATGAGTTAGAGCTGGCCTACTTAAATATACAGATGTCGCGCTCCTATTCTTATATTTATGATGATGAGAAAGCCATACAATTGGCAAATGAGGCTATTCATTACTTTCATGAAAATGGATACTATTATGATGAGCTATTTGCTCAAAATACCCTAGCTAGTATTTACATGCCGATGAAAGAGTATGAAAAAGCATTAGCAATCTATGAAAGAATATTGGTCTTATCCAAGAGTATTGAAACGGAAAACCTTGCTGATATAGCCTATTTAGGGCTAGCTAGAACTCATCTAATCAAGAAAGAAAACGACAAAGCTCGCCACTACTTTGAATTATATAAACAACATACTCCTGAAAGTACAGCTGCTTTTACTCAAATAGATGATTTAGTACTCAGTGCAAAAATAGCTTTTGCCGATGATAATATTGCTTTTGCCGAGGAAAATGTAAAAAAAGCAGAGGCTATTTTAGATGCCTTAGATAGTCAGGCTACAATATCGTGGAACATCAACATACTGAAATTAAAAGCTGATATAGCAGTATTTAAAAAAGACTTTGAAGATGCTTACCTGTTTCAAAAAAAGGCTCATAAGTTGATTAGCTCTTACGAGAACAGTGAACGAGAAAAAGTACGTTCAAAATATAAGGTAATGTTTGATACTGACCAAGCGTTACTCAAAAACCAACTGCTTGAGCGTGATAAAGAGCTTGATAAAGTTGCACTTGAAAATTCAGTGCAGCAAAATAAACTACAAACCTCACTTACCATCACTATTTCCCTACTCTCCCTTGGCTTGATATTTTTTATCTATAAACAACGTAAAAACAGTGCCATTTTACATAAATTAGCCAATACCGATACACTTACCGAACTTGCTAATCGTCGTTATACTTTCATATACGCTGAAAACATGCTGCTTCAGGCAAAAAAGAATAAGCAAGATTTCTCCATCATCATTTTCGACATCGATCACTTTAAAAAAATTAATGATACTTACGGTCATTCAGGTGGTGACATTGCATTAAAAGATATTGCCGCAATTGCTAATGAGTATGTCAGGAATAACGATATATTAGGTCGAATAGGCGGTGAAGAGTTTTTGGTGATCCTACCTAACACCTCTTCTAAACAAGCTTATGAGGTTGCTGAGCGAATACGCCAAGCAATAGTGGCGAAAGATATTACCTTGGGCAATAAAGTAGTTAATATATCAGCCAGCTTTGGTATTTCACAATTGGCTCAAAATCAGCCAAACTTCAATCAAATATTTCACGAAGCTGATATTGCCTTATATCAGGCAAAAAACAGTGGTAGAAACTGCATTTCACTAGCAAGTTAGCCTGTTACTCCATAAAGAGATGAGCAGGCTGAGCTTGCTAATCCAGCCGTTAACAAAGTTCTTGGGTATAATTAGTGACGAATCAATTGGCTAAAACTGACTTCACTACTAAGTTGTTTTTTGGCGCCATAAGCAAGGCGATGAGTGCCATGACAACGAGCACAGGCTAATACCGCTAAAGTGCCTAAATCACGCCCTTGTTGCTTAGCAGTGCCTGACGTTAATGATTTTTCTAAACTAACCAACGTGCTTTTCATTGTTTCACTTGGGTAAGGCTTACGATCTTTTTTATGGCAATCAACACAAGTCTCACCCAAGGTATTCATGCCTTGAGTTAGATCTGCTAGCGATGATAACGCTAAGGCTTTATTACCATCTTGTGCTGAAATTTTTATCTGGTTCACTTGCGTCGTTAAAATATCCATGTGCGCAACATAACTCACTTTATCCGATATGCTGATTTTAGAAAAATCTGGCGCACGGTAGGTTAAAGCCGTGACAGCTTGATAATCACCATGACAGGAGTCACAGCTTTGTTGTAATTTCTTATGCTGAACCAATACTGCTGAATAATCTTTGTTGGCACTGGCAGCTTTCAATTCAGCCATGGTATTCACAGCAAGTTTCTTTTGCCAAGTTGGTACCATTACAGCAATTTTAAGGTAATGTTCATCAAGCTGTTTGACCCACTTTTTCAGTAACTCAGCATCCTGGTCATTTGCATAAAACTCAACTGCCTGCATTTCACGACGTAACTTGAACATATTATGCAGCCAGACTTGGCGCTTATTTTCAGGTTTATACCACTTGGCTAACACTGTTGGCGGAGTTTTAACTAGATTAGCTTTATCTTGGTGAAGATAAACCACACCAGAGACTGCAATAAGGATAATAGCTTGTAAAATAATAAAATAACGCCAACGCATAATAAGGTACTCAAGTAGAATTTTAGTTTTAGTTTTAGTTTTAGTTTTAGTGTAGTAATAATTATCAAATGGTTATTGATGTAGCATAAAAAAAGAGCCTTTAAGCTCTTTTTTTATGCTACCAAAGACACTCAAATGAGTTTTTTAAAAAGATTAGAAGGCGTAACGTACGCCAATGGCGCCATCAACACTAAATTTAAACTTATCATCAAAGTTTGCTACTGGTTGTACTTGCCCATATAAATCCCAGCCTTTGGCAAAGTACCAAGAAATACCTACCGGAGCCCGTACACCAAAGCCATGATCCCAGCCTGCCCAACCACCGCCGGCAAAGTACCAAGATAATGGAGTTTTGTTGTCAAAGTTACCGGCTTTAACTAAATAATCAACGGCAAAACCACTATCCCCTAGTACGATATTATAATTGTCAATTTGCGCAACAAGGCTTAAGTCCATATCAAGAGCAACACCTAGCTTCATGTCTGCTTGTACAGCATTAGATAAGGTCAACAAAGACATCAGCAGGCTAGTTAATAAAATTTTGTTCATTTTACATCCTTAAGTTTCAGGGAAAATTTAATAAAAGCGGCGCTATTGTATTAGCTTTCTAGTTCAAAGCAAGCAAACTAGCAGTACACTGACTAATACCTTCATTTTGCTGCCAATGTACCATCACACTGTAATCAATAATGCCTAATGCGAGATCATTCTGCGCTAATAGCTGTATTCGTTTTGATGCATCACTACTTGCACCAGTAAAAAGGTTAACGCCACGAATGTTGAACTGTTTAGCTAAATAGAAATTAGCTGAGTTACCGACACTGGAAATAAAATCTAACGGCCTGACATCCTCTCCCTCTTCAATACTTAGTACTAAAGACTGTAATAACTCTATTGAGAAATAGTCACCCACCCCGTACAAACCCAGCTGGTGTTCATTAAGAGTTAGTGCTTTAACTTTTTCTTGTTCAAACAGCTCATACATAGCTTGCAGTGCAATCAAGGTGAATGTATCCATGCGCCTGACTTCAAACCCTGTTATTTTTTTAACTTGCTTGCGCAGCTCTTTACCGGTGAGACTGGAATCATACTCCACAAGGGAATGGGCAATGTCCTGTAATTCAAAACGACTTATTTGCTGCTCAGCCGTTGTTGAAGCCTCATTATAAACCTGGGCAGCATCAGCAGAGTGATTATCTGACCTTATATTTTTCAAAATAAATGCGGCATTATTGCCACCAAAACCACAATGATTAGCAAGTATATAATTAATGTTTTTAAAGGATTTGTGCGGTAATGCCAAGGTCAGTAAACTGCCTGGAGGTAGACCCTCTCTTCCTTTGCTCTCTTCGCTATTATTTTTCTGCATTATTTGCGCATAGGCAGGCACTGGCATAATATTTTGTTGAATAAGTTCAACCAGCAAAGCCAATTCTAAAGCGCCACAAGCACCCAAGGTATGACCAATAAAGGGCTTTAAAATTAAGGATGGTACTTGTTTACCAAAAACGCGGTTAATTGCATTCGCCTCAGCTCTATCGCTTGCCACTGATGCAGTTCCGTGCGCTTTAATTAATTGAATATCTTGTACTGTTAAGCCTGATAGTTGCAGTGATTTCTCAATCACCTCGCCAATTTTAGAGCCATCTTCTTCTGTTGTGGTTAAGCTATAACTATCACAAGATGAATAACCGTCCATCATAGCTAAACAGCTATTATCACAACGCTGTTTTGACAATAATAATGCCGCGATGCCTTCACCTAAGATCATGCCATCACGATTTTTTGAAAAAGGAAATAGACCTTGCTCTGATAGTAGCTCTAATGAACAAAAACCTTTTAAAGTTAATTGATTATAGAATTCACAGCCAATAACCAATGCTTGTTTAACCTGACCCGTTCTAACTAAACGTGTTGCATAAATAAGTGCATTACTGCTCGATGTACAGGCCGTGCTAAAAGTAAAATGTAAGGTATTCAGCTGGTATTTTTTTATTAAATACAAATTCAGGTGATCAAGTTTAGTTAACCAAATGGCACGTTCAGCATCACTACTAGCAGCGCCAATATCCATAGAGGAAGAACCTAAAAATAGGCTAGTTTGTGCCAGCTGCTCTGGGGTTAAGGATTTTTGTGCGATAACTTGTTCTATCACTTCAGACAGGAGCTGGTATATTCGCTGATAGCTTTCTTCTATGGGTGCTAAGGGGATAGCTTGATAAAAGCAATTAAGGGGCTCAGGCAATCGCGTTAGTTTCTCAGCATTAACAAAAGCAGCTAGGTTTTCAGCTCCTTGACCTAATGCGCTTACCGTTGCACTGCCATTGATAAAAACCGGGCTAGGAGAGGTATCGTTCACTTAACTTTCACGCGCTAAAATCAGCTCAGCAATGCTGGCAACTGACTGTAAATGTTTGCGAGTTTCTTTAGAACCTTCAATACTGATGGCGAATTTTTTCTTTAGCACCAAAGATAATTGCAACGCATCAAGTGAGTCTAAAGCAATACGAGATTTACGACCGAATAATAATTCATCGTCTAAAATATCACTGGCTGCAAAATCATCTTCTTTATCGCATTCTTCAACGATTAGCTGTTTTAATGCCAACATTAGCTCTGCTTTGCTTGTTTGATCTATGTTATTTTTTTCTAAGGAGTTTATGTCCATGACAACCTTTTTGTTTTGTAATTGAAAATAGTTAAAGCTGCGATAAAGCAAATACTACCAAAGCTTGTAAGTAATAATAAATTTGTTGTTGCTTGCGCTAGCGTCGCACCGGAAAGGCTCTGTTTTAATAACTCTGACGACCAATACATAGGTGAGAAGGTCGCTATTTTTGCCAATGCTTGTGGCATTATATCAATAGGTACCATGAAACCACTCAGCGCTGCCAGCAATATATTAATACCGCCGCCAAGTACAATTGCCTGTTCAAAAGTATTCACTAGTGAGGCAAGTAAAAAGGCAAAGCCAATGGCGGCGAAAATAATAAACAATCCCGATATTGCATATAAGCTTGGATTTTGAATAACTAAAATAGCTTGGTCAGTTAACCAAGGTACACATAAAAGCCCAACAATACTGAGTAATAACCACTGAAATAAACTGACCACGCCATAGGATAAAGCTTTGTTAAAGAAATAATAATGATTACTAATCGGGTAGGTTTGAATACGCAGTAAGGTACCGTTTTCTTTTTCTTTAATTAAGGTAGTAGAAATAGGTAATACGATAAAGTACAAACCAAAAATCAACCACGAAGGAATGCTGTACAAGGTTGGTGCACTAAATAACTGCTGCTGTTCATCTTGGGTAAGTAAGTAATCAACACTGGCACTGGCATTGACTAAAGCTACTTTTTCAGCCAAGGGTATATCTTCATCAAAGTCGCCAATATCTTGCATATAGGCATGGAGTTTAAGTTTGGACAAGGCTTCTTTTATCAACGCCTGCACCATACTTCGAGTTTGCGGCGAAAGTTGCGGACTAAAATCCAATACCAGCTTTCCTAAGCCCTGACGCATCAATAAATTTTCATTAAACCCCTCTTGCACAACGAGTGAAGCATCAAACTTATCATCCATTTGATTAACACCTACGCCACTACTTTTAAGGTAGTGTGCCAATGCTGATAACTGCTCATCATCACATTTCTCTTCACACTCTAGGGCTATATTTATTTTCTTAACTAGATTTTCCTGCTGCTCTCCCATAGCAAGTGTCATGATCACCATGAAGGTAATTGGCAATAGAATAAGAACAGCCAAACTGTGTAGATCATTAGCAATTATAACGGCTTCTTTTTTCACGCTCTGAATTAACATGCATTGGCCTTATAAGAATTAAAATACAACTGGTCAATAGAGTTTTGTGAAAAGTGAACGTTCTTAATGCCATCTAAATTTTCACTCAATTGTAAAAACACCTGCTGTAACTGAGCGGTATCTGAGATATTGAGAGAGAAACTAGTTTGTTCCGTAGTATGGGGCATTTCCAGTGCCGTCAATAATGAATCATTTTGTCGGCCAGGAAAGAATTCGAAAGTAACTAGCATATTATCATCACTAGTTTGACTGACAGCTATCGCTTTCCCTTGCTCAAGTAAAATAACTTCATCACACAACTGCTCGACTTCATTGAGCATATGCGAAGTATAAATAAGGGTTTTACCCTGCTTCTTTAATTGTTCAAGTAAGTTAATAATATCTTGCCGAGATACAGGGTCAATGCCCACCGTTGGTTCATCTAAAAAAATAATATCTGGTGATTTACTTAAGGCAATAGCGATATTTAAACGTCTTTTATAACCACCAGAAAGGCTTTCTGCTTTTTGTTTTTTTACTTGATTGAGCTGGCATTGACTTAAACTTTCTACTAAAAGTTCTTGGCGTCTTGCACGTTTAGGCTCGCTTAAGGAGATAAAGTATTCAAGGTTCTGCTTCACCGTCAACTCAGGATAAAAAGCATATTCCTGCGGAATTAGGGCTACTTTTCGTTCGATATTTTCTTGTAAAGATAAGTCATTGCCTTTATCACTAGGGTAATAGTTCACCTCACCTTGTGAGGGTGTAAGTAAAGCACAAAGCAGTGAGATGGTTGTTGATTTTCCAGCGCCATTGGGGCCGATAATACCAGTACATTGCCCAGCTTTAATGGTGAGTGATAAATTATGAACAGAAAAGTGCTCATTGCCGCGATATTTATAGCTTAGATTACTCGCCTGTATAATTGTTTTTGGACTTAGTGTATCAGGCAGAAGTGTCTCTGACATTGGCGTCTTAGGTGATTCTGTTTTAAGCATTTCTTATTATCATTCCCTAACTCACTTTACTTAATATCAGTTGCTCTTAGTAAAATATCGAAAACAGTTTTCTCTATATTGATTGTGCTAACTGAGCGGCTTCAAAAATAGCACGTTCTGCATCAACACCCGTTGCATTTTTAGCGCCTCCAATAACATGACAAGGCTTATCAGTTATCTCTGCAGCTAAGCTATTTTCTTCAAGCTGCCCGGTACAGTTGATTATATGATCAACTGCTAATAATCTTGGTTTGCCACGCACTAAAATATGCAAACCTTGTGAGTCTATCTTTTCGTAGGATACACCTACTGTCATTTTCACGCGCTTATTCTTCAAATGCTGACGATGAATCCAGCCGGTTGTTTTCCCTAAATCTGTACCTGGTTTTCGCAAGCGTCTTTGCAACATGGTTATTGTTCGTTTTGCTGGTTCAACATGTTGCTGTGTTAAACCACCCGCTTGGTTGAGAGATAAGTCTATACCCCACTCTTGCATAAACTCATTTTCAATACTCAAGCTGCTTTGTTTTTTGGTTGTTGAGTCTTGCTCCACTAAGAACAGCGCAACATCAAAGCCAATACCGCCACCGCCTATAATAGCCACATTTTGACCAACGGGCTTATTGCCCAGTAAAACATCTTGATAGCTTAATACTTTACCACTTTTTATACCCTGCTCTAAACCCGGGATATTAGGTACTCTAGCACGGACACCAGTCGCCAAGATAACTTCATCAAAGCTTACTAAATCATCACGAGTAACTCGAGTGTTTAGCTTAATTTTCACTGCTAACTTAGGCAAGATGGCATTAAAGTAACGAAGCGTATGTAAGAACTCTTCCTTACCCGGAACTTTGCTTGCCAGGTTAAATTGGCCACCAATTTTATCGCAGCTTTCAAATAAGGTCACTTTATGGCCACGTTGCGCAGCATACTTTGCAAAGGCTAATCCAGCTGGGCCAGCACCAACAACCGCCAATTTTTTCACTTTTTTCGCTGAGGTAAAATTTAAGGTAGTTTCATTACAGGCTCTTGGGTTGACAAGACAAGAAGCGGTCTGCCTGATAAATATTTTATCTAAGCAACCTTGGTTACAAGCAATGCAGGTATTAATTTCATCAGACTTACCTGCAATCGCTTTATTAACAAAGTTACTATCCGCTAAAAAAGGTCTAGCCATAGAGACTAAATCAGCCTGCTTATTGGCAATAATTTGCTCAGCTTGTTCAGGAGTATTTATTCGATTACTAGCGATCACAGGAATACTGATGTGCTGTTTAAGATTTTCACTTAGCGGTACAAATAAACCACTAGGCACAGAAGCCGCAATGGTAGGCACTCTCGATTCATGCCAACCAATACCAGTATTAATAATATTAACACTATGCTGCTCTAGCAATTTCGCTAGAGTGATCACTTCTTCAGAAGAGCTGCCCTGTTCGATAAGATCAATCAATGATAAGCGAAAGATCAATAAGAAATCATCACCTACCGCTTGTCGTGTTCGCTTAACAATTTCAAGGGCAAAACGAATTCTATTTTCAAAGCTACCGCCCCAATCATCGGTACGCTCATTAGTTGCTTTGACGATAAATTGGTTAATGAGGTATCCCTCAGACCCCATAATCTCAACACCATCATAGCCAGCTTGTTTTGCAAGCACGGCACTTTGTACAAAATCACTAATTTGCTGCTCTATTTCATCTATGGTTAATGCGCGTGGTGCGTATAAACTAATAGGTGCTTGAATTGCCGAAGGGGCAACTTGATTAACATGATAGCCATAACGACCAGCATGGAGGATTTGCATGCAAATTTTGCAGTCATATTCATGTACCGCAGTAGTAATCAACTGATGATCTTTGACATCACTTTGCTGCTGCATAATCGCTCTGTCTGGCGCAACAATACCACTCAAGTTAGGTGAAATCCCTCCGGTAATAATTAAGCCAACACCGCCCTTTGCCCGCTCTCGATAGAAAGCTGCCACTTTAACAAAACCTTGCTCGGTTTCTTCTAAACTAGTGTGCATTGAGCCCATCACTACTCTATTTTTGAGTACAGTGGTCGCTAGGGAAAGTGGTTTTAACAAATGGGGAAAGGACATAACAAACTCAATAGCCTAGTTAAGCTCAGTGATAAAAGCTTAACTTATATAATCAAGTCACTTGAAGATGCATCTTCATATGGCTTGGGTATATACGATTACAAAAGACAACAATTGCGCGCAAGACTAGCAAAAACAAGCGTTTCTTGCAAAGAAATTACAAGGTCTAATAATTAACGAACCTTTCTGCGCTTCCTTTTTTTCTTATTGTTAAGCTTAATTATTACCAAATGATTAGCCGAGTGGTTAGCTGAATGACTAACAGAGTTACTTGCATCATATAAGAAACAACTATCTATTGGTTTAGGGTAACCTAATAATAAATTAGGGTTATTAGAAAAGCCGGTTGGCTCTTTTGGCACGCCACTACCACTAAAATCAAGCAGCGCATTATCATTAATATCTTGAAAAACTCTAATAACATACTGGCCTGATTCAAGCATTGGAAAGCTCAATATCAAGTTGTCTTTTGAAATTTCAACTTGCTCTGTTACCAACGGCTTAAGCTTATCCCAACTCGCTTCCTCACTGTTAGGACAAGCAAACAATTGATAGTGAAGTTGGCCTTGGCTTTGCTTGATACGTTGGACTTCAACTGATAAACCTTTGCTCTGCGCGTAAGTTTCAGTTGCGGTAAAGATAAATAGAATGGCGGCAAACATGCGGGGAAAAAGGCTAAGTATCATCTAATTTACAGCTATTATTAAGTTGAAGGTATACCAATCGGATTAATTAACTGATCACTTAGCGAGAATTAAAAGGCTTAGAGGCAAGGCATTGATTGAAGAGAATGGTTATTCCCTTGTCAAAATCAATAACGCCGCATATAAGCCTTTTAAACTCGCCCTTTGGGAACTCGTTAGTAAACTGATAACATCACAAAATGAATGAAATATAGAATAACTATGTTTAACTCATTTTGTTTGTTCTAAGCTCACTAGCGTAGTTCTAAGTTGGTCAGTTAATTAGTCCGTTTGGTATTATAACTATTTTCATTCTAAGGCAATAAAGTATAATAACCCACAATTATATCTTGCTAGGTTTATTTTGGT
>PJEL010003343.1_pt1 | contig 13832 bp, 12 predicted proteins | sample 1853271 | NCBI WGS metagenome assembly PJEL01 (sample SAMN08108733, study PRJNA415343) | Invertebrate metagenome, whole genome shotgun sequencing project. | host: Globobulimina | place: Sweden: Gullmar Fjord | collected 2015-08 | reverse complement strand
AAAACCATAAGCTGTCTGCGGCGCTCCAACCCTGATTTAAATAAGTGGGTGTGGAATAGTTTTCACCAAATGCTCCGTTGCTGATGGCAATAGCCCCTCGGTCAGGGTCATTATCCCAATGTTGATAGGCTTTACCTATGCCAAGCGTCACAAAAAGAAGCGTGATACTGATGAAAATAGTGATGAAGATAGGTTTCTTTTTATTTTTTAAAAAATTACCCAGTTTGAAGAATCTTTTCATTATTTTTTATGTTCCTATTTTTTATTCTTAGTAGATAAGTTGCGTTGTTTTATTGTTGAAAACGTATTCACGTAGTGTTTGTAGGTGTACCGATTATTCTAGTCGAAATATAACTTAGGGATATTAAAAACTGCACAATATATACGTTATTATTAAAAAATTTAGACATTAAAAAAATAAACTCATGCTATGTTATGGGATTGAATAAATGTTGATGGGCAGGAACGTGATTTAATCGAGGGCAAGCCATTCAAAGACTTTTCTAACGCTGTCAAGTGTTCTATTAGGGGGGGCAAGCAATATATCCTTACAGGCAAAAAAGCAATAATCGTATGGTTTATCAAGCAATTAAAAGGCAAGCGAGTGGGGGCGTATCAGGGAATTTTTACTTAGAATACGATGACGAAAATATCTAAAAATATAACGCAACCTTTGTGCGCTGTATTTTAATTAGATAATAACTACTTTCCTTCACTTGAACCTGTTACTGACATGTCTATTTAACGCTTAGAAGTGCTCCAAGGAGTACCGGTTAAAAAAGTCAGTAAATTTAACCCCAGTTTTGGTTTAAATGGTTTTCGGATAGGAGCAATATTCCCTGGGTCTAAATGTGATGCTATGTCTTGCTCGGTAATGAAGGCTTGCCAGCCCCCAAATTCTTTTAACGTCTGCTCAACATTGATACGGGCCTCATCAGGCAAGGTCTTAAAGTGCTTAATTAATTGTTCTCGGCACCATACCCGGTAATCATAGGTTTTGGTATTTTTATAGGTGACACCTTGAACCGTATAAGTACACTTTTTTTGATTGGCTTGCCATGCCCGCGCGTTTTCCAGTAAATAAGGCAAATACGCTTCGCAAATATCTTTAACAAAAGGCTGCCAAAGTTCGGGTAATTTACCCGCCTCATAGTTCCAGCTTTTATCCTGGCAATCTGATGCCTTGGTGGCCCACATGCGTGCCACCCACAAATAAACATGAGGTGCGGTGTCGCGCATTATTTTAGCTGGGGTTGGGTCTATACTGTAATGGCGGAACATAGAGGCCATAAAACCAAAGTCAACCAAACAGGGTTTGTCACCCAGTAAAAAATCTTGCTTTTTTAAGATGGCTTCCATCCACTTTAACGCATTTAAATAGATCGACTCCACGTGCTGCCAGGTTTGCGGCGTAACCCCATCTTCTTTTATGTATTCTTTTTGTTGACGCCTTTTTGCCAAAAATGAATTTAACCAGCCAGGACCTGGAAAGCCCGATATTAAAACATCCCGAAAACGAATGCTATTGACGGCGGCATCGGCTTTGTAGTTCCAGCGATAATGCATGGCAGGGCGCCAATGCCATTCATCGGCGTAATCTTCAATTAAACGGCAAAAAAATTGTAAATAGGGGTCGTCTGGTAATATTGAACTTTGTGGATATTTTTTATCAAACAACTCCAGCATAGGGCTGGAGTCTTGCAACCAGGTACCGTCTGGTGCTTGTGCAAATGGCATTTTCATTAACCCTGTATTGGGGTAACCCTGTTTCCACCATTCAATAAAGTTAATTTCATGGGTCTGAATAGGGATATCTTTATACTTTAAATAGCTGTGCAATTTACCGCTGTAATAGGATTGATCGAGGATATAGACCTGATATTTTTGTTTTTTTTCAGTCATAAAATAGCCATTGTTAAAATTGATTTAAACAGGGGTTAATCCAGGCTTGTTTAAAGTGAACTGCGTTTTATAAGTGTTTTGCAATCATAGCTCATAATATTTCAGTTACTGGCTACTTTCCTTGGCAGTCAGCGCCAAGGGTTTGTCTTTAAATGCCATATTCCAACGCGGTTTGTATGCTATTGCAACTCGCATTCTGGCTCATATGGGCTACCTTAAAATAAGAGTGCGGGTAAATAGGTTGAGTTAACAATAGAGGGTATATGCTGATTTTGGACCAAAATGAGCGGCATTAAAGCATTCCCTTTAATAGGCTTGTGCTTTGTATTGGGCTTCTCGAGTCAAACGCTTTACGCACAAGAGATGATCTTGGTTTATGCCGAGAGTTATCAGCCTTATTCATGGAAAAGTGATGAAGGCAAAATACAAGGAGTAGAAGTCGATTTTGTAAGTGAGATTTTGGCTAACAAAATGGGAATCTCCATTCGTCATGAAATTTACCCTTGGGCACGAGCACAATCCTTGGTTCGGCAAGGGCATGCCGATGCCTTTGTGACCATTCCTAATGACAGCAGAAGAGAATATAGCCAGGAAAGTGATACCCCATTTTTTATATCCAATTTTTTGATCTACACCGGCATGAGCAACCCCAAAAAGGCCATGTTACAACAGATTAAAACGTTGCCAGAGCTCATTAAGCGGCCAGAATTAATTCATGGCCAGATTTTAGGAGCAGGTTGGCATATTAGCCATCTTAAAGAGGCAAAAAATGTACAAAAATTTTCAACTTCTTTGCAAATATTGCAGATGCTGGATAAAAATCGAATTGATGTCTATATAGAGCAGGCCCCATTAATTCTATACCAAATTAAAGAGCTAGACTTTGATGGACGCATTAGTGAAATAGATAACGTAATGGACAAAACCAACTGGCATATTTGCATTGGGAAAAAGTCATCTTATTTTAAGATTTTACCTAAGTTGAATGCGTTATTGGCAAGCATGGAGAGCGATGGATCATTGCAGCGTTTGCGCAAGAAGATATTTAAAAAATACCAATAGTCCATTAATCCATGGCGTTATTGATGGGTACCAACATGCTTTATGTCAGATGCTATAGTTATTTATATCGCTTTTAATGGTTGTAGAACGAATAGGAATGAATGTAACTAAAAAATACTTACCAGGTTTTATGGCCGTAACAGTATTGGTGATATTGATAAGCCTGTTTATCAGCGTCTTATATTTGGACTGGTTGAAAACCCCTGTTACCTTGTCTATTACAATAGCCGAAGCCCACCAGCCAGCTTTTGCCTTGCTGTATATTGCCCAAGAAAATGGTTACTTTGAGGACGAGTCTTTACAGGTAAATTACCGTCGCTTTACTTCTGGTCGAGATGCACTTGAAGACGTACTACAGGGACATGCAGATTTAGCCACTGTTTATGAGACCCCCGTGGTCTTGCAAACCATGAAAGGGAAGGATATACGCTTATTAAGTACCCTGCATAAATCAACAAAAAATACGGCATTATTGGCTTTACGCAAAACAGGCATTCATAATCCGAAAGATTTAAAAGGCAAGTCTATTGGGGTGCCATTTAATACCAATGCGCAGTTTTTTTTATCGTTGTTTTTACAAGACCAGGGTGTTGATTTAACAGACGTAACATTTATAGATAGCAACCCTCAAGACTTGAATAAAATGCTACTAAGCGGTGAAGTTGATGGTATTGCTATATGGAACCCTTATTTTGAGTCCATTAAGAATAAGTTTAAAAAAAGTGAGGTGGTGACGTTTAATTCTGATGTGTATACCGAGATGTCTGTCATGGCCACGTTAGGCAATACAGCCAGTACTAAGGGTTTAGCCATTGCCCGAGTTTATAAGGCTTTAGCTAGAGCAGAGCAATTTTTGCAATACTCCCCCGAACAAGCCTTCAATCTAGTTTTAAAGCGATTCAATAATCAGCAAAAATCAGATATTCGTAATATATGGCCGGATATTGAACCCACCCTAACGCTTGATCACGTTTTGCTAAACATTTTAAAAGAAGAAGCCCTATGGTTTTATAGCCAAGGGGTGGTAAGCAGGTTATGGCTTGATTTTGAAACAATATTTTATCCAAAATATTTATTTGAAGTTAAGCCTTATGGTGTGACAGTGAGTCATTAGCTAATCTGGAGTATTGCTTGAAAATTAGCACCAAAATTTTAATACCACCATCACTTTTTGTACTGATGTTATTTATTGTTTTTAGCGTATTTTTTTTCTTGCAAAGTAAGCAACAAGTTCGTCTTGAATCGATGGTGAAATCTTTTCAGAAGGCAAACTCTTTGGCATCTGATTTACGTGTTTTATACCTCAATAATAAAAATCATTTATTACTTTATTCTTATGATAAAGATAAACAGCACCTTCTATATATGAATGCATTGGATGATGGCATAGATAAAAAATTCAATTCACTTAAAAGCCATGAATTAAGTCCACGAGCTAAATCTGAATTTTTAAAATTGTTAAACCATCATAAAAATATACGTGTGATAAAAGAGCAGTTTTTACAAAGTATTGCTAAGGATGATCGTAATGATATTGGAGTCAACCTTAATCGATATGAAATAAAAGTTAAGTTAATCGAGCCTATGTTCGCCGATTTTTCTGTTCACCGAGAGCGTGATTTAAATGCCGTGCAAATAGATTTTAACGCGGAAGATAGTTTATTTTAAACCTTGGTGATATTAGTGATGCTGATGTCCTTAATGTTGCTATTAAGTATTATGGTTTTTTATAAGCGGGTGGTGGTTCAGCCCATTTATGAACTGACGGATTCGGCTTGGAAAATTGCCCAAGGATATATGGAGTATAAACCCAAGCCCACCGACAGGTACGATGAAATTGGTCAGCTAACTATGTCTTTTTGTGTGATGACAGACCACCTAGTGCGTGACAATGAAGAGTTAGAACAAAAAGTGATAGCTCGTACTGTGGAACTAGAGCGTTCAAATACAGACCTTGAAAATTTTGCTTATATTTCCAGTCATGACTTGCAAGAACCTTTGCGGATGATTGCCATTTATAATCACCTACTGGCTAGGCGATACCAACAGCCGTTAGATGAAAAAGCCCATAAGTACATAGGTTACGCAGTGGACGGGGCCAAACGTATGCAGAGCATGATTCATGGTTTACTAGAATATTCCCGTGCAGGTTCAGAAAAATTAGATATAAAATTAACTGACTTGTCACAAAATTTAGACCTTGTATTACACGATTTACAAAATAAAATTAATGAATCGGGCACCCAGATTAAAAGTGTCCCCTTGCCTAGTTTAATGGTTAATGGTCATCAAATTTCACGGATTTTTCAAAACCTTATTAGTAACGCAATTAAATTTCACAGCGGCGATACACCTAAAATTAATATTACATCGCAGCAGAAGGACACAGAAACCATATTTTGCATTCATGACAATGGTGTGGGCATAGAAGCAGATTCCTATGAACGAATTTTTCATCTTTTTGAACGGGCGCATGCACGCCAACGCTTTCCTGGTAATGGCATAGGCTTGGCTGTGAGTAAAAGGCTGGTGGAAAACCATGGAGGACGTATATGGCTGGAATCGGAAAAGGGTAAGGGAACGGCCTTTTATTTTTCTATCCCCCATGTATTGCCCGACAGCTACCAATGTTTAGATGAGTCATTGGAGCGTGCCTAATGCGAGAAATGAAAATTCTATTGATAGAAGATAATCAAGCCCAGGCCGACCTCATGTTAGAGGTTTTTTCCGACAGAGGGTTAACCTGCGCTGACCCATATGTGGCAACGAATGGAGAGCAAGCACTTAATATGCTGTATCAACGGGAAGGTTATGAGGAATTACCTAGGCCAAATTTAATTTTACTGGATTTGGATATCCCCAAAGTTAATGGCAAGCAAGTGCTGTATGAAATTAAATCGGATGCTGAACTAAGAACCATACCGGTTTTAATTTTAACCTCGTCTAACGACGAACGTGATATTAAGCGATGTTATCAACTGCATGCTAATGCCTATATGGTGAAACCAAGTGATTACGATTCGTTGCTTGAAATGATTAAAAAAATTGAAGACTTTTGGTTTTCACAAGTTTGTTATTCATAACGGAGTGTGATTATGATTACCAATACTGAATTAAATATATTAGTGGTTGAAGACAACCCTGGAGATTATGATTTGGTGGTGGAGTACCTATCTGAAGTCAATAACTGTACTTATCATCTTTGTCAATGTGTCAGCCTAGAAGACAGTGAGATTTTGTTAGAGACAAAGCATATTGATGTTATTTTATTAGATTTGTCTTTACCCGATTCTGTGGGCATAAACACCATCAGTAATATGCGTAACATTACCAGTACCGTGCCCATAATTGTGATTACTGGAATAGATAATGACGAACTTGGGGAACAGGCTATTCAGCAAGGGGCTCAAGAGTATTTAAATAAAGATGAGTTGTCTGGTCGCATGCTGGCGCGAATTATTCGTTATGCCATTAAGCGCAAAAAAATGGATGAAAAACTTGAAAAACTCGCTTTAACAGACCCCTTAACTGGTTTGTATAATCGCCGTTATTTTTTTGAACGGGGTTGGAATGAATATGTACGTGCACGGCGTTATAAACATGAATTGGCTGTGTTTATGGTTGATTTAGACTATTTTAAAAAAATTAATGACAATTTTGGTCATGCTATTGGGGATAAAGTATTAATGGACGTGGCTAAGTTGTTCTCTAATACCTTGCGAGATGTGGACTTGGTCGCACGCTTTGGTGGAGAGGAGTTTATTGTGTTAATTCCCGAAACGGATCAAACCGGCGTAGAATTTTTAGCCAATAGAATACGCGAAGAAGTTCAATCTATTATCATTAATCATAATGGTAAAGCGGTTGAAGTGAGTGCCAGTTTAGGTGTGGCATTACTTGATGAGGGTGAGTGTGACTTTGATGAGTTAATAAACAGAGCCGATACTGCTTTGTATTTAGCAAAAGATAATGGCCGAAACCGAGTAGAGTTTTATAAAAATGATGCTGGGTTTCAGCAGCAAACACGTTAAGTTATTAACTTAACGCGTATAAAAAAGCAGGTAATTAGCCTGCTTTTTTATACTGTTTGTTTTTATGTTTAGAAGCTGTAACTAACACCCATTAAAGCAGTTAATGGCTTCTGTGCTCGGGCGCCATTTTTAGGTGCACGGGCGACAACGTCTTCACTGTCTAGTAAGTTATCAATGTTGGCGTAAATGCGGGTTTGAGGATTTATTTGATAGCGTCCAGCTAAATCAATTACGCTATAGGCATCGATTTCTTCACCACTATTACATTCTGCGGTAGAGCATGTATCAGAGAAATAATTGATGTTGATATCTACACCCCAGGTATTTAGGGCTTCTAGGCCAAGGCTGATCTGCATTTGGTGATCGCTTAGATTTGGAAGTCTATCGTCTTTTGTCACGGCTCCCCAAACACCACTGTTATCTGAAAAGCTCGTATCAAATGTTGCATCTGTATAAGTATAAGTAACACTTACAGGTATACTAAGTCCGTTATTTAATTTCTGACTTAATTTACTTAGTAACTCCAAACCTTGAATGGTGGCTTTACCGCCATTGCTGGTATCACCTATATCGCAATTCCCAACAGCGCTAGAGCTTGTACATTTACCCACTAAGTTGGCGTAGTCGCTGTAAAAAATGGTGGCTTCGCTATATAGATTTGCATTCGAGTAACGAGAACCTAATTCAAAATTTAAGGCTTCTTCTGGGTCACTGTTTTCTTTATTCAGTGACGGGGAGTGTCCTTCATGGATTCCCGCAAATAAAGCGATGGAGTCATTAAGCTGGAATGTTGTACCCAAGCCAAATAAAGTGACATTTTGATCAGTCGTATTTGCTGCATCACCTTCTTCTTCAATTTTGTAATCTTCAATTCGAACACCAGGACTCATAATGATTTTTCCAAACGCAATGTCGTCACTGATGTAGGCAGACCATGCTTTAGCACTTGTAAAGCGAGGGGAGCTGTCTGCTGCTGTACTGGTATAGGCTAAATTACCATCATCATTTTGATTCCAAGTTTCGGTAGGTTGATTCCTATCTTCAGAGTCTTCGTGATAGCGTATGCCAAGTTCAATACTGTGTTGAATTTTACCGGTTGTCAGTTCGTGATTAATTTGAGTCTGGATGCCTTTAGATTCGTACGAACGGTTGTTGTGTTTGATGTTAACTGACGCAGCTAATTCACCATCTAATACAGCAATAGCATCGTCTTGTGAGGCTATGTTATTGGCCACCCCATCAGAGTCTGTACAAGTGCCACCGTTAGCACAATCAATTACTTCGCTAATGCTATCACCACCAATCTTATCCACCTTAAACCAATCACGTTTAAACTCGATAAAATAACCCGTGGTATTAATTTGGGTTTGGCCAAAATCTAACAAGTAGCTAAGAGTAATTTCTTTGTGCTCGTTGTCCATTTCATCTTGTTGAGTTAGGCCGTATCTTTGATGCGGGTCGCTGGCAAAGTCTGCTTCGGTTAAGCCAACATAACTTTGATCCGATAACTCGGTGGAGTATTGAAGTTTTAAATCCAACTGCTGATAAACATTGCTGCTGCGATCGGTGTTCACACGAAATTTAGCCACAATATCTTCTTTATCGTAGCCAGTGTCGTTATCGGCGTTTTCAATAGTATCAAAGCCATCACTTTGCATTTTTTGCGCTTCAATGAGCCAGCCGTAATTCTTTTTAGCGTCACCCACCCAGCCATGGGCGCGGGAGGTGTTGTCTTCACCATATTCAATATTTACCTTGCCACTTTGCTCGTAAGGAATAGGGGTACTTAATAGGTTGAGTGCACCCCCTATGGTGTAAGGGCCATTTTCAATGGCTGAAGCCCCTTTCATCACTTCAACACCGCTAATGCGGCCCATGCTGGGAAAGTAATAAGCTGAAGAGGCTGAATAAGGAGCTGGAGCAATAAGAACACCGTCTTCCATTAGGGTAATCTTGCCCGAGCGATCATCACGAGTACCACGAATACTAATGTTAGGGCGCAAACCGTAACCATCTTCGTTTCTAAAAGACACACCGGGTACGCTGGCCAGTACACGCTGAATATCTGTGTATTCAAATTTCTCAAGATCAGTGCTGTCAATCACATGCACCGAACCCGCAATTTGCTCTATCGATTGGCTACTGCCCACAATGGAAACCGCGCCTAACTCAACTGGGCCGGATGATTCGGCCAAGGCTGAAAGGCTGGCCATGGAAATACATAAAGAAAGTAGACTGCGAGCACTCATGAAAAAGCTCCAAGATGGTTTAAACTGCGCGCAGCATACAGTAATGAGAATTACTATCAACTGTGAGCTATTGGCAATTGCTAATCACACTGATATAGATCAAGAATGGTGTTTGGCAAGGTATCCATATCATGCAGCCTATTGGGTCAGGCCAAGTATCCAGTTTTAACTATACTTAGTGAGCGATGGAGCTTTAACTACAAATGTACCAGCTGGATAAGCATTAAGATGATGAAGGTGAAGAAGCTTCTAGGGCCTTTTATGATGATGTTATGGCTGCTACTTGCCCAGTTATCATCGGCTGTTACTGCTCCTATAGAAATAAAAGTGCATTTCGACTCATTTCCCCCATATTCAATATTGGAAGGCACAAAGCGCTCTGGTATTGCGGTGGAAATGATCAATATTATGAATGAATTTCAGTCACGCTATCACTTCTCTTTTATTACCAATCCACCCATGAGGCGCTTTCAACACTTTGATCAGGGTAAATATGATATGTCTACCTTTGACCATCTGCATTGGGGTTGGGATAAGGATGCGGTGGATGCAAGTGATGTGTATTTACGCGGTGGCGAAAAATATGTAGCCCTGGCCAAAGGCAACCGGGGCCAGGAATACTTTGACGTTTTTCAAGGTAAAAAAATAGGCGCTTATCTGGGTTATCACTATGCCATGGCTAATTTTAACAATGACCCCAAAACTTTGTTAGAAACTTATAACATGGAGTTATCCACCAGTCATAAGGGCAATCTTTTAAAGCTATTAAAAGGGCGTGTGGACATGGTTATTTTGACCGATGCCTTTTTAAGTCGCTGGTTTATATTGCACCCTGAAGATAAAAATAAACTGCTAGTTTCAGATAAGTGGGATCAAGAATATAAATTTGTCTTGATTATTCGAAAAGGAATATCACCCACGGTAAAAGAAATTAATGAGCTGCTACAAAAAATGAAACAGGCAGGGGTATTAACTCCTATATGGAAAAAGTACGGTATTTCACCCGATGCCTACTAAATTATTTTTATGTAAAGATCGTAGTGCTAATTCACTTAAATTGGACCAAAAATATAAAATGAGGGGTTAATGTGAAACGGAAACTAGATTCGCTTTTTGATGTTGTTAAGAAGGTGTTTATTTTAATATTCATTTGTGTGATTGGTTTTGGGTAAAGTACAAGCCGGATGCTTAATGAAGGCTCAAGCGGTGCAGGATGCTACTGATTGTTTATTTTGTCATCGCTCCGCTGGCGATGGGGATTATATTTTTTACCCAGATAAAAGAATCCAAATTAAGAATATATAAGCCTAAGGCGGGTGCCTTCCTTAGGCTGCTTTTTTACAAAATTATATTCTGGTTAAAGACAAAATCCCCACCCGGGGCACTAGAATGGCAACCTATGCAGCCTTCAGATTGACCTTTGGCGACTCTTCCTGCCAAAGGTGTTTTCATAAAATTATTTTTGTTAACATGTAAATTTCCATTGGCTTTGTACTTTGCCCAAAACCAATCCTGGTTATCCTCATCGTAACCTTCTTCCCGTTTAAACATGACGGTAATGGCATGTAAATCTGTAAGAGCGTTATTATTTACCGAGTCTAGTGTTACTTCTGGCCCGTCAAAATTACGTTCAATAATAGCCATGCCTTTATGGCCGTTAACGTAAAGAGTTTGATGCAATACTTGTGATATTTTGCCATGGGGTTGGCTAGCCTTATAGGGCTTTGACTTTTTGGCATCCGGTCCCACTAGTTTTTCTTTTTTTAATACCTCCCAAAGATTTGATGCGTCAGCTACATCTACTTTCGAACCCATGTTATCCATTATATTTTGGCAACCTGCAATCATTACCAATGTACAGAGCAACAACGAAGAAAATATTGTTTTCATATTGAGCGCTGACATACGTGTCTCCCAAAAGTTAAGTTTTTAACATAGCAGTGCTCTAGCCTGGTTACCAACTTATCCTTATTAAATTACTCATAAAATCCAATATATTTATATAATTATTCTGATTGTGATTAAAAAACAAGCAGGTGGCTGGCACTGACTAGTAAACTGCTTATTTAAATTAAGCATTTTTTATAAAAAGACATCATCCCCTACATTAGGACTAATGCTTAAAGAGGGGATAAAGTTTTGAATAATGATTCGTTCTGGGTGGGAAGTCATTTTTTGAATCAACTCATTTCCAAATTGAGTTAATTCATTATTGTTAAAATAGTCCTTTTTTTTTGATGTTATTCCTAAATGCGCTCCAGCTATGGTGAAAACGTCCAATATTTTCGATGTTCTGTCGAATGATATCCTGTGATTGCAACGCCACCATAAAAGATTGTATTAAGTCTGATGCTTCTTCACTGTGCTTGTTTTTTGTTGACTCTATTTGACTAATGAGCTTTTTGGCCTCGATACTGCTTGCGCCCTTGCTTTCACTTAGAATCATTTTTATATCTTTAAAGGTTTCTTCTTGGTCGGTAAATAAATAGGCCACATCTTTTGATTCCCCTGTGACTAAATTAAGCAGGGTTAATAATTCATCAAATGCTTGCTGAGTTTGTTCGATGCAATGATTCAGAGAAATTTGTGAAAACACTAATAAACGTTCCAATAACGTATTTACATCTTTAATATTATGTTTTACCTCGGCCAGTGAATGGAGTTGAGGTTGAGACTCTAAAACTGATTCAAAAAACTGCTGGTGTTCATCTTCACTGGCTAAAATGTCATAAAATGTTTGCAGTGATAGGCTCGCATCCCATTTTTTTGAATCCTCTTCTAATAGCGAAACCATTAACTCCCAGCATTGAATTAAGCGTTTAATGCGATTAGATATCATGTCTTCGTATTGCATGCATTGCATGACCGGGACCATGCGCAGTTTAATGTACTCATCTTGCTGAATAAGCGCTTCCAGGTTTTTTTGGATATTTGCTAGTTGGTTAATTTTTTCTTCGCTGGCTTCATTTAATTCTGGAAGTTCATTGTGATTGAAATCAGGATTCTGTGCGGCTTCTAAAATATCATCGGCTTGCTGATTGATGGCCGTTTTGTGCTCATCTAATTGGCTGTTTTCTAAATAGAGGGTATGAAAATCTTGTAGCGCTGCGGAAACGTCTTTATCAAAAAACAGGCAAGCCACGTCCAACATCTTACCGGCTGAAGAGGATATATTCCCTAAGGCATTTTCCGCCAGAGCAGAAAATAACTGAATAGAGAGATTGTCGTAGTCACTTAGATTTAGATTAGTCGACATGTGTCCCACACAAATAATTAACGGGCTTTCATTTAGTGTAGGACAAATAGCAGGCTTTAGTTTTCTAAATGGTACTTGCGTTTACCGTCGTCATCCTTATGTACTAAGGCTTGAAATACGCTGAGTTTTTTATCGCTCATGGCCACCATGAAATCAATGTCGTATTCATTGCCATTGGCATCGGTAAAATCGGCACAGCTCACGTAATAATCCCCTTTAGAGACGATGCCAGTATGCAATTCGGCTAAATCCAACTTTAAAACCTTGCCTTTAATGGCGTCATAGAGCGCGTATTTTCCACCAATTTGGTTGTGTAATATGTGCTGCTCCATGGCGTTTTGAATGCTGTCTCTTACTTGCCCTTTAATGCTGGCATCGTTACCAGCTATGGAAAAAGAACTGGCTAGCAACATAGAGGCACACAAGATATTTTTTTCCATTTTTCTCTCCGCTTTACTTCAAAACCCAGTGGATATAGTGATGGGTTAATAAGTTATTTTATGAACCTATCTATACTGACGAATCAGCACAGCATTTGATTGCAGCTATGAAAAATTTTTTTATAACAAAGGTAAATAGTCCACATAACCTTCAGCCCCTTGAGTATAAAAAAGCTCAGTATTTGCTTGCTGCAATGGCGCCTTTTGCTGGAAGCGTTCAACCAAGTCCGGGTTGGCAATAAATGGGCTGCCAAAACTAATGGCATCGGCTAAGTCGGTGTTTAGTGCCACCTGCGCGCTATTGAGGGAATAACCGCCGTTGGCAATGAATAAGCTCTGGTAGTTTTCGCGTAACAAGGGGGTTAAATATTGCATTGGGCTATCTTTTTCTGGGCGTGTCTCCAATACATGCAGGTAAGCTAGGCTAAATTGGTTAAGCAGGCTGGCTGCTTGGGCAAAGGTTTTTTGATACTGGCTATCACCTATGCCCCAAGTACTGTTGGTGGGAGACAGACGAATGCCTACTTTATCTGACCCTATTTCTTCGCAAACTGCCGCCACCACTTCAAGCATAAAGCGTAAGCGATTTTCAATGCTGCCCCCATATTGGTCCTGGCGCTGGTTACTGCTATCCCGGGTAAACTGGTCAATTAAAAAACCATTGGCAGCATGAATTTCTACCCCATCTAAACCGGCGTCTATGGCAAGGCGTGCGGCTTTGGCAAAGTTTTGAATTTGTAACTTTATTTCACGTATGGACATTGAACGTGCTTGTTCAAATTTACGGTCCCGACCAATTGGTGTGGGCAGTTGACCATTTAATTGAATATTAGAAGCGGATAACGGATTTTCTCCTTTTAAAACATCTGCATGCCCCGCAGCGCCCATGTGC
>PJEL010003342.1_pt1 | contig 13833 bp, 11 predicted proteins | sample 1853271 | NCBI WGS metagenome assembly PJEL01 (sample SAMN08108733, study PRJNA415343) | Invertebrate metagenome, whole genome shotgun sequencing project. | host: Globobulimina | place: Sweden: Gullmar Fjord | collected 2015-08 | reverse complement strand
GCCGATGCTTTTCAGCTTTGGGTCGCATTGCCTGAAAAAGGATTAGAAATGGGTCCTGTGACCTATTCAACATTGCAAGAGCAAGACATCCCAGTGGTCGAAACTAATGGTGCAAGCGTAAAAATTCTTGTAGGAGAGTATCACGGCCAGAAAAGTGCTGCTCAACCGCCAGTTGATATGTCGTATTTTCATATCAAGCTAGATGCCGATAGTACATGGGCTCATTCAAGCCAAGCATCACACTCCACTGCATTTATTTATGTCAGGAAGGGAGTGATAGAAACAGGTGGAGTGCGCTTAGAGTCAGGTGAGCTTGGTATCTATGAAAACCAATCTGAGCTTATATCAGTTAACGCACTTAACCAAGATGCTGAATTCTTAGTTGTAACAGGTGCGCCATTAAAACAGTCGATTATCAGTAATGGTGCGTCAGTTCACAGCAACAATTCAAATTTAATTGCAGGTGTTCAAAAGATAAGACAACTGCACACAAATGGCATTCGCCAAATATCTTAATAGAGAGGTCAATGATGAAAACTACTACTTTTACACCAGAAAACTCAGTGATGTTACTAATCGATCATCAGGTCGGCACAATGGGCTGGGTTGGCTCACTAGAGCTAGATGAGATTAAAAAAAATACAGTTGCTTTAGCACGTGCAGCAAAAGAAACAGGCATGCCATTAATACTTACGTCTAGCATGGAAGACCAAGCACAAGGGCCACTTTTTGAAGAGTTGATTCAAGCTGTACCAGAAGCTTATGAAAGCCGTATCCTTCGAGCGGGCGTGGTAGATAGCATGAAGGATGAAAATTTTGCTGCCGCAGTTAAAGCAACCGGACGTAAAAATATTATTATCGCAGGTATCACAACAGATGTTTGTGTTGTCTATCCAGCAATAACAGCTATTAGTGAAGGCTACAACGTGCAGGTTGTTGTCGATGGCTCTGGCTCGCCGACAACACTTGCTGATGAAACAGCATTAAGACGAATGGAAAGTCACGGCGTAACACTAACTTCTACAAACCAGTTAATCGCAGAGTTAGCTCAAGACTGGAGTAGTGAGAACGGCGGGAAGCTTATTCAAGTATTATTTGAAGAGATTCTTTCTAAGTTACATTAAGACTATAGGTGCTGAGATAGTTGGTTTGTATCTCAGCACCTATTCATATACAGGAAAAAAGAATGCACTCTTTTACTCCCAATAAACACATATTAGCTACCGCTACTTACTTCTCTTTATTACCTTTAGTGTTTTTTCTGCCAAAGTTATTAAACCCATACCTGCCAGAAAATGAACTAGCTAGACTAATGGTACTCCTAGCTATCATAGTACCAACAACCTCTTATCTTATATTACCAAATGTTGTTAAAGGCTTAAGGCACTTGAAGTCACGAAATCTAGTTAAATAATAATGCGCGTTATAAACGCATTCGAATCAAATAAAATACTTATATTCAGCGGCCGTTTCTGGCACGGAGAAGTCATAAAATTGAATTATGCTAATGTCCGCTATCGTATCAAAGAAGGCGTTATTAAGTTAATTACCAGTGTCTGCAATGAGCTTGTACCTGGCAGAGAGCTTAGCCACCAAAGCGGACAGTGAGGTTAATTACTACCATCTCATCATCGTCACTAATAGAAGTACAGGGATTTTATACTTTGATAAATCTAGGCTACATTTCTGTAACATTAAAGAGCGAAAAGTATACTTTATGTACGTTATAATTTAATTCCTGATTAGTAAATTTCTGTTTTAATTAAGTGGTCATCATGAAAAAGTTTATTTGTATTTTTTTTACTTTTTTTCTTTCTGGTTGTGTAAATACAGCTTACATATCTTCAGTTACAGATCCTGAATACAATATTAATATTTCTGACTCAATATATATATTTATTGACGATGAAGCAAAAATTAAAGATAGGCAATTTGGTGCGCTATTAAAAAAAGAAATGAAAGAAACAGGTTTTAATATAACTGACGATCCACTTGAAGCAAGTTACATATTAGGCTTCCAAATGGGACAAAAAACTTCTACCGTTAATTCAGCCATACTTATGCCACAAACTAGCTATACTTCCGGTTATGTCGGTGGAACCTATTACAGCGGTACAACAACCTCAACTACAGCTATTCCGTTTTCAAGTGATTACACAGCAAAGAAAGTATGGTTGGAGTTATATTCAATTCAGGATCTAAAAAATGAAATACGAAAGACAGTTTGGGAGGGTTATATAGGCTCAGACATTAACGATTTTGAAAAAAGACCAAAAAAGCACTTACGACTACTTCTTAATGTTTTTGGGACTAATTATGCAGCACACACACCAATAAATTGATAATTGAATCAGTTCTGCCACTCAAGGGCAAAAAATTCAACTAAGTTGCCATTTAGAAATTAATATCAACGGTAGAAATGAGCTTGCAGGAGTCACTGCATTACTAATCAGATTAAACGCCACCATGACTGACTCATGAGCCACCAAAGCGGTCATTGAAATATAAAATGAAAATGTCAGCGCTTAGCCATAAGCCGACATTAACTTTTGAGTTACTAACGGCAGTTTAGAGCCTATTATAGTCATTCTAATTTAAATGCTTTTATTTATTTTCACCCAGCTAGAATAAATATCCGTTAAGGTTAAGCTCCAGACGAAATCACCCGCAAGACTATTCCCGCAATGAGCCACTGTATCGGCTTCCATAAAACCTGGCTCGGTTATATCCCATGTACTTGTTCGAATAGGTATTTGATTTTTGAGTAGTGTACCTGGCTTTGTGCCAGATAATCCTTTTTTTCCATATTTTGCTCGTATGGGCTTCAAAGCTCTGTCAATTGAAGCGGCACTAATGCCTAATAAAGATTGATAAATATGATCAGGTAATTCGCCATGATGTTCTTCATAAAATGGTATCCATAAAGGAATAACTGCTTTCAATCGTTTGGAGCACATTTGATCAGAAGCAAACCAAATGCGCTTAAGTGCGATAATAAACTTCGTTGAATTATAACAAGGTTTTCGTCCTGTTCTTTTCTTAATAGGGAAGTTATTTTTCTTATTAAGCAACCTGATAGCGTACTTACGGTTGTAATTACAAATATTACAAAACTCATCCAGAATAGCTTTTTTGTCTGCTTTTTTTGCTTTTAAATAACGTCGTTTGATTGCGATTAAATAGCTTTTTCGTTCACTTAGACTCATATTGTTGCTCCCGAAAGTTCGGTTACATTAATTATGAGTCAACGATAGTTTTTATGACTTAACTAAAAACAGCTAGGGTTACATTTAATGTGAGTCAATTCGGACATATTATTTATTCTATTATTTTTTGCAGAAGACGCTTATTCACCTATACTTGAACGAACACTTCCTTGTGTATGGATTTTCACATTATGGATCGAAGAACTTTTTGTATATTCTCCTCTACTGCTTTGGCGTGTGTGTTGATGCCAACCATCAGTTACTCGGAAGTTAATGCTGCCTTACCAGTTCAATTAAGTCAGCCCGCTATCTTAACCACCATTAGTGATACCAACATGATTGCGAAGCTCGGAAATGCCTACCTTGGACGGGTTGATAGCGAAAACACCTCTTCACGGTTGATCAATGCCCTCATGACAAATACGAATGGAGGGGCAATACCCCATACAACTGATTCCTTGACGCTACAACGTTTGGTGTCAGAAAAAATCCAGTATGATTTCGAAACTGGCGAAACTGTTGTGATCAATGGTTGGGTGCTCTCCAAGACCGAAGCGCGGCAATGTGCGCTGTTTTCACTCAGCCAACAAGGGAGTTAGAAAAAAATGCACATAGACGCAAGGACGCTGGACAACGGCACAGAAATTGAAGGGGATATCTGCATAGTGGGTTCGGGTGCTGCCGGACTAAGCATGGCTCTGGACTGGATCGATTCTGGCTTCAAAGTAATTATTTTACAGGGTGGCGGATTTGAATACGACGACCAGGTGCAGGATCCTTATGCCGGTAAAAGTACGGGACAGAGATACTATCCGTTAAAATCCAGCCGCTTGCATTACTTCGGCGGCACAACGGGCCACTGGGCTGGTTTTTGTGCTCCCTATGATCCCATTGATTTCAAAAAGAGGTCGTGGGTGAAGGATAGTGGCTGGCCTATATCTCGGGAAGACATGGACCCCTTTTATGCGAGAGCGAACAAGATACTTGAGTTAGGACCTTTTGAGTATGGCCTTGAATATTGGCAAAAGCAGATCCCCAAGATGACACCATTACCTTTGGATAAACGCGTAGTCACGAATAAGATGTGGCAGTTTAGCCCCCCCACGCGTTTCGGGAAAAAGTATCGCGACGATGTGGTCAATGCTAAAAACCTCTATCTGTACACTTATGCCAACCTCACTAATATTGAAGCAAATGAGTCTGCTAATTCCGTTAAATATCTTGAAGTGAAAAACCATGCAGGGAAAACCCACAGAGTAAAGGCCAAAAACTATGTTCTTGCCTGTGGAGCTATACAGAATGCAAGGATGTTACTCGCTTCAAATAAACAAGCCCTTAACGGTCTGGGTAATGACCACGACTTGGTGGGACGCTACTTCATGGAACATCTTGAAGTGATTTCAGGGAAATTACTACTCAAAAACCCTGAGGCCCTAGATCTCTATGGTTTTGATCCTGCAAACTTCACCCGACCAAGAGCTGAAATTGCTATTACGGATGAGGCGCAGGAGCAACACCTGATTCTCAATGGTACTATATCTTTCACGCCAATGGCTCTGACAGAAAACCAGAAACCGATGATAGATGTCTGGACCAGCGATGATCCACGCGAGGCCGAGAAGGATTTGATGCATAACTTCCGTGACTTCTTTGAAATTCCCGAGGATGCGAAAAATGTTAATACCGCTCAGGTATTTGAGCTTTTCACCCGAATGGAACAGGCACCCAACAAGGACTCAAGGATAACCCTAGACGCGGAAAAAGATTCTCTAGGTGTTCCTCGAGCAAGCCTGCACTGGGATCTGACGGAGCAAGATAAATACAGCTTACGGAAACTTTACGAAATCTTTGGCGAGGAAGTTGGAAAAGCCGGTATTGGTAGGGTGAAAATGTACGACTTCCTATGGCAAGCCAATGATAAAGAGATGCTGAGTTCGCTTGGTGGTGGCTGGCACCACATGGGCACGACCAAAATGCATGATGATCCAAAACAGGGAGTGGTTGATGCTAACTGCAAGGTACATGGCATAAATAATCTCCATATCGCAGGATCAAGTTGTTGCTCTACCGCTGGCGCGGCAAATCCGACCCTCAACCTGGTGGCATTGAGCCTTCGCCTTTCGGATCACCTGAAAGAACTGATGAAAAATCACCGTTATCCTAGCTAGCTCATTCTTTTGTTAAGATTTAATAATAAGTAGTTTAAACAGTGATAAATCAAGGGGCGTAGTTGTTGCTTTCCAGTACTAAACGACGATTCCAGTATAAAAATTGAGCCTATAGGGTTTTATAATTATCCTAGAAACGACTGAACTTATCTAAAACCGAATGTCATCTTAGCTTGAAGCGGAAGTTAGGAAAAAAGATGGTGTTACTTCTTTCTGCGCACGGAGGAGTATTTATTATTGAATTCATTAATGTCGTATCTTTGTTAACATTAAGCCTGTGAGCATCAGAGACTTCTTCAGCTAGCCAATAGCCGACATTAGCTTTTGAGTTACTAACGGCAGTTCAGCTTAACGCAGACGTTATCAGTTGTGTATGCTGCCTCAATAATACCCAGATGGTATATTTGTACAAATAAATGTACATATTATATTTATTTACTATACTCGCTCTGTTGTTAATTCATATTATTGTCGTCCTCTTTAACCACATGGTTTAAAGCTGTAATAGTATAATGGAAGGTACTATTATGAAAAAAATATCTACGCTAGTTTTGGCTATACTTTTTACATTTTCGGCTATAGCTGAGGAAGCTAAATCTTTCACCCAATGGGATACATTTCGATTTACTATAGATAACAAAAACGCCAAAAAATTTACAAAGAACATGCGAGAGCATATTAAGAAATATCACTCAAAAGCTCCTCTTAAAACAAAGATATACAATGTTACTTATGGCCCTGATGCTAATGATTTAATTTGGGTTATGGGACCTGTTAGTTTTTCTGAGTTAGATGCTCGACCTGATAACAAGAAACACGACCAAGACTGGGAAGATAATATCAATCCTTATATTACCTCTTACAAACAAAGTGAATTATGGCGTGTTATAGAAGGGTTAGAAATAAATAATTTAGATAAAGGAATTTCTCCTGAAAAATTTATGGCGAGATACCTCACTGTAAGCAAGGATTACGAAGCAGACGTTGGAAAATATTTACTGATGCAAGTAAAGAAAACGCTCAGCAAAATTGGTAAAACTAAATATTGGGCAGTAATGGACAATCAGTTTATTCAAGGTCGTAAAAATGGGCGTCATATGATGGGACTTTCTTCTATGGAATCTTTTGCAGAATGGGATGAAGACTGGGAGTTTAGTAAACATTTTGAAGAGTTGTACGGTAAAGGAAGCTTTAAAGCATTTCAAGCCAACTATAGTAAGTCATTTAAAAATCAATGGAGTGAGCTTATCTCAGTTAATAAGGAAATGAGTGGCTTATAAATCAACATTGCATGAAAATAAGATCACCTAAACATTTGGGTGGTCTTTACAATTTTTCTATTCAACCCCCTAATGTAGCTTCTACCATATAACTCGTTTGCCAGAACTATTCGTGCTTACAAAAAGTACTCGATGACAGAAATTACGGATCACTTGTCACTCGTTAAGCCAAGGCTAACCGCTATATTCGTATCTTTGTTAACATTGAGCCAGTAACTTCTTGAGTTAGCCATAAGCGGTCATTAAGTTTTTGTGAACCCATGATAATGTTTTGGGTAATATTACCGAGATTTTACGCTCGCTTGTCAGACAGCTTTAAGGCTCATTGCTGCCAGTGGAGTTTGATTTTTAGACGTTATTTAAGTTGGGGTAAACCTGTACTATACAAATTTATACTTAATTATTCCCCCACTCTTCTTGTTGAAAACCAAGCTCTATAAGTTCGTTTTTCTGTGACTCATTTATATCAGGAACTGCCCAAACCAATATTTTTTCTGGTCGAGAGCTTGCTACATAAGCTAGGCGTGCAGCTTCTGTGTTTTTATCAGATAACCACTCTGGACTTCCCCTAGTTTACTAGACACCAAACAAGTTACATTGTAACTTCAAATAGAGGTGTTTAGCTGGTTAATGGAGGAATAGTGAAAAATTTCATAGTGAATTTAATGGAAGAATTACTTCCATTTTTATTCTTCATTAGAAACAAAAATGGAGTATTTAAAAGAGTTAGAGACAGTAAAAAATTATCTTTACTGGCTAAATCTTATGCTAGTTTAACTTCTGATAATCTAGCTAAAAGAATAAATGAAGAGCATGAACGAGCAGTAAAAATAGATGATAAGACCTCTAAGTTCACGTTAGGTCTTAGTGTCAGTTTAACTGTTTTAGCTGCTGCAAGTGGCTCATTTGTTAAATTTATTCCTAATACAGACTATGCTTCTTTGGTGTCTATCATTTGTGGTATAGCTTCAATTTACATGCTTTTAGCTGGGATTATTGCATTAGGAGCACTAAAGACATTGCCAACATATGGATATGGCACTCATCACCTAATTAACACCGCTAAAGATGGTGATACATATTTAAGCGAAGCGTTATATGCACAAGAACAGATGAATATAATTAGACAATTACGAAATGAATCTGCATATCAATCGTTACGAAATGGTTTTTTCATGCTACTACTTGCTTTGAGTATTTCTGTAATATTATTAAGTGACGATCAAGGTCTTTTCAAAGCTAAAAATATACAATCTTCCTTGCCTATGATTAAACCTCCTCTTCATTCTGAAAAAACTATAGAAGAAACAGTCAAATTAATTCAACCAGAAAGTAAGTCATCGGTAGATTGAAATATAGCCTCAAAGGGAAAACATGAAATTTGTATACATTGATGAAAGCGGATATACGGGGGGAGATCTCCTAAACCAAGAACAGCCATTTCAAGCTGCATCAGCTATTTATATTTCGGAATGTGATGCAGAAAAACTGGTCAAAAAACATTTCCCTAGACTACAATCAGATGAACTTAAATATAAAGATCTGTCAAGAAAAAAGGGAAACAGAAGTCGACTTTTAGCTTTACAGAAAGATATGCTGACTAATTTCGATTGTGTCACTTACATTTGTGATAAGAAGTTCGTATTAATTCTACATTTCTTAGATTATGCAGTAGAACCGTTTTATTATGCTAGAGGATTTGATTTTTATAAAGATGGTTCAAATTACTCATTAGCATCTCTACTTTATTATACGGGTGATGCTCTTTTAGGCAGCGATAAATTTACCGAAATAATGAAGGCTTTTCAGTACGCCATCAAATCAAAAAAAAATTCTTCAATATCGACTTTAATTAATAAAATCAGGTCATCTAATTGGAGAGAACTGCCTGAATGCTTTGGTCCTTTGGCTGAAGGAGATATATCATGTGTTAAAGCTATAAAATGTAAGAGTGTTTCTTCAGATGCCGCATTTATTGTACTGCAATCACTAATAAGCAGACTTGAAGTGATGATCAATACCGAATACTCAATAAAACATGATAAGTCAAAGAACCTTGAACAGTATGATTTAGCTTTAAATACGATGATGAAGCATGAAAATAATATCTCTTTTAAAGAAACGTCACTTACAACTATTAAGTTTCCATTAAAGGTTACAGGGATAGAGCAAGTAGAATCAAAAGATTACTTTGGAGTACAATTAGCAGATATATTGGCTGGCGGAATAATAGATTCATCTAAAGCTATAACAGGGGTAAAAATTAACGAGTACAATACGAAAATTGTTGAATTGTATGCGGATAACCAATTAATACATTTATTACCTGATTTGGATTTTAAACAGCAAAAGCAATTTAGAAAAAATACTGAAGCAGGAGATTTAATTAATTACTATTCACAGAATTTCAGCTAGTAAACAAGACCAATACCTTTGATGATGAGCCACTAGAGCGTCTTCTTCAAAATCCTTAAAGTCATGAATCTCCAGTCTTTAAGGTTTAAAGCCACTATGCGCTTTGGTGGCTCAGAAGCCAGTCAGGTGGCGTTCAATCAGGGTTATTAAGTCTTTGCCTCCTTCAACCTAAAAGCTGCCTGTGGTGTTTCATCTCAGTACGCTAACGATCACTAAGATAGAAAAGCGGACGGTTTACTAATTAATTCACCTCATTTATTTATTAGTTTGGTAAACCATCTAAAAATTTATGAGTTCGTTTACCATAAGGTCCTAATTCAATAGGGATTTCAGAAAAGCTTATTACTTTGTTAGCTATAATTACTCTTAATCGTGTACTTGATGATATTTTTTGTGTGATGTTAGCCTCTATATTAAGTAGTTTTTGATGGAATGTTTCTATTTCGTTAGCATTATCACAGTATTGTTCAAAAATTAAATATGCAATATCTGGGGTTAACTTCGTAATTTCATCAATAAAGGAATCTACTTCTGAATTATTATCTACAAAACTAGCAGCACTTAATTTTACTTCGGCAGCTATAAACTTACCGTCAATAATAGCTAAGAAGTCTATTTCATTTTTCTCGTAACCTTGGTGCTCTTTATATAAATCTACTTCTGGAAGGTATATTGACTGTGCTCCTCTATAACTATCGAGTAAGTGATTAATCGCCCATAACACCGTTAACCCATTTTGATCCGCAAGTGCTGATATTATAAAAGGGGATATTTTGTATTCCCATTCCATATCAATAGGAGTTTTATGGATGTTTTGACATACGGTACAATTATTTTCAATTTTTATAGTATCGAGGGTAAAGCTATTATCATTGCCGCAATATGAGCAACGCCATTTATACTGCTGAATCATAATTTTTTGATGGATAAAATATTCAACAGTGTCTCTTAGGTTCTTTTTTAAGTAATTCTTGGTTATACCTAAATTGCTAAACCTCATATCTCTAGTTATGTGCTCTAGTTCATGTTGGCTATATCCCATAATAATACTTTCAAGTTTATCTAAAGAGTATGTTTTATTTGGCTTTTTCTTACTCTCTCTAATAATATTACGCCAGTATGCGTTTGTTAAAACACTTGCCAGTGATAAATCATTTTCAAATAATGAAATAACGCCCCTATGCTTTTGCCCCTTATCTGATAATTCAATATCTTTATATTTATTATCGCTAATGAGGCAATGACGCATATCAGTATCATCACTTAAAATATCTGGCAATATGAGGGTGCGAAAAATATTCTCTTCATCGGGAATGGATAAACTAATTGTTAGCTTATCAGGATTGTCCATATTGAACATACGATCTGGAACATGTGGGATAACGGTAAGAGTGCCATTTATTGATACTTTTGAACTGTTATTTTTCGTGAATGGGTAGGTTACTTCTATTCTTTTTGGTAACTTCCAATCGTTGAAACCACCAACAACCTGGCAGTTTTCTTTAGGCTTTTCTATGTGCAAATTTACGATGCTTTGCCCACTTTTGAAGTCATATAAATCAGGGGCTAAATACTTAAAGTGCTCAGGTTCATCTATTACTAACTTAAGAGAACGTTCATACATTTTGAATGATTGTGAAGGGCTTTGATGATTTGAATAGCAATGAGCTAAACTTTGTGGATTTGGTACTGCTAATTCATTAAAAGTTTCTGGTACTGATACATAACCCCATGTATGTGGCTTGATTAACTCTTTCACTTGTTCACATACTTCTTTCGAGTTTGAAAAACTTCTAATATGTACCGAATGTGCGCCATTGTTATGGCCGCAAAAATTAAAAGCATTTAAAAAGTTGCCCACGCTTAGAGCAAAGTTGCTATCTAATGCTAGCTCGGTTGAAATACAAAGAGCATGAAAATTATGTCTATAATCATTACTTGATATTAACCTACTATTCCAAAAGTTAAGCCTGTCACTGAATGAATTACCAATAAATATATGAAAAGCCGTTTGCCAAGAATGAACTACAGGGTGATTTACACCCGCAGCATGAATTGAAGATAATTGAAGAAATGTTTTAAGTTTTTTAGCTGATAATTCGCTTACAAAATCAATTATTTTGTCGCTTCTCATATTACCTACTACATTGTTTTCTGGCACTTCTGTTGAGCAATAACTCTTTGTTGCGAAGCTATTAACACGACCATAACTTGGTCCATCTACATTATAAGAAACACCGAAGTTATCAGGAAAAAAACGATGTTCATCAATTGAGTAATTCTGAGTGATATATACTTTTGATTGCTCTGTGTCAGACCAACCTTGATATTTTGCATAAGGGCTATTAATGGTTGATATGGCTGTTACAGGGGTAAAACCATATGGCCACTTTGGTATAAATTGCCTCCACCTTTCTATTTCGCCATGAACTAAATGCCTAATCATCTTAATAGGTAGGGAACATTTGTTAAGTTGCTCTATTTGAACTTTTGGCATATCCACATATGAATAAATAAAATCAGGGTCATATTGAGTAAGCCAAGCAATGTATTCTTCCTGTATAGGCTCTTCTTCATTAAAAGGTATTATTAATGATTTTGCACCGCCCCAGCGAGTATAAGCTTCATAAAAAATACCGTCTAAGATCCAGTTGGAAAGTTGGCTTTCATCGTTCGGTACGATAAACGCAATTTTAGCTGGCCTGTTTGATGCTCTAACATCAATGCTTTTACTAAGTTTGGTCATATGGATAACTTTGGTTAAGTGTGCTTTTATACACAGTGCTTTCGCTAGGACTAATCTTTACTATCTCGTGTTTTATTGAAAATGGATACCTCTTAGTTATGTCTTTTGGAGTTTACCTTAATTTATTTGATGATGAATGACCGCTCTGGTGGCGAAGTTGCCAGAGTAATCAACTACTCAAATAAGCAGGCTTCCATCTATGAACAAAGCACAATAATAAGTTAATTTAATTAATGCCATCTTTATATTGATTATAAAATTCTAAATCTAATTTAGACCAATAATTAAAAGTTTCTATCGAATATTCAGCAATAACACCTTCACCAATTTTTTTATAATACTCAACTTTATGTTGCGACATTTTTATTAATCTGATGGCTAGATATTGTAATGCGAATTTGCATTTGGTTTTACCTTTTATGAGAGTATCAACCGTTTTAATTTCAGCTTCAATTTCAAAGTTTATTAAGTCACAATTATTTTTCGATAAATTGATGTTTTTTCCATTCATCGCATCTTCAGCGTGTTTGAATTCGTGAATTACAGTAATTAGGTGAATAATATTCCCAATAAGCTCATTACTATCTTTAATTTTATTGATATACAATAAATTTATCATCACGACTGCAAAATATTTATCATCTTTCTTAAAAAAAACAGTAGACCCCCCAACAGAAGTGCTTTTATCAACATGTGAATTACTCTGTTTTGATTGTCCATTTAAATAAATTATATTGTCGAAAGGTATATTATTTTCATTGAGGATTTCTTCATTAGAGAGTTCTTTATAACCACTATCAAGATCAATTAATTGTGTGTTAGCTGGTAACAGCTTTCTATAATGGTTAATTCTTTTTGCTATTATTATACTTGTCATCTTTATTCTAAATCCATTTGAGTCATACTTTTAAGTATTAGATTAACGTCCGTTTATAAATAAAAAAAGCTTTTTTATTTGAAGTAGCTAACAAAAATCGCACTTTAAAGTCATGCCTATAGAATTCGTGAATGACCGCTTTGGTGGCTTAGTTCACATTCAGGCTTAAAGACTTATCGACAGAAGTCATCATCAAAACACCCATGTTTTTATCTATGGAGGAACGTCCGCTTTCGTATCTAAGTGACTATTAATTATTGATTACTCGGAGGCCAAATTAATGTAATTCCCCATCGTGCGAATAAACTAGATTCCTATTTTAAGTGAACTATAATTATGAAAAACTATCTTGATTGGATTTTATATTGGGGATATTCCATGACAGATGAACCCGATGGCGAGGTTCATTAAACGTCAAAATGTGGCAGTTGTAGCGGTCATTGAGCTAGACACATCTTGCGTTCCTTTTCTTGGTGGGGTTGAGCAGTTACCTACACAGATTCACTATCTCGCATTAAGGTTAGTATGGAGATATTTCAGTTAAAAAATTCATCAGTATCAATTAGTGGTGACTATTATCAAATAATTTTTGGCGATGACTTTGATGATGTTGATAGACCTTATTTTTTGGTTCAATGTGATTTAGAATTTCCGAGTAAGGAATGTTATATCGAATGTTTGAACGAGAAGCTGATAGGCCACTATTTAGTTAACAGTGTTGATATTGAGGACCGTGCTTTCAGCATTAAATATGGTCCCAATGATAAATTTGCTGTTCGAATTGAATATCAAGCAACTAATGAAGAGAAAAATAAGCTTGTTGGTGCAGCAATAACAATGTTTAACAAGGTGAACATCTCTTAGATATTCCCAAGCTGATAATTCTGCCTGCTTTCAAAAGGCTAACTGAAGAAGTAGCTGGTTCAATGTTAACCAAGAAGTAATAAAAACGAAATTGTGAAACGTCAGCTATCGTAACTATTGAAGAAAGCGTCCATGCCTTCAGTGAAAGTTAAATATCGGTTGCTTCCGAAAGCTCAAGCGCATCATCTACTTCAACGCCAAGATAACGAACCGTACTCTCTAGTTTCGTATGCCCAAGTAATATTTGAACTGCTCTCAAATTTTTTGTTTTCTTATA
>PJEL010003341.1_pt1 | contig 13843 bp, 8 predicted proteins | sample 1853271 | NCBI WGS metagenome assembly PJEL01 (sample SAMN08108733, study PRJNA415343) | Invertebrate metagenome, whole genome shotgun sequencing project. | host: Globobulimina | place: Sweden: Gullmar Fjord | collected 2015-08 | reverse complement strand
ACAAACACCCTTAAAATCGTCTTAGGCTACCGTTTTTACCCCCAATGACATCATTTTAAGAATTACACTCTGATTTCAACATCGAAAATGCACCGGATTTCACCGGTGATTTTCCAGTTCTATGACCCCTTAGGCACAAGCTCTTTATTATAAAAATGTTGGATTTTTTTTTTGATCTTTGATAGTTTCAGCTATGTGCATTACTTATTGTTGGGTGCGCCAACCTGGGGCGTTTGTAATTTGATGTCTTTTCAGCTAATTGGAAACTCTTATATATGATACTTTTAAAAAGAGCATTGAATTCTAAAAGAAAAAATATGAATAGTTTCATTAATTTTCTAAATGGTTTTTATTCTCAAAATTTATCTCAGGATAGTAGTTATTCTGAACTGTGCGAGCGGAAATTAGAAAACATAAATCTCAAAGCTTCCAACGTGATTGAGGACATTGAATCTGGAAGATTGTCAGTCCTAATACTTACTGGCAATGCCGGTGACGGAAAAACTTTTTTGTGCCAGCAGATTTATGAAACTCTCACAGGTGAAATATTCGAAAATAAACCTGAATTTAAAACAATGTATGGAAACAAAGAACTTATAATTCTTAAAGATGCTTCAGAGTTGAACTCTGAAGAACTTTGTCGCCACTCTGAAGAAATTGAAAAAATACTAACCCATAAGAAAGAACAAAATAAGATTTACGTTTTAGCTGGCAATGAAGGACGTTTATCTGACATATTCAATACTAATCGTACAAAAAAATTGTATAAAGCTTTTGAAAAAGCTTTGGATAGAGAAACATTTAACGAATCAACGAAAGCATTAAACGAATTAGAAATTATTAATTTTAGCTTTAGATCTCTTACCGAGCATAGTGCGTTTGACTCAATTATCAATTCTTTTTTAGGCGAGAATAATTGGGAAACCAGTGGATGCAATGATTGTGAACAGAGTAAAGAATGTTCAATTTATTGTAATGTCATATTGCTTCGAGAAAATATTGTACAAAAAAATATAAGGATAATTTTTCAATTATTTTTTTTAACACATGGCCATTTTACCTTGAGGGAATTGCTTTCCGCATTAGCATTTACTATAACAGGAAATATAACGTGCGATAGTATCAAATCTGCTAACCAAAAAAATAATTTGTTTTATAATAATATTTTCTCCAAACATGATCAGATGTTTATCCAAGAAGATCGTTTGTTGAAAGCAATCTCAAAATTTGATGTCGCTTCAACCCCTTTGCCCCGAATTAATAGACTTCTAAACAGTATTGAAATTGAAAAAGTTCAAGGTGAAGATCTAAAATTCCTCAAGAGGCATAAAGAAAAAAATATTTTACTTCTCTCATCTCTTAAAAGAAGAGCTTTTTTTCTCAATAGCGTTGATTTTTGGGCCAAGGATGATTGGGATATAATTAAATCAAAACGTTCCTCAGATTTTTTACCGATAGATAGCTATAATGATTTCTTAAATATTTTAGATAACAACTCAAATGATTGTGATGTTATTACCGTCGGTTTAAATTTTTTGGTCGATAAAAACAGTGAAGCTGAAGGATCTGATATTATCATATATCACCCTTTCCAGAAATACGATGTTAAATTATCTTTAAAGGATAGATTTTTAGATACAATAATTGATAAGTCTAATACTCTTGAATCCAAGTATATTGAAACAGAGTCAAACAGTTTCGTTTACTATGTTAGAGATAATGATGATAATATGGGAAAATTAGAAATAAATTTTTCTATATTTCAAATGCTATTTCATACATTCAACGGTAATCAATCAATCGTTGAGTATCAAAGGCATGCTCGTCGGATCGAGGAATTCAGAGAAACGTTGTACTATCGAATTGAAAAAAAGAAAATGGCTGAAAAGCGATTAGAATATCAAATAGATGATGCCATTTTTATATTTAAAAATGATCGAATAAGTTTTTATTAGATTGATACTTATGGCAAATAGAAATGTTGAAATGGAATTAAAGTCTTTATTGAAAATCGGCGAATCGTATGGCTTTAAAATTGGTGTGGACCCAGATGTCGTTTTAGCCGGTTTCTTGGCTGAATTGTGGTCACCGCCTTCTGATAAATCACAACTCATAAAATTGACAAATTATTTATGTGGTAAAGAAAGTGATGAAAAAAAAAAAAAAGCCAATAAAGTTAAGTATAGAGATAAAAAGAAAGAGGAATATAAGTTCAAACAGTTTCTTAGAGAAAAATTATGGCTTAAGCCTCGGAACACAATCGATTATTTAATGAAAAATGATGTTTTGGGAGAGGGAGGTAATTCTCTCAAACCAAAACATTTCAAAAAAATTATTTACCGTCCCTTGAATAAAAAGTTCTTAAAAGTTTTTCCAACATTAGAAGACCTTGGTAAGGTTTTATACCATAGGCTAGAAAATTCTATTTCGACATCAAGGCTAAATAGAATTAAAGAAAAAACAAAAAACTTAGAAAATAAAGAAGAACTCGAAGAAATAGTGGTCGCAAAGTTGTTAGATTTCCAGCCTTCAAATACTAAAATCATAGAAACTATTAGCAGTGAAAAACAAGAACCGTTTGAGTCTAAAGCGACTAAATATTTATTTGATCAATTTGCAACAGATATAGAGTCTTTATTGGCAATTGATATTCACTCGATTGCAAAACCAAAACTTTTAAATTTTTTAGGTAGATTAGTTAATTTTTATGCGTTGTTATATTATCTAACTGTTATTTGTGAATTCAGTGGCAAAAAAAGACCTTTAATCACACCATTATGCGGAGAAAAAATTAGTAGCAAAGGGCAGAATATAAGCACTAACTGCTTGAGTGAATATCGGCAGAAAGCTATTCGATTTTGGAGAAAGTACATTAAAAAAAATGTTACACACAACATTCGAATACTTAAATTGCAAGATGCCACACTTGAAGAAATTGTAGATGAATTTATAGCAGCTGATAAAAGGGACAGCAAGATATTTGGAGTACCCAAAAATTTTGAGTCTGCAGTTGCTGCAATGTACAAAAGAATAAAAAAGATTCCCGAAACTGTTCGTGAACAATATAGCGATGCAGAGATGGAGCCAATTGATTTATTTGTTGAAGGCTATTTGCAGGATAACTTAAGCGCTGGTCGTACAATAGCGAAGATAAGGATTCTTGATCATCAAGGCCCAGGTGCTGGAATTGTTGCGCCAAAAGGGAAGAAATGGAAACATTTTCACTTAAATATTGAGCTCCTTGAATTGTTGGTTATTTGTTTTATAAATAATAGTGAAATAAAATATGGAGATAAGTCTCTAAAAAGTTTCATTTCTTTTCTTGAAGTGAAATATGGAATTATAATTAATGATAATAGTCGTATAAGAGCTGAGCTAGAAGCCCAAAATTTGCCTGTGCCTTACTATAGCCAACAGGAGAATTTAGAAGAAATGCTTGAGCAGATTAACATGTTGACGACTCTCAGTGATGCTACAAAGAAATTAAAATGCTCATATAAAAAAGTGTGACATATGCAAAATAGTAAAATAATAGCCCAAACCATATCGAAAATAATCAACAATGAATACGTCGCAGATGATGTAAGAGGAAAAGGTATCATTTGCTTAAAGGGGTTTACTGAGAATATATTTAGTGAGCTTAATAACGTTTTTAAGAACGTCAATCAATTTGATGTTATTTGGGTGTCTTCTGAATCTGAAGGAATAGAGCTGATAAAATTTAGGAATGATTCTACTGATACAAAAATTAAAATTGTTTTTTTGGATCAGTATTTCTCAATAGCACAATCATTAGAACACTTCCCGAAAATTATAGATGTAGATTTGTTATATAAAAATAAATATTTAAAATATTTAAATACAACAGCTTTCAATACAAATAAAAAACTTGATACTGAACTTTTATTCGAAGCTTTTGAAATTATAATAAATGAAATTAATCCTTCACTAATTAAGTTTGTTGATTTTTTAATAGAAGTCGGAAAAGGAACCGGTATAGATTCAGTTGGAAACTCACTATGGAAACTTTCACTTTTTAAAAATGAAAAATTAATCGCGGATCATGCCTATAAAAAAGCTAGTAGCCAAAAACAAAAAACAAATAAAAATTTAAAGAAATCATTTAGAAAGGCCATTACAAATAATATATACTACTCTGGCCCAAGTGCTAATACCCTATTAACCATAAAGGCAATAAGCAACTCTGAAAATTTGAATTCTAATGAGCGAAAGCTACTCTTCGAATATCTTCAAAAAGGGCACTCAGAGATTCTGTACAAATCAATCGATTTTGATACAATCCTTTCTATAAATAAGCAAAGAAGGATTCCAAAAGCGATAAATTCAAAGAAAACAAATAAGCCAGAAAGACCATTTAAAGATATTCTATTTGGAATCGCAAGTGTCGTTCAAAGTTATGGTCGTTATAATTGCATATGTACGAGTCGGCTTGATCATCAAGGGGATGAAAAAGTTAAAGAGGTTGAAATAGAGGTAGAAGAAATAGGAGCATCTATTAATTATTTCAAATCTCAAAAAACTTTTACAGCTCTATATAAGAGTTGGAAAGAAGTCTGTGTAGAAGATTCAGAAAAAATCGTTTTTGATATTCAAGATCACAAATCGTTTGATGTCGAAATTGGTAGCGATAGAATCTCAGCGAATCTTATATTTGACGATATAAAGGTCTTGTCAAATGAAATCAAATCGAAAGAATTGATGGAGTTTAAAGAATTGATTTCTGATTTTCTAGTAAATTTGAAATCTGTGATCTCGACGCTTAATGCTTCTTATTCATTGACACTGCATTTAGATGTTGAACAATATTTTTTCTCATATTCTAATGTGCTGTTTTATTTGCTAGAAAATGCTCGATCATTAAATAGTTACAATGAAGAACTTTACTATAAAATTTTATCTTACTTTGTTCAGTTTGGATTAAAAGAAAATTCTAAAAACTCTTCTTTAGAGGTATCAAGTTATCATCCTTTTAAAATTTTGACCAAAAGGATTGATGAGATTTGTATCTTAGAGTTGATTGGATACAATAATAAAACTATTGAAACTACATTGAATCAAGACGAGCATGAAAGTATTATTAATATTTCAGAACGATTTAATGAGTTTAAATTAAAGATTTGGCCCAAATTTTTACCTAATATTCAACAACGAGATGAGAGTATCTATGTTCGTGATATCGTTAATAATGAAATCGTGTATAAAAAATCAAGAATTGATAGGGGTGGTATTGTAGAACCCTTGCTAAAGCAAATTGAAAATTATGTCGGAAATAATCGCTTATCAAAATTGTCACTGAATCTGAGGGTAATAAATCCTTTAGATGGTGAAGAAATCTATAAAACAATGAAAAAATTGTATCAAACCTCGGAGGAAGCGAAGCCTGAGCATGTTCGGATATTTGCACTTGGACCTGATGAGAAAAATACTTTTTCAAAATTCGATGACACCTCAATTGATTCAGCCGAAAATTTAGAGGAAATTTTTTTAATCAAGACGGGAAGTATCTATCCATTTTGTTTGTATTATAAAAATAGCATAAAAGTTAGTTACAATGATGATGAACCGGAAGGTTGGATCAACGATTATATTGATAATGGTGATAAGTTCGATGCTGATATTACAGCTATAATTGACCCTTATAACAAATCCTGTATTCCCAAAACGAAGACTCTAAATGATCAAGCCGTTTCAGATATAAATAGAATGATAAACAATAATTCTGAGGATGGTTTTATACAAAAAATATTAGAGGACTACACTACATTCAATGACATATTTGATACACTTTCTATTCGGAATCTTATAAAAGCGATAGATTATAAAAATTACAAAGTAGAGATTCAGACAGAACGCTATAAAGAATTGATACAAAAGCATCAAAAAAATGATGAGTGGTGTATGCTTTTTGATCGGTATTTAGATGACTATTCGGCTGAAAAAATTTCAGAATCCTTAAAAGATAGGTCTGTACTCAGTACCGTCGCGGGTTCTAATAATGGCACCACTTATGTCTTCACATATCCATCCAAAGAGTCATTAGGGGTAGATGAAGTCGCCAAAAATTTAATTAAGATTGATCCACAAGAACGAAATGAACTTGCAAGTTGGTTATTCGCACAATATGGAGGGCGATTAGCAAGAAAAGAATGGTTTTGTAATTTTTTTTTAAGGAGTCAAAGACAATTTATAATACCATTAGCAATGTTCAATAGTTCAGAAATGAAAGGCCTTTTTATTGTTGAAAATAACAATATTAATAATGAAAATATTATTAATATTGATGAATACCTAGTGATTTTGTCTTTTGATATGAATAACAATTATGGATATGATTTGTCATATGAAATCAAATATTTACATGAAGACTTGTTTGAAAACAATAGCGAGTATCTACAAATTGATATGACCTTTTTAAATAGTAACGATAGTTTTGTAAAAAATATTAAGAAACAACGATTTGTCGGATTGTTGAGTACATTTTTGCATAATCCTTTTCAGTCTTGGTTTTTGGCGGCGCTAAATGCAGGAAAAGTATCTTATCGAAGTGTGGATAGGTCTGGCCCCATTTATGATAACAATATAAAACTTGTCTTGCCGTTCAATCTTTGGAGATTAAGGGAGTTGATTAATATTATAGCCGATGGATACAACCCTTCAGTTAAAAAGTATGAAGGACTTAAAAAATTAAAAACAAAGAGTTTTTTAGACAAACTTGAGGAATCTTATCCTTATTTCTATAAAAGATTAATACAATGGCAATCCTTTCGTAAATTATTAAATGGCGCCTAATTCATAGGTATTATAATGGAAAAAAGAAAAATAATATTAGTACACTCAATTAAAGGCGGGTGTGGTAAGACTACTATCTCATTGGCACTATCGAAGTATTTCAGCAAAAAGAAAGAGAAAACATGTTATTTGGACGCTGATATTGTAGGATATGGAACAAGTAAAATTTTTAAGAATGGACAAAATTCAAAAAAAACATTTACAGATTATCTATTAGTAAATCCGTTTGGAAATAAAGAGTTTTTTATTACAGATTTAAAAGATGCAAAGAAGGAATTATTTCTTGAATATATTATTTCAGAAGATGTTATTTCAGAAGATGCTTTAAAGATAATTGTTGCATCTACAGAAAAACTAATATCCGAAAAAGCAGTTAGGGTAACAAACGATCTTTTTATGCAGGAAGAGATTAAATATAAACTGCATGTGTTATTTAGTAAGCTTTTTTTGGAAATGGGTGTAAAAACTCTTATCATTGACACGACTCCTGGTGATCAGGGGCTGACAGCAATAATAAAAGAAGCTATTTCAGAATTAAACGATCCAGATACTGAGTCCCCTTCTTTTTTTAAAGAGCTATTTGGCGACGATAAATTAGAAACATTGAATTTATATATAGCAACAAATCATTTTGCCCACATTGAAAGCTTAAAAAGAGAAGAATTTAATGAAGAAAAAACGCAGGTTGTTTTAAATCAAATTCCGATTGGCTTCGATTTTAATAAAATCCCAATTATGGATGAACTGATTCAAGATTTGGATACGATTGACAAAGAATTTGGAAGCTCCTCTCCAAAAGGAATAGATGCATTCAGAAAATGTATAGAGGAAAATAATGAGACAGATTCTGAAGCGATAAGAATAGCGTATAGAAAATACTGTATTGTTATGAATAATTATTATAAGTCAGAGCTGATTTCAAATTCAAAGATTGTCTTGAATATTATCCCGGAAGTAAGTTCTTTAAGAAATCATTCAGCCGATTTTTTTCATGGTGCGAAAGATTTCGATAAAAAAGATTTATTTAACACATTAGATCATGAGATGGAAAATGGACATTTAAAGCTATTATGTGAAGCTGTGACAGAGCACTTCGAAAAGAGTAATTACTAATTATGACGGTAAAATGGTTAGATAATCGAACGACATTCAATTTTTTCTATTTTGATTACACCCAAAAAAACTTTAACAGATTTCATGATAAAACATTTTATAATAAAATAAATAAACAATACAATTTGGCACCAGAATTGTCCAATTTCCATAAGTTAAAAGATCGAACAGAATTGTTATCTAAGCTTTATGGTAAGCAATACTCCCAATCACTTTTATATTGGCACCTAACGTTAAATCGTTTCATACGACTAAGCATTCCTATTAATAGATTGTCGTATTTATTAAATGATTCGTTTCTATATTTTGAAAGTTTTTTGCATTTTAAAACGCAATGGAATGATGGAAAGAAAGGGCATTATCGGGATCATACACTACATACAACAGGGGAGGCCTACACAGGAGTTGAATTTTTAACAAATAACACGAATATAAGAGAATGTTTAAAGTGGGATATTAGAAAAACAACTCATGAAACTGGTCGGTTTTTTAGAGAATTTAGCGACATCTCTGAAAACAATCTTGATCATATTGTGTATAAGACATGGTTGATTAGTTCGTTATTTCACGATGTCGGGTATGTAATAAGCTTCAATAAAGAACTGAATGCCAATATGAGAAAATTTCATCCATACAGTACGATGCTGTTTAACAGTAATTTCCCATCTTTTGAAAAATTGCAATATACACTAGGGAATTCGTTATTATTTAGAACGATTGACCACACATTAATAAAAGAAAGCTATGATAAAAATAAACATGGCGTATTCTCTGCGATGTTACTTTTATTAACTTATTACAGTGCACCAGCTTTTGATGGGGTTTCACATGATGATCGTATTGCCATTGAACTTGCTGCAAGATCAATATTTTTCCATGATTTTCCAGGAGAGCCTGAAGACAAAATAACAATTTCTAGGAGAAGGGGTCAAAAAAAAAATCATATAGAATTGAAAAAAGTTATAATTGGCGAACATATTTCAACTAAAATTAAAAAGAAAATGGTTGATGCTCAGATATTAAAATGTGAACAAATTTTGATTAATCACGATATTAAATGTAGCAAAAATAACCGAGAAGCCTATACTAAAAACCCCTTTGCCTTCTTTCTTAGATTTATAGATGAGTTACAAGTGTTTGGTAGGTCTCAACTAAGCTTTGTAGAATCAAAAAGTATGGAATCAGAACACAGTTTTCAAAGTAATAGAATAAGAAATTTAGTGCGATTCCCTGCTCAAATAGTTGATTTTTCAAAAGAAGATAAGATTCAAATATATTACATATTGGATAATAATTTATTAAAAGGTCAAAAACGAGATAAGGATTTTGTGGAGTGGGTTAATATTAACAACACGAGAAGTGGAATTACTTATTTCTTGAAAGAATTATTTTGGTTACAGAAATCCATTAAAGATGAAAACCTTGATACTAAATATCCTTTTCCAGAAATTGAATATTTTCTTATTCATGTATCATGAAACCAAAAAAAGTGTGCAGTTGGGCCTCTGTCTGATACAACCCTCCATTGAGAACCTCGTCCTTCGGCTGTCAGACAGTGGGCAAAACTATAGAAATAATACAATCAAGCTTTCAAAGAACGCGTAATAATTTAAAATTGTTTTCCAACAATGCTCTTGCAACGGACCGCAAAAAGCCGCGGCCGCGTGTGTCACGAAGGATTGCGCAAGCAATCCATGCTGTATTAATGATGAGGGTAGGCCCCTCGGTTTCGGCTATCAGGAGCAGGAACCAAACCACCCTGAGCTGCATTGGTAAAGAGCCATTGTGGTGAGCGTCATGGGAAAAGGCGGGACTCGGATTCCGTCAGGTGAGTATCAGGAAGATGAACGAAAGTGAACCATTGATGAAGTGTCGAAAGGCTTACTATTGTTGTCAAAACCGAAGATTGCGGTCAATTTCGGGATAAGCTTAAAGGTGACCTGAATTATTGTTTAAGCGGCAACCGGCATTAAGGTGGCATGATTCTGATACAGGCTTTAATACGGAACGTGAGAACCTGTCGTTCTGATGTAAAGGGAGAAATTCGAACGGTGGACCCGATAAGAATGAGAGTACCAATGCAGAACACAGGGGCGGAGTCGTCCGTAGTAGTGATGAAGCGGCTGTAATGGCTGTGGAGCAAAGGGACGGCACTATCCAGTTTGATTTACGAGGTCAACCAGAAATGGGATGAATCATTTGAAACAAACAAAATCGTTTTACATACCAAAATCAGTGGTATTAGAGGCTTACAAACGAGTCCGGGCAAATGGCGGGGCTGCAGGAGTAGACAAACAGAGTCTTAAAGACTTTGAACAAAATCTTTCCGGTAACCTGTACAAGCTCTGGAACCGAATGTCCTCTGGAAGTTATTTCCCACCGCCAGTGCAAAGAAAAGATATACCAAAGGATGAAAAGGGTGGAACTCGCCCATTGGGTATTCCGACGGTTTCTGATCGAATTGCTCAAATGGTGGTCAAGATTTTCATCGAGCCGGAATTAGAGCGGGTTTTTCATCCTGATTCATATGGATACCGCCCTGGGAAATCGGCACATGATGCAATTGAAGTAACTCGCAAGCGGTGTTGGAAGCGGGCCTGGGTCGTGGATATGGATATCAAAGGTTTCTTTGATAACATAGATCACAAACTCATGATGAAAGCGGTTAGGAAACATGTTCATGACCGATGGATGCTGATATACATTGAAAGATGGTTGAAAGCGCCTGTACTGATGCCCAATGAAGAACTTGTTTACCCTGAAATGGGAACACCCCAGGGTGGGGTCATAAGTCCTTTGCTTGCGAATCTATTTCTACACTATGTCTTTGATGTTTGGGCACCCAAAAACTGGGCAGGGGTACAATTTGCGAGGTATGCAGATGATATTGTGTGCCACTGTATAAGCGAATGGGAAGCAAACAACCTTAAGAAGATTCTTGAAGAGAGATTTGAGAATTGCGGTTTGACGTTACACCCTGAAAAGACAAAGATTGTGTACTGTAAGAGTTCAAATAACAAGGCTGCTTATCCAATAGTAAGTTTTGATTTTCTTGGTTTTACATTTAAACCGCGTCTGACAAAGAGTAGATACGGAAAATTCTTTGTGACGTTTTCACCTGCCATAAGCAGGAAAGCAGCAAAGAAGATTGGTAACGTTTGGAGATCATGGAAGATCAGCAGCAGGACTCATACAGAAATCGATGAATTATCAAAACGTAGCAGGCCAGCCTTCATAGGATGGATCAACTACTATGGGAAATTTGGAAAACCGGAACTGGTTCGAATACTGTTTCGATTTGACAACTTAATCTGGAAATGGGCTTACAATAAATACAAAAAGCTCAAGAGTCGGCGTAAATCTCTAAAGTGGCTGAAAAAGCTTCAGAAACGCCAGCCAGACTTATTTGTTCACTGGAAGTTTTGTAAAGCAATTGGATGGTAAGAGCCGTATGAAATGAGAGTTTCACGTACGGATCTGTGAGAGGCTGAAGGGGCAGTTCCTTTGGTCTACTCGACTGAAAAGCACGTTCACCAGGACATCGTCGGGGCGTGCTGGCTAATTACCCGATAATATGGTACTGCTGAAGCTTTGCTTCGCAGTAGTCAAGGGAGAATGATCCACCACACTCCCTCGGGCCTATGAACAAACCATTGCACATATGCAAGATAGTGAATTAAACATTACATCAATAGTACATAGGAGGTATTTCAAAATTTGCAGATTGTTTTAGAAAAAATCATTGAAAGTTTAAACAATGGCAATATTTTAGTTGCTGTTTTAATTGCCTTTATTGCCTTGATCTTTAATTATAAAAAGTTGGTTCATTTCTTTGATGAAAGAAAAAAAACAAGAGTGTTGGTACTAACAGAGACACTGGAATGTCAATACATTAACGGCCTAACAAAATCACATATCGAAGACGAACTCGCTACTGAGCAATTTAAATTAGCCACAGGTATAAGATTGGAAAAAGAGTTTAGAGAAGCTGTTATTCAAGCTCACCAGAAGACCAATGGTGAATTATCTTTTCCCCATTTTAAAAGGGCGCTTCCCTATTTATTTTATGAAAAATCAGCCCTTAAAATTAAAATTTCAAAATTTGAAATAATAGGATTTTGGTTTAATTATTTATCGGGGTTTGTTTTAGCGCTTATTGGGCTTATTTTTCTTGTTCTTCCAAATTTGATTAAAGGTATACAAATGAGCCAAACATTCAATTTGCTTGGCTTGGGTATTTTTTTCATTACCATTGCATTATTCTCTTTGTATCAGACTTTTCCGATTAAATCAGCTCGATATATTTCGAGTGAACTTGATAAACACCGGGCTCCACGCGATGAATCGCGGTGCTGACTTAGGAAGGGAAATACTTCATGAATGAAATTGATATTTTAAATAAATTAGCCTCTAATCTCACTGAGAGGAAAAGTGTTGCCGCATTAAGCAATTACGATGTCCTTTGTAATAACATTTTGTTCTCTCATGACCTTTTAAACAAAGGGTTGAACTATCTCAAGCATATTGTTTCTGAATTGAAATCTACTTTAGAAAATGACGATTCTTTGCGTTGTGACTATCAGAGTGGTAACGATCGAAACTCTTTCTCCTTAATTGTCCCTAGTTTGTTGTCAAACGATCTTGAAGCCATTAATAAACTATTTTTACAAACTGCACCTGATAATCGAGATGGTATAGATGAAAACAATGTCGGAGAACTCCACAAAGGTTTCGTTGATTATAATAATTTGGTCACAGCTACAAGGCAGTTTATCGATAGTTTGGTTACAGATGCTTATCAATTGCAAATGCTTGATCCCAAAGAATTTAACTACCATGCACTTTTGTCTCTAAATAGTTTTGACAAATATGCAACAAAGTCAATTCGTCAAGGTTTATTTAATGATGAAGTAGAAGATTCATTATCAGAGTTTAAACAATTGGGTTTCCGTGATTGGAAGAACTCAAATATAACGAAATGTCAGCATATTAATTTTGCCAACAAAGTTGACTATCTGTTTTCTGAGTTAAATCATTTAGCACCTGAAGATGATAGCTTTAAAGATGAAATTAAAAATCTATTCAAATTTTCTTCTGAGTTCACGCATATTGGTTATATTTCAACTTTCTTTACATCACAGTCAGGTTCACAACCTATTTTTGGCTCTGAGCAAGGTCCGTATTTGCCAAGCACTGAAAACTTTAGTGAGCTTAAATATCAAATACTTGAATCATGTATAAATTTCATATTCAGAGTATATGCACCAAGTATAAAAAAATGTACAACCAAGATGGTCTTAGATGATCGTTCAAATTCAATAATTGGAAATATAGACAATCTAATTACTATGCTGGAACATGATATAAAAACAAGGAATAACAACTATTTCTTTTTTGTTTGTTCATCCTTAATAGGTTCGCAAAACGTGATAGAGTTGCCCTGCATCTGTAATCATGTGAATTACTGGAAACCACCCCATAATAACAGCGACCTTTTTTGTATGGGGTGTGGTAGCTCATACAATATAATGGGTATGGAGGGAGACCCTGGTTACATAATTACAAACAATGGGCCTGTAAAGGTAATTGGCTCCAACGTTCCTGATTTTCAAGATCTACCCTTAAATGAACAGCAAGAACTTCTGAAAAAAATGGCAGAGTTTAGTGCAAACAGCAACTAACAAGCCGATGCCAAAAAGGACTGGGGGGCAAATTTTCAGTTGACTCTAAGTTGGGTTTGACATGACCATTAATACTAATCTAACAATCAACATGCACCGGGTTTCACCGGTGATGTTGGTGTTAGCACCGCGAGAGAAAAAATGATAAAGCTAGAACGATTCACGAATAGTGACATAGATAGACTCATTTCTTGGGTTCCTGATGATCGGTTTTTGCTTCAGTGGGCTGGTCCAGAGTA
>PJEL010003340.1_pt1 | contig 13846 bp, 9 predicted proteins | sample 1853271 | NCBI WGS metagenome assembly PJEL01 (sample SAMN08108733, study PRJNA415343) | Invertebrate metagenome, whole genome shotgun sequencing project. | host: Globobulimina | place: Sweden: Gullmar Fjord | collected 2015-08 | reverse complement strand
ATTAAGCGGAGGAGAATTGATATGGCATACAGAGAAATTGATATGAATGTCAGTGACGAAACCCTGGCGATTCAAAAAGAGGTCCGTAAATTTTCCAAGGACGTGTTGCGTCCGGTAGGCATCGAGCTGGATCAGATGGCGGATCCGGCCGATGTGATTGCCCAGGGGTCTCCACTTTGGGATGCATATAAGGGGTATCGTGGTTTGGAACTTCATCTAGATTCAATTCCACCGGAATTTGGAGGGACGGCTGGCACTCTGGATCCAATGGCGTCATACCTGATAACTGAAGAGTTGGCTTATGGTGATGTCGGCCTGACGGTGAGTTTCGGTTGCGCCGGATTCCCGTTTGGATTTGCAGCCATGTTTGCACCGTTTATTCCGGAGATGAAGCAGATGGTACATGACTTTGTCGAAGATAAAACAGGTGAAGTGGTCGGATGCTGGGCGATTACAGAGCCGGAACATGGTGGAGACTGGTCTCTGGGTGGCGAAAACCCAACGTGTGGCCCTTCAGTCACAGGTGTTTAAAAAGGAGACGAATATATAGTTAACGGTGAAAAAGCGGCCTGGGTTTCAAATGGTACATTGGCGACTCATGCTGTCCTGCATGTGGGATTGGATCCCGAGAAGGGCATGATGGGTTCAGGGTTGGCACTCATCCCCTTGGATCTGCCAGGGATATCAAAAGGAGCGCCACTGGATAAAATTGGACAACGCCCATTGAATCAGGGATCGATTGTTTTTGAGGATGCACGGATACCAAAACAATATATGGTTATTGAACCCAGCACCATGGCCGATATGGGCATGGGGGAAACGATTCTGGCAGGTGCCAACGGTGGCATGTCGGTGATGTTTGGTGGTCTGGCCAAAGCGGCCTACGATGAAGCATTCAAATATGCACAGGAACGTGTCCAGGGTGGAGTTCCCATTATTGAGCATAAGAATATCAAACTGGATCTATTCAAAATGTTCACGCGTGTCGAGGCTGTCAGGGCCAATTCCCGACGGATGGCACTGTATAATGCTGCCCAAACAGCTCTAGGACTGCAACCGTCAGGTGCACATGCAGTCGCTGCCAAATGTTTTGCGACAGAGACAGCCACCTGGGTGGCCAGTAAAGCGGTTCAGATTTTCGGTGGAAACGGACTGACCAAAGAGTACCCGGTGGAGAAGATGTTCCGGGATGCCCGTGCCGGGATGATTGAAGACGGTGTCAACGAGACTTTAGGACTGGCTGCAGCTGAGTTTCTTTAATAGTGACTATCAAGCAAAAATCCCCCTTTGAAGGGGGTCAGGGGGCATAAGCGCTAAGTTGTTTGTCTCTAAAATTCGTGAAGCTTGTCATTCCGGCCTCCGAGCCGGAATCCAGTGTGATATCCACTAGATTCCTGCTTTCGCAGGAATGACAGGTGATAGAGAGTTATCAGCTAAAACAACTTAGCGCTTATGGGGTCAGGGGGATGTAGCTGCAGAGATTCTAAACTGCGAACGATACCCGCATCCGGTATAATGATGTCTTTTTTATAAAATTGGAGTAAAATATGAGTGATGATGTATATATATATGCGACCGGCATGATTAAGTTCGGTAAGCACATCGATAAAGGTATGAAGGCTTTGACCGGGGAAGCGCTCAAAGCGGTTTTAGCGGATTGTGATTTAAGTATGAGCGATCTGGAAGCGGCCTGGTATTCTAACACCGGCTGGGGAATTGCAGAATTTCAGCACGGTATTCGCGGTCAGGTAGCTCTGTCTGCCAACGGCCTGGATAAAATCTCCATAATTAACGTGGAAAATGCCTGTGCCAGTGGCAGCACCGCCCTCCATTCCGCTTGGATGGCTGTTAAGGCAGGCGTTTATGATTGTTGCCTGGCGATTGGTGTAGAGAAAATGTACTACCCACCCCCACCACCGGATCCTGACGGGAAACCTAAAAAAAGAAAATTGGACGGTTTTATTTCCGGAACAGATGTAGAGGTGACATTGAAATTCATGGAGAAGATGAAGCAAGAAGCCGCCAAAAAGAAAGCTGAAGACGAAAAAAAGGGGATTGTGGCAGAGAAAAAAGAAGGAAAACCACACTCTGTCTTTATGGACTTTTATGCTGCCGGGTCCAGGGGTCATATGGAAGCCTTTGGCACTACACAAAAACAACTGGCGATTATCGCTGCCAAAGCCCATAACAATTCAACCATGAATCCGCTCGCCCAGTACACCTTTCCACAGACTGTCGAGCAGGTTATGAATGACTACGAAGTGGCGTATCCGTTGACACGTGCCATGTGTGCACCGATTGGAGACGGCGCTGCAGCTGCTATTATCTGTTCCGAAAAATTCCTGAAAAAACACCCCACAAAAAGGGCGGTTCGTATTCGTGCATCTATTCTCAAATCGGGTTCATGGAGTGGGGAAAATGAAATCTGTGGTCGCGCATCGAAGGCAGCTTATGAAATGGCCGGCATCGGACCTGAAGATGTAGGCGTCGTCGAACTTCACGATGCGACTGCCTTTGGCGAGCTTTACCAGACCGAACAGATGGGATTCTGCCCCATCGGCGAAGGCGGTATTTTAGCTGAAAGCGGCGCGACAGCTCTGGATGGGAAAATCCCGGTCAATCCCAGTGGTGGTCTGATTTCAAGAGGACATCCTATTGGTGCTTCCGGACTTGCGCAGATCAATGAGCTTAGAGTCCAACTGCTCGGCGAGGCTGGTGGACGGCAGGTCAAAGATCCCAAAATCGCTATGGCTGAAAACGGTGGTGGAACTATAGGTAAGGGAGAAGCCGCCATGGCAATTCATATGCTGGAAAAAATGTAACTATCAAGATCATATTAGTCAGTCATCCCTTGCTTGACACAGGATCCAGAAATGACACTTTTCTACTACGCTCGGATCAATGCTCCGAAGACGGTTCTGGATGCCGGATCGGGCCTGTCCTCGACTTGATCGGGGATCCGGCATGACAGTGACATACGAAAGACACAACAACAAACAGTTTTTTAAAACCGAAGGGAGAAGTACATGACAAAAAAAATATTTGAGCCGTTCGAAATTAATGGCATGGTTCTGAAGAACAGGCTGGGCTTTCCACCGTTTTTAAACATGCCGGCTGAAGAAGATTGTACCACAAACGACCAGACAGTTCGCTGGTTTGAAGACAGGGCTAAAGGTGGCGCTGGCCTGGTCATGACTGGAGCTGTGGTCGTAGGACCGGAGCCTGATTATAACATGTTGAAGATGTTGGGTATGACCCGGGTGGGCCTATTTGATGATAAATTTATCCCCGGTTTTAAACGCATCGCAGATGCTGTCCATGCCCACGGGGCAAAATTCGGCGTTCAGATGGAAGGACTAGGTGGCCCTTTGGCCGGTAAAGGTCCATCTCTGCCTCCCTATCCCGACGCGGAAACCGAAACGGATGACTTTTTGAAGATCATGTTCAATTGGGAAGTTCCGGTGGTTGAGGTTACCATCGAGGATATTGAAGCAATCAAAATATCATTCGCAGAAGCTGCCGCCAGGGCCAAGAAGGCTGGAGCCGACTGTGTGGAACTTCATTGTGCCCATGGCGGTGCGACCTTAAATTGTTCGTTTATCTCACCTTACTATAACCGACGTACAGATCAGTATGGCGGTAGTTGGGAGAACAGACTGCGTCTGTCTACCGAAATCATTCAAGGCATCAGAAAAGCAGTCGGAGACGACTTCCCTATCCTTGCCAGAATCGACAGTGATCAGCTGGTCGGAGAGAAAGGCATCACCCTACAGGATACCATTGATTATGTGGTTCCGGCTCTGGAAAAGGCTGGTGTAGATTGTTTTGATGTGACCCAGGGCGACATCACCCGCTCCCAGCAGGGAATCCTGATTCCAATGTATTACGAACATGGCTGTTTTATGGATATGACCGCTCAGGTCAAAAAAGCTACCAAGTTGCCTGTGATTGGTGTCGGTCGGATTCTTGATATCGACATGGCCAACCTGTTCCTGGAGGATGGTAAAGCGGATCTCATCTACATGGGAAGGCAGCTGACGGCTGATCCGGATACACCGAATAAATATCTGGCCGGACAAACCGATGATATTCGAAAATGTATTGCCTGCAATATGGCCTGCGGCCCTTGCCCGGTTAATTACGAAATTCACCGGGATCATATTCCCTTGACTGAAGCCGAAGTCAAGAAGAAAGTCCTGGTTATGGGCGGTGGGGTTGCAGGGATGGAATCGGCCAGACTAGCCGCACTGCGTGGTCATGATGTCACCCTGATGGAAAAGTCTGACAGGCTTGGTGGTATGGTCGCTTCACTGGCAAAGACACCTATGACAACTGAATTCGGAAATTTGATTGAGTATCTTTCCAAACAAATGAAACTGCGCAATATCGATGTTAAAATGGAGCAGGAAGCCGGTCTCGCCGAAGTCGAGGCTCTGAAGCCGGATGTGGTACTGCTCGCTACCGGGTCAACCATGCAGATCCCACCAGAAGCTCAGGGACAACCCGGTGTCATGCATCATATTGAAGCCTTGGAACGACAGGCTGAAATCGGCCAGAAAGTCGTTATCTGGGGATTGGTCGCAGCGGACTTTGCGATCTCGCTGGCTAAAGCTGGTAAGGAGGTCGTCTTGATGGGCCGGGGTGGTCCTGAGACACTGGCAAAATACTATCCAACAAGCAGGAAATACTATATCCTGCGACAACTGACGGATATCCGAGTCCCCAGAGTCACTCCTGAAGCCGAAAGACTGACCAATCCGGAAGTCCTGTTTGGCACTAATGTTACGAAAATCTCCAACAATGAGATCCAAACAGTAAACAGTGAGGGGGCAGAAAGAACATTTGCCTATGATACCTTGATTGTCTCAAGAGAAAGGACACCCAACAATCAACTCTTTGAAACCTTGCAGAGTAAAGTTTCAGAAGTCCATAAAATCGGTGACTGCTCAGCGATCGAAGAGATACAGGAGGCGATCTTGACGGCCAATGAGACTGTCCGCAAAATTTAAGGGTCGGCACACAAATACATATACATTAAAGGAGTGTTTTAAGATGGAAGAGTCCCAGATATCCTTTTTTTCCGATCTCATTGAATACCAGGGGCAGACCCTCGGAGATAAGCCCTATATCATGTTCGATAAAGAGATCATCAGTTTCTCCGGGTATGACCAGGCAACCTGTCGTTTTGCCAATGGACTTTTGGATCATGGAGCTAAAGCAGGGGATGGTATCGCCATCTTAATGGGGAATTGTCCTGAGTTTTTATGCTTGTTTTATGGAGTACCGCGAGCCGGCCTTTATAGTGTTCCGATCAATGTCTCGTTAATGGGCGATGGGCTGCGATTTATTCTGGAGAATTCAGACGTAAAGTACCTGGCGGTTGACGATACACTCTATCCAAAAATCGCAGAGTTTGAGAATCCGGTGAGTACGATTGAAAAAATCTTCATTCGCCGGACTACAGATCAGCCTCTGCCGGACAGTACAATTGATATTCAGGAACTGATGAAGGCGTCACCTGAAAAACCGAAACACACGGTAAAAGAGGGGGATATGTCACAGTTGTTGTATACATCGGGTACGACAGGTCTGCCCAAGGGCGTGGTCGGTCGGCAGCAACCCCAAATAGCCTTGTGGTGGAAAATGGGAGCCGATACGATGTTTACGCCGGATGACGTCCTCTATACCTGCCTGCCCCTGTTCCATGCGAATGCCCTGATGCTGACCGCAGGCTTTGCCATGGCAGGTGGCCGTCCGTTCGGTCTTGACACCAAATTTACCGCTTCCGGATTCTGGGATCGCATCAGATACTACAAGGCGACCTCTTTCAATGGTTTGGGTGCCATGATCCCCATTCTGATGAAACAGCCGGAAAGGGACAATGATACCGATCATGCCGTAAAAATAGTCAACTCAGCTGCCTGCCCGTCTAACCTCTGGGTAGCCTTTGAAAAACGATTCAATGTTAAAATTTATGAAGGTTACGGTGCAGTCGATGGCGGTGGATTGGCCATCACCAATCGAGGCGATGCACCCGTCGGATCCGTCGGTAAACCAGCGCCTGAAATCGAGTGGCGACTGGTAGACAACGATGAGAATGATGTGGCCCAGGGTGAATATGGAGAATTGATCACAAAGAATAAAAACCAGCCTGTCAGCAAAGTCGAATATTACAAAAATCCGGAAGCCTCCACAAAAAAAGTCAAGGATGGCTGGATTCGAACCGGCGATCTGTTTTATGCGGATAAAGAGGGTTACCTCTATTTTGTGGATCGCAAAACTGATTCCATGCGTCGTCGAGGGGAAAACATCTCTTCCTGGGAAGTGGAAAATATGGTAGAGAAGTATGATGATGTCGCGGTTTGTGCAGCTTTTGGGGTCCCTTCTGAACTGGCTGAAGATGAGGTCATGATTTGGGTGAAACCAAAAGACGGGCTGACACTCGATCTGAAAGACCTGATGAAACACTGCGCTGATGTCATGCCCTATTTTATGATCCCACGCTTTGTGGATATCGTGGATAACATCCCGCGCACCAAAACCCTCAGAGTCAAAAAAACCGGCATGAAGAAACAGGGGGTTACCGATCAAACCTGGGATCGGGAAAAAGAGATGCCGGAGCTGGAACGATAGTTTCCCGCATTCTAGAAATGGATAATAAGGGAGGTATAAACCGATCCAGAATCTGAAAAGTGTAAGTGCTTATGATCATAACTGTAAAGTCTCACAAAATAACAATAGATCGAATCATCAAAAAGGAGAGATTATGATGAAGAAACAAATGGTGTTATTTTTCACAATGATTACCAGTTTAATCATAGCAGCGGGGTCTCTGCATGCCTATCCGAGAGATGAAGTTCGGGTAGCTCTCGCCTATGAACCTGGAACAGTGAATGTTATGGAGATGAGGACCGGGATTGATATTCCGGTAACTGCAGTTATGCACGAACGTTTGCTCGCAACAGATCCGGTTACCGGGGAACGGACCGTAAAAAACTCACTTACCGAGTCTATGAAAGTCCTGCCCGATAACAAATCCATCCAATTCAGAATCCGGAAAAATGCACGCTTTCACACCGGTGATCCTGTGACAGCCGAGGATGTACAATTTTCCTATGAACAAGTGACTGATCCAAGAAACGCCAATATGATGGCGACCGTTATGGATGAAATTGAAGAGATCGAAATAATTGACGATCATAATTTCATTGTGCATCTGTACGAGCCTTACGCCCCCTGGCGGGAGCTATTCTGGATCGGAATCGTCTCCAAGAAATATTATGAAAAAGTGGGACGGGAGAAATTTCGCAAGCATCCGGTAGGCAGCGGTGCCTTTAAATTTGTAGAGAAAAGGTCAGGCGAATATATTTTAGTGGAAGCCTGGAAAGACCATCCTACATTTAAAATTGATTTCAGATATCTCAGATTTATGGTCATCCCGGATGAAGTGACCCGTTTGGCCATGCTGGAAACAGGCGAGTTGGACCTGGTCAGCAACATCCTGCCCCACCACCTGAAACGACTGAAACGAGCGAAAAATATCGTCATTAAAAGAGAGGAGAGAGTCCCCAGCCTATACGGTTTATCCGGAAAACCGGACAACTACCCTATTTTCAAGGACGACAACTTCACCCAGGCGATCAGCCGTGCGGTCAATCGGCAGGAGATTGTCGATCGAGTCTTTCTGGGAGAGGGCTATCCGCTCTATCAATATGCATCCAAATCAGAGCTGGGCTATGATCCAGACTATAAAGTGGAATTTAATCCAAAATTGGCGAAGGAATTGGTGAAGAAAAGTAGTTACAAAGCCGGAGATCCCATTACTCTCACCTATACCAGCGCGGTTAGCAATGCCCGTATGATTGCAGCCATGGTGTCACGCTATCTGGCTGCAGTCGGAATCACCGTTAAACTTCAGCAAATGGAAGCCGGTGTCCAGGCGACTTACACACGGAGTAAGGACCCCAGAGAGGGGCACATGACACTATACGCCTGGGGTGGCGGCAGGGATCCCGACATGCGACTGCAAATGAGTATTGTCAGCACCAGCGACTACTCTGTCTGGACCAACCGCCCGACTAAAAAAGAACTCGATGCACTAATCATGAAGCAGTCTGAAGAGATGGATAAAGACAAACGCTACAAAATGCTACAACAAATTCATAAATATATTAGAGAGCCCTCGACCGGATCTATCTTACTGGGTGTCAATATGATCTATGCCCATTCAGACCGGATTGACTATAACTGGCAGCCCCATGGTGAGTATGTGTATGACCTGCATCTTATCAAGATGGTCAAAAAATAAATTGAAGCCTGAAAGTAGAAGGCTGAAAGTCCTCATAGACTTCAGCCTCTAGCCATAGGCTAATCAATCAAGAAAGGAGCACAATGCCATATATAGAAAAAGGTCATCTGAAAATCTACTATGAAGATGAGGGGGCAGGGGAACCGATCATTACCACCCATGGTCTGTCCGAAAACTGCTCCTATTGGAGCGAAACCGGAGTCACAGCCAAGCTGGCCGAAGACTACCGGGTCATCTCTATGGACATGCGGGGACACGGCCGCACAAAGATTGAAGGACAACCCTTCGGCTTCGACGTGGCTACCATGGCCAGTGATTTCGACTTTGTCGCCGATGAACTGGGCCTGAACCGGTTTCATATTCTAAGTCATGCTACAGGTGGTATAGCCGCTGTACGGTACGCTATGACATCTTCAAAGCGATTGATCAGCCTGATGCTGACCGATACCGGCTCGGCTACGGTTCCGGAGACTCCGGCTGAATTTGGCGAAATCGACCCGGAAGATGCAAGACAGATTCATATTGCAGGAGCAGAGGCCTTAAAAGTTGCTACCCATGATCAATGGATTGCGCATGCCCGGGCCGAACCCGGAGTCTTCCTGTTCAAGATGGATGAACATCCGGACAAGGAAGCGATGTGGAAGATCTATGAAGGGTTTGTACGAACCCAGGATCCGGTTGCTGTTGGAACCTTCATGCAGAGTTTCTACGTGGATCCGAATCTAATGGTTGATGGTCTCAGGCAGATCAAATGTCCCACTCTGGTCCTGTTGGGTGAATTTGATATCATGTTCATCAAACCGAGCGAAACAATGGCCCGGGAGATACCGGATGTCAAACACGTCATTCTGGACGGAATTGGTCACATGACTGCGATTGAAGATCCTGCCCGGACGATTCAGGAAATTGGTGACTTTCTGGCCACCGTCCGTGATAAAGGCAGAGCCAATCCATAAATCTTAATCTTTCGGAATTGGGGTCAAATTGGGGTCAGGCTTTGCTTATTGGCTTATTAACGAATATTGTAAAAAGGGGGACATGATATTTTTATCATGTCCCCCTTTTTTTGTTGAGCTGCATTCTCCTATCCCAACATGGGCAATTGACCACTCTGTTCCAGGGACCTATTATAAAAGAGAAGTATTTCAATCTGTATTTCGGCTGTCGAAGCACCAGCCTTAACAAAAACATCGAGGAAAAAATGAACGAACTCTATTGGGTATTGTTGCTGCTCCTGAATTTCGGGGCAATTCTTCTGGCTTATCGAATATTTGGTAAAACAGGACTCTACATCTGGACACCGATTGCTGTCATCGTGGCAAACATCCAGGTATTAAAAACCATTGAACTTTTTGGGGTAGTGGCGACTCTCGGAAATATTGTCTACGCCACCAGTTTCCTGGCTACAGACATTCTGAGTGAGAACCATGGGAAAAAAGATGCCCGTAAAGCGGTCGCAATCGGTTTCTTCTCGTTGGTCGTCATGACGGCTTTCATGAATGTTGCCCTGCTGTTTATCCCTCACAGCAGCGATTTCGCACACAAAAGCCTCTCGACGCTTTTTTCAATCATGCCGAGAATCGCTCTGGCCAGTCTGGTGGCCTACCTGATTTCCCAATTGCACGATATCAAAGCCTACCATTTCTGGAAGACAAAATTCCCCGCGACAAAACATATCTGGCTGAGAAACAATGCCAGTACGATGGTCAGCCAACTTTTGGATTCTGTGGTCTTTACCACCATCGCCTTTTACGGGGTGTTTCCAGCATCTGTATTTCTTGAAATCCTGATCACCACCTACCTGCTGAAATGGCTGGTGGCTGCCCTCGATACGCCACTGCTGTACCTTGCGAAAAGCATGCACAGCCGCGGCAGTATTCCCGAGTAGCTATCACAAACCCGCAGACTGTGTCACAATTAGGAAAAGCCGTAAAAGATCGTAGTTGTCATGCCGGACAAAGCCTGCCCTCAGCTTGACTGGGGGATCCGGCATCCAGGGCGTAATCCATTTTAATAACTTTGGACCCTGCGAGCAACGTGTTTCGAAACGAAACACTTGGATCAAGTCCGGCGTGAAAAGAGTATCAAAATGTCGGTTTAATTTGGAAAACTAAAGATTTTTCTATTATGACACAGTCTGCTGGTCCAGGATGTCCAAAATTATTGAATTTATCAGATAATTCTTGACAACCTTCTTCAACTGGGAAAAAATCTACCACGTTACTAAGTAATTGTTTACTTAATAAAAAGAGTCCAAAGAGGGTTTTACGGTTCATAAAAGCGACATCACAAGGACAAGCCGATTCAGATTGAAGAATATCGGAACATTTGGATCAAATTATTGGGAGCATGAATGACAATTGAAGAGATAAAGAAGGTCTGTTTTGTTGGGGCCGGAACCATGGGCTGTTTCAACTCACTTGTAACTGCTATTGCCGGTTACGAGGTCAGTCTCTATGATGTTTCGGAGGAGGCGCTGCAGAATTCGGAGGAGCGACAGAGAACCTGGGGCGAGGTCCTGATAGAAAGGGCGTTTACCACCGCAGCAGCCATCGAAGAAGGACTCAGCCGTATCTCACGGACCACAGATGCAGCAGCTGCCGCAGCCAATGCTGACCTGCTCAGCGAATCGGTTTTCGAGCAGGTGGATGTAAAACGGGAAACTCACAAAAAGTTCGAAAAGCTGTTGCCGTCCCATGCCATCATGACCACCAACTCTTCCAGCATCCTGCTGTCTGATATTGAGAGTGTTGTGGAGAACGGGACGCGGTTTGCCGCCATGCATTTCCATCAACCCACCACACTGGTTGACCTGGTTGGTAGTCCTCGAACCGTCCCTGAAACAATCGAAATCCTGCGAAAATTTATTCGTAGCCAGAACCAGATAGAAGTCATACTGAAGAAAGAGAACGCCGGTTATATTCATAATACCCTGTACGGCGTCATGCTGAGCACATCCCTGGTTTTAAAACATACCGGGGCTGGAACACCCCATGAAATCGATCAGGCCTGGGTCTTGAACCAGAGATCTTACCGTGATAGCTCAGATTCCGAAGCATGGGAGCCAGGACCTTTTGCCATGATTGACTATGTGGGACTGAACGTAGTCTATGATGTGATCAATGGAAGCCTGAGGAAAGCTGTAGAGGACGGCTCTATGCATGAACAAAAAAGGTCCATCACAGAGGGCATCTTGGTAGACATGAAACAGTATATAAACCGTGGAGATCTCGGACTGAAATCAGGTAAGGGCTTTTATTCGTATCCTGATCCAGAATTTAATGAGCCCGATTTTCTGAAAGGGGTGACAGAAAACAAGGATCTCAGTGACCCGGTTATCAACGGGATTTTAAAACAGTCTATACTGCTGGTTATAGATGAAGTCTGTGATGTGGAAGACGTTGATCTATCCTGGATGCTTACTCACAGCCCCACCATCGGCCCTTTCGGAATTATGGACAGCCGGGGGATTGATGTGGTTGCCGGGCAGTTGAAAGATCAGGCTGACTTTGTTAAAGCTATGTTTGGAGAAGACGATCCGGAACTAGAGAACATAAAAAGAGCTACTGATTATCTGGATGACATGATCGAGAATGAGAAGTTGGGCAAGAAGAGCGGCCAGGGCTTCTACCAGTATCCTAAACCGGCATTTGAAAAAGAGGATTTTCTCCTTTAGGTCTCTGAACAAAATCGTTGTAGCAGATTTGGGCAATTCTCTGTACAACTTGAAGACGTTCGATGTCAGTCAAAGAGTTGACATCAAATTGATATTATTTCATTTAGGAGGAACACTTTGACTCAGATACAGGAATACAAAATCGACATCAAACAGGTGGAAATAAACGACCTGCATGCAAGACTGCGTTTAACCAGATTTCCGGACAAGGAAACCCCCGGTGATTGGACGCAAGGCATTCCACTATCATACATGCGCGAGATTCGCGACTACTGGCTTGATCACTATGACTGGAAGAAAAGGGAGGCGCTATTAAACCAATGGCCCGGATTTCTGACCAATATCCAGGGCCTGGAAATCCATTTTCTGCATATTCGTTCCAGACATGAAACAGCCAGGCCCCTGATCATGACCCATGGCTGGCCAGGTTCTATTGTCGAATTTCAAAAGGTCATCGCCCCCCTGACGGACCCAGAAAGCTTCGGTGGAAAACCTGAAGACGCCTTCCATCTGGTATTGCCAACACTTCCCGGCTTCGGGTTTTCCGGAAAACCGACATCACCGGGTTGGGGATTGGAAAAAATAGCCGGTGCCTGGGATGAGCTAATGTTACGACTCGGTTACTCAAACTACTATGCTCAAGGCGGTGACTGGGGATCCATGATCACCACGATGATGGGGGTTCAGAACCTTGGCCACTGCTCAGGGATACATATCACAATGCCAATAGTGGGCGCAGATCCTGAAACAATGAACGAGCTGACAGAATTAGAACAGGATGCGCTGGCGGGAGTGAAGTTCTACCAGAAACATGATTCGGGTTACTTCCGGCAACAAAGCACCCGACCTCAAACCGTAGGGTATGGCCTGGCAGACTCCCCTCTTGGACAAGCGGCGTGGATCCTTGAAAAATTTTACCAGTGGATGGATTGTGATGGTCATCCGGAAAATGTGGTCAATCGAGATGAACTTCTGGATAACGTGATGATGTACTGGCTTACGAATGCAGGGGCCTCCAGCGCTCGAATTTACTGGGAGAACTATGGAAAATTCAACCAGGATCCGGTTCCCGTTGCTACCGGGTGCAGTATCTTCCCTAAGGAGATATTCAAGACATCGGAACGCTGGGCCCGGAAACGCTTTTCGAATTTAACGTACTTTAATGTCTTAGAAAAAGGAGGGCATTTCGCAGCGTTCGAACAACCAGAAACGTTTGTCAACGAAGTACGAGCCTGTTTTCAGTAGCAAATGCCTTTACTTTGATAGGGAACCCTTGCAGATGATATCAGTACAAGTTGATCTCACGCTGTTGAGGATCAAAAAAGGGGGGAGTGAGTGTTGATCAAAGAAGAAGTTGTACAATGCTGGATTTAGACTTATCTGATGCTTAGGGATCGTACAAAAATAACTTGGCATAAGCTGTCCGCATAGGGATCGTTAAAAACTAACTTCACTTAGTCTGTCTGCAAAAGTCCCATAAGCCGGACGTTTTACAAACAGAATGTGAACTAATCTTTTAGCCGATCCTTAGGTGCTGTTCCGAACACCTGAGCATTAGCGAGTCTTTAGGATTTAGGCCGGTACAAAATCCTCTTCACGGATCTGCTTCATTGTAATCGCCGCATCTTCGCAGGTAATTGCACAGAGTCCACAACCCATGCATTTTTCCTGGTCTATCACGCTCACGCCTGTATCCAGGCTAATCGCATCAAAGTAGCATCGATCCAAACAAATTTCGCAACTGGTGCAGCTGTCTTCATCAACCAGTGCGGTAAAACGGCTAGGAGCTGTAAAATTGGTTTGTGTCTGCCCGTGGTTAACCCAGTTAATACAGCAGTCGTCACAACAGTTACAGATAATAT
>PJEL010003339.1_pt1 | contig 13846 bp, 12 predicted proteins | sample 1853271 | NCBI WGS metagenome assembly PJEL01 (sample SAMN08108733, study PRJNA415343) | Invertebrate metagenome, whole genome shotgun sequencing project. | host: Globobulimina | place: Sweden: Gullmar Fjord | collected 2015-08 | reverse complement strand
CCATGGTTTCAGTTTGTTTTTTTTAAGGTTAACCGTACTTTGTCTCGACTAATTGACATCACAATCCCATCAGCGAGAAGCCTTTCGGTTAGCATTTCTATTGTCCACCGTGCAAATCCCTCGGGCGGGTCACTACAAGCTAATGCTACTAAATATGCTTCCTGTTCGTCTGTTAATTTCGGTTCAGATGGTGGGTATGGATTGCCATTCAAGGCCATCTCCATTCCTTCATTCCAGAAACGTTGTCGTGTACGACGTACTGTTTCTTCACCGATATACAATAAGTTAGCGATTTCCTGATCCGTTTTACCTTCATTACTTTTCAGGAGAATATGGGCGCGGCTTATCACTTTTGCTTTATTGGTGCCGACACGCACCATTTTCTGTAGATGTTTTATTTGCTTGGGAGTGAGGTCAATTCGCTTCAAGTTGGCTGCTTCTGTCGTCAGAGCCGCTGCTTTGCTTTCGTCTGCGAGTCGATTGACGAGGGTGCCGCCGTGGGGTTGGATAAGACCGGACATGGTTCTACGCTCCATTTCGTTTCATACATACGTACATTGTTCGGTGGATTACAGGACCAATAGCGTTGCCGACAATCGGCTATTCCGGGGCCCAAACACGCTTTTTGTATAGATTCTGGCAGGTTGACCCGGATATTGAGATCACGTGCGAGGTGGTCCAACGTGTCCGCAAGCCCGACATTCTTCTGGTGCCGGCAGCCCAACCAATTCCCAATATCGGCAAAATGACCGTCTCATGAGAGCAGCAAGTATAGGCGACCGCCAAAACCATGCCTATGGGGGATTACCCGTGTTACGCCATGTCAAGAATATAGAATCAAATAGAGTCTGCCGGCTGATGCTCTCACTCTTGCAAGATCAGAACATATCGGGCATCCAAGGGGATTGGACGCCTGATCCGAATACCGCACTTGCCTGCTCCAGCTCCTCGCTCGTTCCGCAGGCCAACCCGGATTGCTGTAGATCATTCGCGGTCTGATGCCCAGAATACAACGCCGCCAAGCCATTAATATGAATCCTTAGACCCGAATCAATGGCGGTTCCTTGCTTAAGCTTCGCTTGCCCTGAACCGTCGAGCTGCAAGGTGAATGACCCGTGATTGTGCTCACCTAGAACCTCATCGCCATAAACCTCAAAGGTGATCTCCCCTGTCATGCCAATCGCATACCCCCGGGCTTCGCAGGCTCGAATGACATCAACAATCCGAAGCATCCAATGCATGTCCAGATTACAATTATACGATTGCTCGGGCAGCGCGTAGAAGATTGGGAGCGCGGCTGTCGTATACCAAACCACCTTCGGGGCCATCGATCGGTGGTCCGCGAGAAACTGAAGCAGCCGAGAGCCTGCACGCTCCGTCGATGTGGCTGCATCAACGATCTGGATATGGTAGTTGTAACCGGCGCCCGATTGACGAATGCTGAACACATAGCCTTCCGCATCGTCCAATGAGCGAGAAGGATCACACAACAAATAACCACTGGTCTCCGTTCCGCGGTGATTTCGAATACGCGACCAGACAAAAGAGCCTCGATCGAGAGAACCGGTGCGATAGCGCGCACACTCATCATACAAGCGCTTCACGGTGGCATTGTGTTTCGGGTCGTCATGATCGATCGGGACAACATCAAGCGTCCGTTCGCGCACGTTGATTTTTGACAGATCAATCTCCAACAGGAATCGACTGCCCGCATTTTCATACCCAGCCCGCCGATACAACGGCTGGGTTGCTGGATACAACGTGCTTAGCGCAAACCCGTCACGATGGAACTCATGCAATACGTGTGCCATCATCGTGCTTGCTGCACCTTTGGATCGCCATGCCGGGTGAACGCCGACTCCGCCAACCCCCGCCATCGAAACACTTCTGCCCCCAAACAATTGTCCCATTGGAATGATGTTCAAGCCGCCCACGAGATTATCGCCATCGCATATGACTCGAAAATTCTTATCGCCCACCCGTTCTCGATGGGCTGGAAACATATCCAAAGGCATATTGAAACAATCGGATAAGATATCCCGCAGTCGAAGTATCTGAGCTTCATCAGTGGGCGGGGCAATGTCATAAGAGATGCGAGTTGGTTCTGCAGGCATACGTATCCAATTCCTTTGATTGGTCTCCAATCGTGGTCGGAGATTCAGCTACATTCTATCACTTTGTTCATCATCAGAATCAGGCAATAGCCAACGCCAAAGCCGTGCGATCGGTAGTTTTGCCCAGAATCTAGGATGGTTGCAGAGCCATGATTGCTTCTCGGCATTGGGAGGCCACCGCTTGCCATCCGCTCCGGTCATTCGCCAGGCCAGCAAAATCCAACGCCGGGCCGAGGTACAAGGATAAGCGAGTAGGTCGCGGATATTTTTTGTTGTGTGGCCACGCGGTAAATGCACCGTCGAGAAAGCTGGGGATCACAGGAACATTGAGATTAGCCACCAGCATTCCGATGCCAGGCTTACATTGTCCGACTGTTCCATTTCGTGTACGCGTACCTTCCGGAAAGAGAATGTACCCGCAAGGATCCTCCATCAGGCGTTGACGAAGTTGTTGAATCGCATGTCGAGATGAACTCCGATCGCGCCACATCGGGAGAGCGTTAATCACTCCTGCAGAGAGGAGAGCAGTGGTGGGTGAATTGAAAAATGTGTCACCTGCAGCAAGCGGAAATGTCGAATCCCATAGTCGACGTGGGAGTGTGGACTCCAGCACCATGGTGTCGAGGTGGCTGGAATGATTGCAAACTATTACGAACGGCGGCTGCATTGGAAGATGCTCTCGCCCAAGTACGGTGAGCCGATGCGCGGTGGCCAAATAGAGTCGAATTGAAGTGTACCATGCCAATCGCGCAGTCGTTTCGATAAGTCCGCACTCTCGGCGAAGACTCTTCATGCGGTCATGAGTTGAGAGTGCGTGGTCTTGTGCCGGCTCGTATTGCCATTCGTGATTAGAAATAGTCCTCAACCTCCACCGGTAAAGACGCGCGCAGGACTATCCCAATCAAATCCAACCACATAGCCAACAAAGTGAAAATAGACTGGCGCCGCCAGGAGCAAACTATCAAATCTATCTAACAAGCCGCCATGCCCAGGTAGCATTGTCCCCATGTCCTTGAGGCCAAGATCACGCTTGATGGAGGAAACAATGAGATCGCCTGCTTGTCCTGCAAAGCTTAGAAGCAACCCAAGTAGTATGAGATAGGTGAAATTCGCTAACGCTGAACCCGCAAAGAGAATCTGTGCGAGCAATACAAACGTGATTGTTGTAAGAATCATCGCGCCAATTGCCCCGGCAATGGTTTTGTTTGGGCTTGTGTTTGGGATGAGCTTACGACGACCAAATAGTTTGCCGGAGATGAATGCATAAATATCATTCATTTCTACGGCGAAAATCAGCAACAACAAGTGAGGGCGATAGTCGACGGCGTTTGCTAAAAAAGCGAGATGTCCTAGGCAAACTCCAAAGAGCAGGAATGCAAGAGTTGCCAGTGCTGTTCGTTGGAGATACCCCTTCGGCTGATCTCGGAGTAGTGCTACCAATGCAATGGCAGTTATGGCCAGAGGAGTCATCGAGGTAAACAAGTCCTCCCAATGATCCAAAGCCGCAAACATGGTAGCCATTATCGCAATGACCACCGCAAGGCTAATTTGTTTATCACGAAAGAGACCCGTGGCTCGGGCGAACTCTCGATAGCACAAGATCGAGATGACAAGAAAAATTCCAATGGTCCAAAACGCGCCAAATAGAATTGGAATGCCGATGACTGCAAGGAGTACTAGCCAAGTGAGATTGCGCTGCTTGAGCTCAATATGCAGCTTGGTTGATATTTTGCCGAGTCGAAAGAGCACAAGAGTGGTGGCGATCGACAAAACAAGAGCACTCACCATGATGATGACAACTACGACAGTGAGTCGACTATCAAAGGCGTTGAGTGGGCTGAACCAGCGAGCGAGGGTAGATTCTTGGAGCATCATTGGTTGCTCCTCAGGTCAAGCACGATCGACCTCCACCGCCGAACCAGCGTAGGAGCACTACCAATGAGAATAACCCACAGTGCGAGGCTAGGTATCCCAATTTGAAATGTCTGATCGAAGGAAATTGCCTGCCAAGAAGGTGGCATCACTGCCATGCACACGCAAGCGATTGCAGCTACCAGCATTCGATGTTGCTTTCCCATCGGGCCAAGAAAATGCTGCTGCGATCCAGATGAGACGCCGAGCACACGGAGGTATGAAATGAAGAGCGCTACACATGCGGCCGACCAGCCGAGCTCCAGCGAACCACCCACAGCATATCCCAGCCCGACCAATACCGCGGTATCAGAAATGCGATCCGGAGCTTCATTGAATAACGGGCCCGTAGCGGACGCACGCCGAAACTCCACTGCCACCATGCCATCCAACAAATTGGCTAGAAGTCGGAGTGGAATAGTCAAAGCGGCAAAGGCAAACAAGAGTCGTTGCAACCAAGGCATGTCTTCAACACTTGAAGTGAGAAAAAGCGCACCTCCGGTCAAGATTGCAAAGAAGATACTGGTGACAGAAATAGTGTTCGGAGAGATGCCCGCATCGGCGAAACGACGAGCCAATGATAGAATGGATGAATTCGCTCGCAATCCAATTGGCCGCCGATCTGGTACGCTTTTATCGTCTGCAGCTTGATTGGTCTCATGATTCGCCATCGAATGTACCTCAACTCACAGGTCATGGTTGATGTGAAAGTGCGGCCGACATGAATGGACACGTTCTTGCCAGAATGATTCCTTTAATCCTCAAAGGAACACCGATGAACACTATACTGTATATCGGGCATGTGACCTACCATAATGGCCTCTCGATGACGAACTTGGGTAGAATGGAAATACGTGGCAAAGCAGCTCTCAACAAATTCTTCTCAGCCGATCATTGGTCTGACCTGCGATAAAGAGCAGGGGACCAATCGGGTGTTCTTGCGTCAGCCGTATGTCGATGCGGTGGTGCAAGCGGGCGGCGTGCCGATGATGTTGCCGTTGTGTAGTGAATCGATTCCACACTACTTAACACTATGTGATGGATTCATTTTGACGGGTGGCGATGATCCAATCATGGAGTCATTTGGCGAGGCAACGCATCCGCAAGCGACACCGGTACACCCAGACAGGCAGACATTTGAAATCGAGTTTCTCAACGCGCTCAATCAAACGAGGACGCATCCGCTTCTCGGCATTTGCTTGGGTATGCAGATGATGGCGTTGATGCGGGGTGGCGTATTGGATCAGTATTTGCCGGATTCAATTGAATCTGCAGCCGACCATTGGGGGAAGAAAGAACATGCAATCCAAGGCAGGATGGGGAAAGGAACTGTCCTTAGCCATCACAAGCAAGCGATTGTGGATCCAGGAGATTTTGGAGTAACCGCTTCCGCCCCCGATGGTGTAATCGAAGCTATTGAAGATCTTGCGTACGGGCCTTGGTGTGTTGGCGTACAATGGCATCCAGAACGCACCGCCGACGATCACTTGGGCAAGGGGTTGTTTCGACAACTGGTTTCCGCTGCAACCAATAAGTAGGGCGTTCACCGGCTCGGAGATGATCCATCGTAGTTTGATCAGCTCTTTCAAGTTTGATTCACTCGCAATACACCTCTGATTGAGATTACCCATGGCTACAAAAACAACCCGGACAATGCGCGGCAGTATTATGCGAGGTATTGTTGTCCTTATCTTGTTGACGAGTGCAGCAATACTTGGTGTTTCGTACATCGGGACGCAAAAACAGATTCGCACAGTCACCGCATCACTCACTCGCCAAACGCTTGAAGCGACCGAAGTTCAGCTCGCTTCGTTCTTCAGCCCGGTCACACGAGGCATTCAAATGTCGCGCCGATGGGCCGACTCAGGATTTATCTCGCTCGATGATCCCGAATCTCTTATTCGACTGTATCAACCGTACCTCAAGCAGTTTCCACAAGTATCGTCGATCCAAATCGCAGACAATCGAGGGCGAGAGTTCATGTTGTACCGCGATGGTTCAGATTGGCGGGTCCGCATTACTGATGTGGAGTCGTGGGGAGCTCGCAAGGAGATCATCGAATGGAATGATGATTCGAGCGAATTCAATCGCAGTGCACTCGATAGTGATTACGATCCGCGTACTCGACCGTGGTTCAAGGATGCGATGGGAATAGCAGTAGCATCTCAGAACGCATCCGTTGAAAACACCATTGAACAGAATCGATCTACAATAACTTGGACGGAGCCGTATGAGTTCTTTACCGCGCAGCGGAAGGGTATTACTGCGGCTTCCAGTGTGTCGATTGGTACCCCAGAGAATGCAAGTGAGGAGCAGGCCACAATTGTGGTGGCATTCGACGTCCTGCTGTCTTCGATTTCAGAGTACACAACAAAGATTCGCATCGGCGGCAAAGGTATGGCTTTTGTAACTACGCAGCCAACTGAAGAAAGTGCAGAGGTTCAAACGGTGGGTCTACCGTACGATGCGCGGTTCACCGACAGGCAGGTGTTCGAGCAGGACATACTCAAGCGCCCCAGCGAATTGGGAATACCAGTGGTGAATGATGCAAGTGATGCGTGGGCAAATGCCCTCGCATCCGCCGGCATTGACCCACTCCAAGATATTCAGGCAGCATTGGAATTCGGGCCGTTCCGGTTTGAATCTGAGAACGGCGTAATGTGGTGGGGAGAGATACGGCACCACCCAGCAGATGACACGCCGAACTTCCTCATGGCAGTACTTGTCCCAGAATCAATCATGCTAGGGAACATCAATCGTTTTCGTTTCTTTGTAGTGCTCATTACAATCACCGCGATTGCGTTGGCGCTTTTCATGGCCGCTAATTTGGCCCGCAAACTCAGTGCCCCTATTGAGAGCCTCGTCTCCGAAGCCAACCGTATTCGAGAGGGTGACTTCGAGGCGCCAAACCAGGCGGTCGCCTCCACTGTGGCTGAGGTGTACGCATTGTCGAGTGCAGTCGATCGCATGCGCACCGGCTTGCGATCACTCTTCAAGATCGAAAAAGAACTCCAAGTCGCAAAGCAAATTCAAGAGAGTACGTTTCCTCAAGTCTTACCCGAAATGGCTGGCCTGGACATCGAGGCTTGGACTGAGCCTGCGGATGAAACTGGCGGGGACACTTACGATGTCGTGGGTATTCAGCCAAACACCGAAGTGCAAAATGGTTCACAGGATTCATTTCTGTTTACGAATGAGGATTGCAGTCGCATCTTCTTTCTGCTTGCTGATGCGACCGGCCACGGAATAGGACCCGCCCTTTGTGCAACACAAGTGCGATCAATGTTGCGCATGGCGCTACGTCTGGGTGCGAATTCGAATCAAATCGTGAGCGCGATGAATCGACAATTGTGTCAAGATCTGCCCGCCGGCCGGTTTTCTACTGCTTGGTTTGGTGCGATTACTGCATCAACATTTGAACTAGAATCGTTTAGTGCTGGACAAGGGCCACTGCTGTTCTTAAGGGCAGGCGAACACGAGGCTGATTGTCTGGACGCTGATACTTGGCCACTCGGCTTGGATGCAATTGATCTTGAGTCGTCACCGCCACAATCCTTCATGATGCAGCCAGGCGATATCTTTGCCGTCTTCTCGGATGGATTCTTTGAAACATCGAATGACGAAGGAGAGCTGTTTGGCAATGTTCGTGTCGTCGATGTGATTCGAGATTACCGAACTCAACCTGCCAAGGTGATGCTGCAGGCTTTACGAGACGCCGTTGTCGCATTTTCAGGCGGAAAACCAGCCGACGACGACCGCACTGCGATTATCATTATTCGAAAGTAGCATTCGGCAATTCACGGGCAAGCAAAAACCCACGACGCTTGTAGATAAGCATCGTGGGTTCAATGTTGTTATTCAGTTATTCAGTTATTCAGTTATTCGCATTGGTGATGATTGGCAATCAATCCACTCCAGCTTATGAACCGCCCCAGTGGACGATGTCATCGCCTTCCATAATGTCATCCAGTTCATCGAAACTGGTCTTGCCTACAAAGTCTTCTTTATTGAAGTAAATATTGTCGTGGCCAGCGGAAATGATGATGTAAGATCCTCGTGCGACACCGGTCATCGAGGGATGCTCGGACAACAGTTGGCAGAACGCTTCAACATCACCATCGCCGTTACTGGCTGCGATCATGCTCTGTTCTTGCTGATTGATCGCCACATCCGTTCCTGCGACTTCCAATGCATCCGAATCCGTGTAACTCTGGAAATTCCAGTAGTAGTAGCTGGCTGATTCGCCGGGCGCCGAGTTCTCTGAAACCAACATGTCATCGGACAACGTGGATTTTTCTTGTGTGTTTCGCCAAAAGATAATCGGGTTGCCAAATGCATCTACCAGATCGGGGAAGGTGCGGTCGCCATCTTCCGGGGTATTTGGAATCGTCGTATCGACTTGGCCGATTTGGCCGTTGATGTAGTACAGCTGCTTCGGGTTGGGCGTGATAAATGCGGAATGTTGGGTTCCGTTGATCTCTGCCCCGATGCCAATCGAATCACGGTAGACCGTGTACCCCGCCAATTGAAAGTCGTCATTCGATCCTGAGCCTGGGTCACGCAAACCACCCATGAGATCAAGAAGCGCGTTTTCTGTTCCGGTGAGTTCGGGAGAAGAATTGACCGATTGGCTGTTGATTTGCCGCTCGGAAAGTGCACCGGGGTAATAGTTCAATGCGAGGAAGAAACTGTCGGCTGCATCACCGAGATTCTTCATCAATGTATCGGTTTCAACTTTGCGGGCTTGTTTGCGGACAGATGCCAAGGCAGGCAAGAGCAGGCCGATGAGGAGGGCCACAATGCCGATTACAACAAGCAATTCGATCAGCGTGAATGCGCGTCTATCTGCTTGGATGCGGCCTTCGGGCTGTGTGTGATTGAGAGATGTGCGGTTCTTCATTTTCGGTATTCCTTATTCATCAACATCATCAACGTCGTCGTGCGATTTGGTCCAGATTGAATTGCATTGACGTGGCGGTAGGGGCAATATCCTGTTGCTAGCTATTCATCAATGTGGCCCGCCAATTCAGCAAGCCTTCATGTCATCCTTGTGCGGGCAGCAATAACGTACCGCCAAATTTCCAAAGTTCCCTGCGTCTGGCCAACTCCAAATCCCAATACTGGAAGGATTGGTACGCCATTGCAAGGCCAGATGCTACCTGCTTTCTCAGGTAACGGTTCGCACCTCTGATACTGTAAAGGGTCTCGCCACAGGCGGTATCGAAAGAGTCGATCAATCCCCCATGAGTCGGGGTGCAAAGAAGCGAAACTCCAAAAATACCAACCAGCGGGCACGATCCTTGTTTTTCAACACGCGCCGCCCGCTCATTCATACAACGTACAAACACACACCCTTACTCTAACTCAATTCAGATCAAAATGCGAGGAAAAAGGGCGGATTTCTGCACGACAACACAGGAAACTGGCTGAATTCAGCGAGAAAGGGTACCCCGAGGGCAAGGTCAGCTGCCACCCAACCGGGCTTTCAACGTGTGCAGAACATCTGATTGAACAGCTTCAATCGATCGTGTTGCATCCAAAACGGCGTATGAATCCGGCGAATTCTCCGCCTGATTCAGGAAACCTGCTCGGACTTGGCGATGAAAGGCTGCTCCCTTTGCTTCCATCCGGTCAAGGAGTGGGTTGAGCCGGGTGGCTGCAGTTTGCTCATCTACATCAAATACAAGCACCAGATCGGCCGGCCAGGTAGATCCACACGCGACGCGACCGACCGCTAGGATGTCCTCGGTCTTCAATCCGCCGGCAAATCCCTGATAGGCTAATGTGGAGCTGAGAAACCGGTCCGCCATGACAACTTCGTTCCGCTCGAGGGCGGGAAGGATTCGTTCGCGAACGACTTGGGCGCGGCTGGCCATGAACAGCAACATCTCGGTGTGGATGTCCATTTGCTGGGCGGCGTGGTTGTCCGGGTCCAGTAGTACATCTCGAATCTGTTCGCCGATTGCGGTTCCGCCCGGTTCGCGGATTTCACAAACCTCAAGTGGTGTATGCTCAAGGACTAACCTTCGTAAGAGGGCAAACTGTGATGATTTGCCCGAGCCGTCCGGCCCATCAAATACGATAAATCGTCCGCCTAGTCGTGTTAGCCAATCGAATTCACTCGTGGTCTTGCTCATCTGGTTCGACTATCGCACCCTTTCTCCCCAAGGCAAGTAGAAAACCCTGTTAGTCTCCTCTCAGAAATGAAATACCGAATACCGGACGTACCGTACCGTCCAGCGTTCGGCGGGAGTGCATGGGGAATGTTGCGGATAATGCCAAACGGACTCGAAGTCAAGAAATCTATAGCGGTGTTGGGTAGTTCGGCATTGATTGGCATTATCCGTTGACCGATGGTAATCAAGCGACTGCCCTTCTTTCGAGAAGTGTGGCCGCGGTCGCCAATCGGCTTACCTGTGTGAGAGTCCGATTTGTGAACCAACCACGCAGAGAATCCCGGTAGCACTCGACTATTTTTTTGAGAAATGAAAGTCACTGCAGAATGCATCGTCGGCTGAATCCAAAGACCATCCTCAAATCGCTCAGGGGTAAATGTACCTTGACGGTTGTGGCTGCAATCATGGTGTTTGCGGGGGCGCAGTTTGCGATTCAACAACACCTCATCTTGCCTCCGTTTCTAGTGTTGGAGCAAGAAGAGGCCTTGCGCAACGGTGCTCGTTTCCGCCAAGCGATAGATCGTGAGTTGGATCATCTGCAGACCTTGTGCGTTGATTGGGCTGCCTGGGACAACACGTACGACTTTGTCATTTCACGGGATCAGAGATACGTTTCGACAAACCTGACAGAGGAGACGTTCACGGCAGCCAATCTGGATCTGCTGGGCATTTACAATGTCGATGGGCAGCGTGTTTGGGCAACCGGGGCCAGTAATGACTATGAAGTACCCGGAACGTCCTTCACTACTGACCCCCAAGAAGATCTTCAGCCGTTGATAGACGGTGAGATATTCGTTAAACCTGAAAAGAGCGGGCAGCCGATCTCAGGAGTGCTATCCATCGGCGGTGTCTTGCATTTGATTGCAGCAGAGCCCATTCTTGACAGCAACCACGGGGGGCCATCGCGCGGCGTGGTGATCATGGGGAGAGTACTGGACGAATCGCTGTACGAGCAACTTGAAGATCAGGTGCAGGCGAACATCGCGTTTTGGCGCACCGTTGATCCTGCCATGCCTGATGATGCCGTTGAGGCGTACACAAAGATGCAAGAGACGCCGATGCTCGGGTTGGTTCAGAGGACCAATGATGAGACCCTTCATGTACACGGCATCCTCTATGACATGCGAGGCAAGGAAGCAGCTGTCTTTCAGGTCGAAATGGACCGGCCGATTTGGGAGAAAGGGAAGACGAGTGCAAGGTATGCGCTCCTGTACGTGATCGCAACTGGAGTATTGCTCCTCTGCGTGCTGGGTCGAGTCGTCGCGCGAGAAGTGATCCTGCCCATCACCCAGATCACCCAAAGTGTAGAGCGTCAGCGCAATAACGATGTGATACAACCTATTGCACTGAAACGTGATGACGAATTAGGTCGTTTGTCATGCCAACTTGATCGAATGGTCAAGGAACTGCATGCGGCCAACGCCAAACTCCATGAAGAAGCACGGCACGACGGTCTCACCGGCTTGCCTAACCGTACAGAGATCTACCGTCAGCTTGAAGCGTGTTTAGAGCGATCATATTCAATAAAGAATTACAAGATGGCGCTCTTCTTCCTCGATCTAGATAAGTTCAAACGTATTAATGATACACTTGGTCACAAAATTGGGGATGGTCTGCTGGTCGAAGTCGCAGAACGACTACGTGAAACGGTGCGCTCCACTGACAATGTAGCCTGCAGCAACACTGCTGCGGCTCGCATTGGAGGCGATGAATTTGTCGTTGTGCTGGACAATCTAAGTGATTACAAAGACGCAGAGCACGTTGCGCACCGAGTCAGCTTGGCATTATCCAAACCGTTTAACATCCAAGGTCATACTGTACGATGTGGTGTGAGTATTGGTATCGCATTCAATCAAGTTGAATACGCTGAGCCAGATGAAATGATTCGTGATGCTGATGCCGCAATGTATTTGGCCAAGGCCAAGCCAGATGATCCTGCTATTGTCGTCTTCAATGAGTCGATGGCAGACGAGCAGGATCGGCGAGGAAAATTGGCCGAGGATCTTAAGCAAGCTTTTGACAATGAAGAACTAGAATTCTGTTTGCAGCCGATCATTTCAGCCGACACCTGCCGAGCGGTGAGCTTTGAAGCGGTGGCGGTCTGGCATCGCAGCGCACGCGAACGCATCTGCGGCGCTGACTTGATGGACATCGCAGAACTGAACGAAATGGTTGTGCCTCTAGGGCTATGGCTGTTGAACAATGCATGTGATGTGATCCTAGAGTGGGAACAGAAGTTCGGAGAGAGTTCACCCACCATCAGCGTCGATGTGTTTGCCGCCCAACTCCACTCCGTGGAGAGTATCCAAGGGCTTGTTGCAACCATTGACGAGGCTAAGGTTAATCGCGAACTGTTGCGCCTCGAAATCAAAGAGCAATTCTTTGAAGGTGCGTTCAGCGAACACGTGCAAGCATTGGAAGACATTTGTAGTGTCGGGATTCAGCTGCACATCGATGATTTTGGGCACGGGTATTCATCGCTGAGCTCGTTGTGTCGGATTCCATTCCGCATGTTGAAAGTGGACCGCAAGTTCATCGATGAATTGCACTCAAATCGCGAGTATGCTGCAGTCGTACAAGCGGTGGTGTCCTTGGCTCGACACTTCAAACTCGAAGTTGTGGCTGATGGAGTCGAGTCGATGGCTCAACTGACGCAAGTCATCGCGCTCGATTGTGATTATGTGCAAGGCGAACTCTTCGCCGCGCCGGCTCCTCCCAGCGAAGCCGAAGAGCATGTCAATCAGCTCTTTACTGTTCGTACTATCAAAAACGCTGCTTGATGCTTCGAATGATGATCATTCCTACTTGAGCAGTCGTCAATCAGCTCGAATCTACCAATCAAGAAGAGTTCAACTCGCAGCGTCGTACGCTTGCTGTAGCCACTCAATCAGCTCTGCGTCAACACCATCAATTGACTCAAGCCGAACACGGTGCGTCACCATCGCATTAAAGCTGCCAGATGACTCGAGTCGTCCCTTAGGATCCACACCTTTGAGTTTGATCCCGACATCAAGCCGCGTAGCAGTCGAAGGTTGGAAAATCGCAAATTGTTTGTTTCTGCGGATACTGGCGTACGCTTTTTTAGGCGCGATCTCAATTTCACTTCCAAGGGAATTCACAACATCGATAAGCGCATCGTAAATGGGCTTGAGCCCCGCCTTTTTGCCGCTGTATTGGGCTGCAATCAGATCATCTGGCGCGGTATCCGCAGCGGCAGATTTGAAAGTCTGATGGGCAATCAGGTTGGCGTACCCATGCGTGATGCCGTGCTCTGATTTTAGAAATTTCACCAACTCGCCATGCTTTGAAAGCTTGGTTGCTTTCGAGATTTTGCACCATGCATCAAGCGTCTTGCCCGTCTTTTCCTTCAAGTTGGCAATCATCGACGCTGCCATTTCTTCGGGGGACTTAGCCATCATATAGATCCTGTTTGGTTCTGGGGGTCATGCCGATGCCACCGAGGCACCAAAGAAGCGCAGGTAGATAGGCAGAGCGTAGCGGGAAAATTGCGTGAATAGCCTGGTGAATCAACGATCTCAACAAAAAACTGCCCCGCATCTTGAGACGCGGGGCAGTTGGCATTTAGATCTTCGCAGGTTTCTTATTCGTTTTCAGCGCTGGCCTGTTTGACGGTGAGTGGGTCAG
>PJEL010003338.1_pt1 | contig 13848 bp, 10 predicted proteins | sample 1853271 | NCBI WGS metagenome assembly PJEL01 (sample SAMN08108733, study PRJNA415343) | Invertebrate metagenome, whole genome shotgun sequencing project. | host: Globobulimina | place: Sweden: Gullmar Fjord | collected 2015-08 | reverse complement strand
ATCAATATTAGATGAAACAAACAATGCAATAGATTTTGATAACGATACAATAAAAGTAATAGCCACCTTTGAAAAAATATTCAAAGACTATAAAAAATCTCTAACAAATCCAGGAGTATACTCAATGAAATCCACAATAGAATATACCTTAAATGAATTACATTTCCTTCCAGGTCAAAAAGAAAGAATAGAAACAAACTTAATAGATGATTTTTATGCGAAAATACCCAAAGAATTATTTGCATTTGTAATCTCAAATATAATAAGAAACTCCTTTAAGCATGGCGGTCCCAAAAAAGTAAACTTAAAACTAGAAAATCATAAATTAATAATAAGTGATGACGGCAAAGGGATCCCATCGTCAGATCTAGAAAAAGTATTTAAAATGCACTACACCACAGGCAAAAAAGATAGTACAGGAATAGGTTTAGGCTTTTCCAAAATAGTGGTAAACAGTTTTCAAGGAGATATTTGGTGTGAAAGTGAAGAAGGAGAAAATTCCTATACAGAATTCCATATTAAATTTCCAGAAGTAGATCCATCAGAGATAACAACAAAAACATTAAAAGAATCAAATGAAGAAGGTAAGAGCGAAGGAGAAAGAAGCCAACAAGAAAAATTTGTAATGAGAATGTTAGAAAAAGGAGAATCCATAAAAAAGATAGAAGAATATTCAGACTTAATCAGATCAGAAATAGAAGAAATAAAAAAGAAATTATAAAAATAATCTTATATACTAATCGTAGATGAAATGTATCTGAAACCATTTGATTTCAAAGAGTAATGACTGATTATCAGATATTCTTCAATTGGAAGCAATATAAAAGGTTTCTAATTGTCTTTTAATTTTATATTTGATTTATATTATGAGACTATTGCAAAAATCCCATTTTGCAATGCTCTCAGAATTTCAGTATTTTGTATTTCTAATTTTAGATTTACAAAAGTTAAAATTTATAATATTGAATATTCTATTTAAAAAAAAAATAATTTATCTTCCAGAATGCTCTTCAACAAATACATATGCTTTAAATAAAGTTAAATTAAGAGAATTAGAAGAAGGATCTATAATAATAACAGATAATCAAACTGCAGGCAGAGGACAAATAAACAATAAGTGGGAGAGTGAACCATATAAAAATATAAATATATCAATAGTTTTACAGCCTTATTTTATAGATCCTAAAGATGTTTTTATTTTGAGTATGTTAATTTCTAATTCGATACATAAAACACTTGTAAAATACTTAGATTCAAGATTAAAAGTTAAATGGCCAAATGATATTTATTTTAACAATAAAAAATTAGTAGGGATATTAATAGAGAATATTATAATTGGGAATAAAATAAAAGCAAGTGTAATAGGAATTGGTATAAATGTAAATCAAAGAAAATTTAATTGTAAAAAGGCGACTTCAATTCTTTTGGAATGTAATAAAAATATAGATTTAAAAATATTGAGAGATGATTTATTATATAATATTTTTTCAGATTATAATATTTTAAAATTAGAAATTAATAAATCAGAAATTAAATCATTCTATATAAACAATTTATATAGAAAAATTGGGAGTTATTTATTTAGAGATAAAAAAGGTATTTTTAGAGGGACTATAAAAGATATAGATGAAATTGGCAGATTAATTATTTTGGATTTGGAAGGAAATGTTAGAAGTTATATTCCAAAAGAGGTAAAATTTCAATAAAAATTAAAAAAATATTAGATATATGTCAAATATCTAAAATTAATTAACGTAAGTTGCGCTATATTTTCCTTTTGTCATATTGAGCGAAGCGAAATATCTATTTTTAGATTAAAAACAAATATTTAATGAAATAGATCCTCCACTTCATTCAGGATGACATGGGCTTCTACAGTTATTTTAATACTACGCAACCTGAGTTAATTAAAGCTCAAAAGTTAAGATTATCAGTTCATTTTCAAAAAATAATATAAAACTAAATACTCTTTAAATAATAATCATTTAAAATTATTAATTTAGATTAATAAGAAAGTTTTTAATTAAATTCTATAAATGATGGATTCTGGTAATTATTCAAATTCTTCACAAAATTCTAAATCAGATAATGAAATTGTAAATGATTTAATACCAGTAAGAGATATGTATGAAAACTGGTTTTTAGATTATGCATCATATGTAATTTTAGAAAGAGCAGTTCCAGCAATAGAAGATGGCTTTAAACCAGTTCAAAGACGAATCTTTCATGCAATGAAAATGATTGATGATGGAAGATATAATAAAGTAGCAAATATTATTGGACAAACAATGCAATATCATCCACATGGAGATGCTTCTATTGGAGATGCTATTGTAAATCTTGGACAAAAAGATCTTCTTATAGATACTCAGGGGAATTGGGGAGATTCGAGAACAGGAGATAATGCAGCAGCAGCAAGATATATAGAAGCTAGACTTTCTAAATTTGCTGTTGATACTATTTTTAATCCACAAGTTACAGAATGGCAACTTTCTTATGATGGAAGAAAAAAAGAGCCAATTACGTTACCAGTAAAATACCCTTTATTATTAGCACAAGGAGCAGAAGGTATAGCAGTAGGATTATCTACTAAAATATTACCTCATAATTTTTGTGAATTAATAAAAGCTTCAATAGAATATTTAAAAGAAAGAAGTTTCAATCTATTACCAGATTTTCTTACTGGAGGAATTGCTGATTTTTCTAATTATAATAAAGGGAAAAGAGGAGGTAAAGTAAGAATTAGAGCTAAAATTGAAGTTATAGATAAAAAAACTCTTGCAATAAAAGAAGTGCCATATGGGCTAACCACTTCAAGTTTGATAGATTCTATTTTAAAAGCGCATCAAAAAGGAAAAATTAAAATAAAAAATGTAATTGACAATACAGCTGAAAATGTTGAAATAATCGTTCAAATAGCTTCTGGTCAAACTACTTCTACTGTTATAGATGCTTTATATGTGTTTACTGATTGTGAAATAAGTATATCTCCTAATACTTGTGTTATTATTGAAAATAAACCTGTGTTTATGGGAGTAAATGAATTATTAAAATATTCTACAAATCGAACAAAAAAATTATTAAATAAAGAACTAAATATAAAAAAATCAGAATTACTTGAAAGTATATTGTTTTCTAGCTTAGAAAAATTATTTATTGAAAAAAGAATTTATAGAGATATTGAAGAATGTGAAACTTGGAATGATGTTATAAAAACAATAGGTAAAGGCTTAACTCCATTCAAAAAGACTTTTTATAGAGAAATTAATGAAGATGATATTACAAAACTTACTGAAATAAAGATAAAAAGAATATCAAAATATGATAGCCAAAAAGCAGGGGGTAATTTATTAATATTACAAAATACATTATTGGAAGTTGAAAATAATGTAGAAAATATAATTGAATATTGTGTTTCTTATTTTAAAAATATATTAAATAAATATGGAAAAGGAAAAGAAAGAAAAACTGAAATTAGAACCTTTGCCAATATTTCGGCAAGTACAGTTGTTGCTAATAATCAAAAATTATATATAAATAGAAAAGATGGATTTATTGGTTATGGACTTAAGAAAGATGAATTTATTTGTAATTGTTCAGATATAGATGATATAATAGTTTTTAGGAAAGATGGTAAGTTTATTGTAACAAAAATTACAGATAAAGTTTTTGTAGGTAAAGATATAATTAATGCAAATGTATTTAATAAAAATGATAATAGAAAAATATATAATTTATTATATCTAGATGGAAAAACAGGAATAACAAGAGCAAAAAGATTTCAAATTAAAGGGGTAACCAGAGATAAAGAATATGATTTAACAATTGGGGATAAAAATTCTAAAATTCTTTACTTTACAGAAAATCCTAATGGAGAAGCAGAAATAATAAATATAACTTTGTCTCAATCATGTAAAGCTAGAAAAAAAGTCTTTGATTTTAATTTTGCAGATATTGATATTAAAGGAAAAGGAAGTCAGGGTAATATAATTACAAAATATGCTATTAAAAAAATTAAATTAAAAGAATCAGGAATTTCAACCTTAGGAGAAATAAATATTTATTATGATAAAGAAACAGGTAGAATAAATACTGATAAAAGAGGAATTAGTTTGGGAGAATTCCAAGGAAAAGATAAGTTATTAATTATTTATAAAGATGGAACATATGAACTCTTTCCTTTAGAAATAAATGCTAGATATAAGCCTGAAGAAATTTTAATAATTGAAAAATTTGATTCAAAAAAAACAATTTCAGTTGTTTATTATGATGGAAATACTAAACAATATTTTACAAAAAGATTTAAAATAGAAACTCTTTCTCTAAATAAAAAATTCAATTTTATTAATGATCATAAAAAAACAGTCTTGATTGTTGTTACAACTAAAGAAAACTCTAATATTTTAATAAGATATAAAACAGAACAAAAGGATTTAAAAGAAATGATTTATAATTTAGATCAAGTTGAAATTAAAGGTTGGAAAGCTATTGGAAATAAATTGTCAAAATATAAAATAACAAAGGTTGAACTTAAATAAAATTTAAAAAATAAAAAATCATGAGACTGTAAAATAGGTGGTTGTCGTAAGGTAACCACCTCCCTTATCCAGCAAAGCTAGATTTTTGTTTTCAAAATTTAGTTTTGCAACACTCTCTCATCTAATTATTCTATCAGAATTTTCTTTTAAAAACTCTTTCCAACTAGCATTTTTATTTGTTTTGGAATTTTTTTGAAAACTATGAGTAATAGCCACAGCTAAAGCATCAGATGCATCTAAATAAGATTTTATTTCTTTCAAATTTAAATGAATTTTTACCATTTCAGCAACTTGCTCTTTTGAAGCATTTCCATTTCCTGTAATTGCAACTTTTACTTTTTTTGGTGCATATTCTGTAATAGGTATTTCTTTGGAAACAGCTGCAGCCATCACTACTCCTTGTACTCTTCCTAATTTTAACATTGATTGAACATTTACTCCAAAGAATGGGGCTTCTATTGCTATTTCATCTGGGTTATATTCATTTATAAGACAATTTATTCTTTCGAAGATTTTTTTAATTTTAACTATATGATCAGAATACCTTCCTAATTTTAAAACTCCATAACACAAATTTGAAATATTTTTATCATATTCTTTTAAAATTCCATAACCTAAAATATTCGTTCCAGGATCTATTCCTAAAATAATCTTTTCTTTTTTTCTATTAGAATATTTTTTCATTAATTCCTTTTTAAGGTAATATACATTAATTAATCTATTAGAAAATAATGAAATATTTAATTTTTTGCTAGAAAAAAAAAATATATAATTAATATATTTCCGATTTTATGTATTTCTTTCTTTTCAAACCTTTATAGAGATTATATCCATTTAACTTAGTTGTATAATAACCTGTTCCATTATATTCTCTTTTATGAGAAGAATTTTGACATTCTTTAGAACAAGTTCCCTGAGTTTTATCAGCACAGTCTTTACAAATGGATAAATGAGCATTACATCTTGAATTAGCACAATTCACCATTCTCTGATGAGGTTCTTTACATATATGACATTTATTTCTAATAGAAGGATTATTTTTATTAATTGGTATTGAGAGTCTACTATCAAATACATAACATTCACCTTCAAAATCTTTACCATCTGTTTCTAAGCCATATTTAATAATGCCTCCAAATAGTTTATAAACATTTTTAAATCCCTTTTTTACTAAATAAGCACCAGCTTTTTCACATTTAATATTTCCAGTACAAACTGTAATCATCTTTTTGTTCTTATATTGTTCTAATTCTTCAATTTTATTAGGAAATTCTCTGAAATTATTTATATCTAAAGTTATAGCATTTTTGAAAGTGCCTTGTTTATGTTCATAATTTGATCTTACATCAAGAATAATAATATCTTTCTCTGTTTTAATTTTTTGAAATTCTTTAGGACTTATATATTTAACTTCATCAGTATTAGGATCTAGATCTTTTAAACCTGAATTTACAATTTCTTCTTTTAATCTAACATTTAATTTTTTAAAAGCATGCTCATAACTAGTATCAATTTTAAAATCAATATTTGTAAATCTAGGATCTGATTTTAATTTTTGCATATAAACCTCACAATCTTTGTCAAGACCTGAAATAGTTCCATTTATACCTTCTTTTGAAATTTTAATTCGTCCCTTTAAGTTATTTTTTATACAAAAAAGATGATGTTTTTCTCTGAATTCTTCAGGGTTTTCTATTTTAGTATAACAATAATATAATAATATTTTATAATTCTTCATTATTTAATTTTATATTAATTTATTCTATTTAGATAATAAACAAAATTAGATTATAATTTTTTCAAATAAAAATATATTACTAGACAATATTTCTACTATTATTAAATGTTTCTTCTTCGTTATTTTGTAATTCAGTTATGAATTTATATATCTTTGCTTTTACATCATCAGGAATCATTTCTATTGAGGTTTTTAATAAAATTAATAATAAGGTTCTATATTGATCAAGTAAACCCTCATACATTAAAGCTATTTCAATAGATGTACGTTTTCCACTAATATATTCTCCATCCATCTCTTTAAATCTTTTTTTATCTGTTAATTTATAATTTAATTCAGGTAAAGTCTTGGAAAAATCATAATCAATAGCTTTACTAAGTTCGATTATAAAAGTATCATTTATATAGTTTTTTTTAAATTTATGATATAAAGTGCCTCTGGTTATACCTAATTTATCAGAAATTTCCGCAATTGGTTTCCCACTTCCTCGAACTGCCATTTCTATTATATGTCCTCTATGTTTTTGCATAAATATTATCAATTAAAATATTAAATTTTAACTTTTAGATATTTATACTCAAATAAAAATATCCATGTTAAAATCTTAAATTTATAAATAAATTTAGGAATTCCATATTTTAATTTGGATATATTTTTTATAAACAATTATTTATACTAGAGATATACTGCTTCCTCTTCAAGATATAAGCAAAATCGATCGTAACTCATTGAATATCAATGATATCTTCCTGCATCTTCATATACTTTTAGAGAGCATTGCAAAATGAGTGTCGAGCGTCAGCTTGACACTCTAAAATATCCGCAAAGCTATATTTTTGTTACTCAAAATTAGTTTTGCAATACTCTCTTTTAGTATATAATAATTGATTATAAAATTGTTTTATTAACTTAACAATCTTAATTTAATAAAATATAATAATTAATGTAAGTCATGCAACAAAATATACCATCAGAGCAAAATAAAACTTTTTGATTTTTTTATAATGAGAATTTTGATATTTTAAAATCTTTTATATAACTCAAAATGATATGAGAATTGATTTTATTCTTAATAAATTATAAATAAAAATGAAATTTAAAAAATACTATAAACTTGTACTATTTATTTTAATACATTTCATCATATTTACTGCTAAAGCCAAAAAAACCAATAGAATAGTTAGTTTTTCAGCAGATTCGCTAGAATATTATAAAGAAGATTCCAGAGAAATTAATAAGTTGACTGGAAATGTAGTTTTTTTAAAAGAAGGATTAAAAATTATTGCAGATGAAGCTGAATATGAAGAACAAAAGAAAATTGAAGCAAAAGGTAATATAATTATAGAAAAAACAAGAGAAGATGGAACAAAAATTGAAATATTAACTAACTCTTTAACTTATTATGTTGATAACGAAGTTGCTGAATTTCTTAATGAAGTTACTCTTTTAGATGGCAAAAATACTTTAACTAGTAATATCGGAGAATATAATGATGCCGAAGATACTGCTAATTTTTATAGTAATGTAAGAGTTGAAAATGATGAACAAGTGATTACATGTGAAATTTTATCATATAAAAATATTGATGATAAAATACTAAAAAATCATTTCGAATTATTTGAAAATTTGACTATCACTCCTAAACAAAAGAAAAAAATTTATTTAGCTGAAGGAGATCTTAATATATTATTAAAGAAAGATAAAATTAATATAAAAAGTGATTATTTTGCTTATTATAAAGAGGAAAGAAAATCTCCTAAATTTTTATTAAAAGAAAGAATAAAATTATATGGTAAGCCAATTTTAAAAAAAATAATTAAAAATGATGAGTTTTATCTTTATGCTGATAATATCTTAATACAAAAAGATGAAAAAACTAAAGGTGTATATGAAAAAAAATTAAAAGCAGAAGGAAAAGTGAGTCTTTATAATAAAGAATTAAAAGCAAAATCAAATGAAATAATTTATTTACCATCTAAAGAATTAGTTCTTTTTGGAATAAATTCGATTTTTTGGGCTGAAGATAGTCAGTTTACTGCTGATGAAGCTAAAATTATAATGCAAGAGGATGATATAAAAGAAATGCATCTTAATTATAGAGCTCTAATAATTCAAAAAGATGAATATAAAAACTTTAATCAAATAAAAGGTGAAAAAATTAGAATGTTATTTACTGAGAATAAAGTTCAAAAAATGACTGTTGAAGGTGAGGCACAAAGTATTCAATTTTTATCTAATGAAAAAGATTCTGGTTTAATAGGAGTTAACCATATTAAATGTGAAAAAATCAATATAGATTTAAAAGATAATAAAGCTAAAAAAGTTGTTTTTTTAGGAAAAACATACAAAGATACCTTAAAAGGATTGATGATGGCTGCTAAAAATTCTAATCCACAAAATAGCAAATTTAGAGGTTTTGCATGGAAGCCTGAGGAAAAACCTACTTTTAAAGAAGTAGATGATTTAATGTATCATAGAATATCATAAATAACTCAATTTGCGCAAAAGAGCTCTAAAATGTCAAATACTACAGCTCCTATAGCAGAAAACAGCTCATATAATAAAGCTTGCGTACGCAAGTAAATAATAAAAATTTTCATTTATCATTTTTCATATAACAATATCCTCTAAAAAATAAATAATAAATTTTTAATATGGATATTATCTAATTCAACAGAATCATAATAATATTAAATTAAATTATTTCTTGAATATTATATTTTTGATGTATATATTCGGTAAAACTTTTTATTAAACTTAAAAAAGTATTATCATGAAATTTATTATTTATTTAAGAAAAATATATTCTATTTATTTGATATTAATTTCTTGTTTTATTATATCATGTAATAATAAGACTGTAAAGTCTGAAATGCTTTCCATTTTTAAAAACCATTCAAAAGAGAAATTAATTGATGGAATAGAGCTGGGAAATACAAAAAACGAGAATCCTTCTGTTATAGAAAAACCAAATATAGAAAAAAGCCTTTTATTGATAAATGGCTATATAAAAAAAAGTGTTACAACTAAAATCAGTAATGAAATAATTAATTTAATAGAAAGATTTTCTAGAATTTCAGTTTTATTTATGGGAGGATTTGATGGGATTAGCTTATATAGCAGTAAAGGAAATTTTTTAAAAAAGGTATCAGGAGCTAAAAATATTACAGAAATTAAATCAAATTCAAATTATATTGTAACTAATAGTAATGAAGAAGAATTCCCAATTAAAGTATGGAATTTTAATTCAAATGAATTTTTTAATTTAAAATTAAAAGAGAAAAATAATAGAATTTGTTTTATGGATGGAAATTTAATTATTGTAAGTAATACAGCTTTAATTTTATATAATCTTTATTCTAAACAAATTTTAAAAAAAATTAAGAGGAATAGAGATACCAATATCCCATATATAAAAATTGATATAACATGTATTTGTAAATATAATGATAATAATTTAATTATTGGAACAAATATGGGATTGATAGAAATATATGATTTAGATAAAGAATCTAAAAGCTTTAAACCTATACATACTTCTAAGATTTGTTGTATTCGTAAAATGAATGATGAAACAATAGTATCAGCAGATTTGAAAGGTGGTTTTATAATTTGGAATCCAAAAAATTTTACTACAATAAAAAACCTGCCAAGTGTTCATAGGGGTGGTATTTCAGATATAATAAAAATTTCGGATTCATTATTTATTTCAGGAGGAAAAAATTATGGGGAAATTAGGTTAATTAATTTGAACTCATTTGATATTGAAGAGATAAAGAATTATAAATATAATATAGGCTTTAATTTTCCAATAAAATTAACTAAAATATCTAATATTTTAATTTCAGTTGATACAGAAGGTAATATTTGTTTTTGGGATTTGAATAAATTGCAAAATATAGAATTAATAAAAATTGAAGCTATTAATGATCCAATTATTAGTATACATTATTCAGAAATGAATTTTTCCCCAATGGGAATATTAAAAGACTCATTTAAACCTAGAATTCAGAATGATGAAAAAATAATAAATAAAAAGAAAAATAAATCTACAAATGAATATATTGAAGTTGAAAATGATGATTCTGATGATTCATTTGCTGAAGGTACTACTCCTACAAGAAATGAAGATAATAATACTAAATCATGTTGTATAGTTTTATAATTTAACCAAATATTTATTAGATTCACTTTTATTTTAAAGAATAACTTTTTAAATCAGCGGTTTTGTTAAATTGTCTTTAAATATATAATATTAAAATGGTTTCTAATATTTTTCCAATTCTTGCATATGGAGTCCCTTCTTTAACAAAAAAGAGTACTCCAATAGAATATAAATCTGATATTCAAGAATTGATAAGTGATATGTTTGCAACAATGTATAAAGCAGGAGGTATAGGATTAGCTGCACCACAAATTGGAAAAAATATTCAACTTTTTATAATTGATATTTCACATATAAAAGATCATGAAGAAGGACATCTTTTTTATAAATCAGTTTTTATTAATCCTGAAATAATTGAAGAAACTGGTGAAGAATGGGAATTTACAGAAGGTTGTTTAAGTTTGCCTGGAATAATGATAAATGTAAAAAGAAAACCAATAGTTAAAATAAAATATTTTGATGAAAATTGGAATCAAAAAGAAATCGAAGTTGATAGAATGTTAGCAAGAGTTATACAACATGAGTATGATCATCTTAAAGGAATACTTCATATAGATTATGCTACTGATTTAAAGAAAAAAATGCTAAAAAAGAAAGTATCTGAAATTAGAAGTGGTAAGGCAAATGTTAATTACAAAATGAGATTTTTATCTTAACTCAGAAATATTTTTTTGTTTCTTTTATAAAATGAATACATAATACAAATAGAAAAAATACTTAATACAATTCCATAAATAAATTTAAATTCTAATTCTATAGGCATTAATTTTCTTATAATAAAAATAGAGATAATAGTAAATAAAATAGAAAAAATACCCTCTTTTACTTTATAAGGAATTGGATAATATTTTTGACCAAATACATAAGATAGAATAATCATAGATAAACTACTAATAGTAAAAGCTATTATGCTTCCCCAATAACCAATTATAGGAACTAATAGTAATATAATTGATAAAGTTATTATAAAAGAAATTAAAGTAAAATAAAGAGCGAAATATGTTTTTCCAGTTATTTTAAACCAAGAAGATATGTTATAATAAATACCTAAAAAAAGATATGATAACATAGCATATGGAACAATTTCGATACCTTTCTGAAATCTAGGTCCAAGCATTAGATATGAGATAATATCAATATTTACACTAATAATAAATAGAAAAAAACACATTGTTATTATAAAAATATGCATAACCAAAGCAAATCTTTTTTGATGCCCAATTTTATTTGATTCTGAGAAAAAAAAAGGTTCAGCTGCATACCTATAAGCTTGAATACATAAATTCATTAATAAAGATAATTTGAAGCAAGAAGAAAATATTCCTAAAATAGCTTCTCCGCTAGTATAAGAATTTTTTGGAATTAAATATTTTATAGAAATACGTAAAAACATTTCATTGCTTACTCCCATCAAGCCAACGAAAACTAAAGGAATAGAGTATTTTATCATTTTCGTTATAAGTTTTAAATCAATAGGAAATTTTAAATTTTTAAATTTCGGAGAGATAATTATAAAGTTAAATAAGCTTGAAATAATATTAGCAAATAATAAATATTCTATTTTATTTTTCGGATTATAAAACTTATTAATTGAGCTTTGAAAATAAATAAAAATATTTCCTTTATAAATTTCATCAAATACATATAGAATTATAAAATTTAAAAAGATTAAAATTAATATTTTACATAATTGGATTATTGCAAATCTTTTAGCTTTATTTTCCAATCTTAAAGATGCCATTGGAATTGCACTTAATCCATCAATTAACATAATTAAAGATAAATAATAAATAAAAATAGGTTGATTTTTATGTTTTATATAAGAAACTAAATTGGGAGCTAACAAAATTAAAAGAATTGAAATTGAAAATGAACAAAATAATGTGACAATAAAAGCTGAGGAAAAACTTTTCAAGTTATTATTATTATTAATAGGATCGAGTTTATTATTTAAATTTGAAAATCTAAAAAAAGCTAATTCCATGCCAAAAATATATAATACATTTAAAACAGCTGCATATGAATATAATTCAGCAATAAAACCCAATTCTGCATTTTGTAATTTTCTAGTATGTAAAGGAATGATAAAAAAATGTAGCATTCTTCCTATTACACTGCTTACTCCATAATATAAAGTTTGAGAGGCTAGTTTTTTAATAGAAGACATTTTAGAAGTTTTATATTTCTATATCAGACTCACTATCCTTCTTTTTTCTAATTTTATTTTTAAAATATTCAGTATTACAACAATGTTCAAAGCTATTTGCTTCAGTTTGATAACCATTTTCATCAGATTTATAGGAAGCATTAACACTATCAATAAGCATACTAACAGCAAGAGGAGAATTTCTCATAATTTTACCAATTATTTCAACTGCACGTTTAAGCATTGAATCTTTATAATTCATAATATGATTTACTACTCCAATTTCTTTTGCTTCTTTAACATTCAAAGTTGAGGCAGTCATCATAATTTCTAAAGCCTTCCCTTTACCAACAATTTGAGGTAATCTTTGAGTTGCTCCAAATCCTGGGATTAAACCGACATAAACTTCAGGAACTCTAAAAGTTGCTTTTTCTGTTGCTAACCTAATATGACAAGCTAAAGCTAATTCACAGCCACTTCCTTCAGCAATCCCATTTACTGCTGCAATAACAGGTTTAGGACAGTTTTCTATCATTGCAAAAGCTTCTTGACCATCTTCAGAAAATTTTCTTCCATTGAATTCTATAAGTTTTTCTAATTCATCTATACCAAAGCCTGTTGCAAAAATACCTTCTCTTTTCCCTGTAATTATGACTCCTTTAATGTTATCATCATTATAAATATAATTCATCAATATTGTAAGGTCTTCAATGAATTTAGAATTAACATTACTTGATCCAGATGGTGTTCCAATTGTAATTGTTAGAATACTTTCATTAACGTCGATATTAAAAGATTCGAAATTTTCCATAATGTTTTTTTAATTATCTCATCTTATACAAATATATTAATTTATATATAAACATTAGAATTAAAATTTTTTAATAATTTAACATTTTTATTTATCTTATTTATAAATTTTTATATAAAAAGCTAATTTATTATTAGTTTTATTTATACTAATTTTATTTAAATATTAATTAAAAATTTCTATTTCTTTAAATAATTAAGAAGAGAATTTTTAATTAATATACTACTCATATGTGAAGATGCATAAAAAGATCATTGTTACTCAATGAGTTAAGATCAATTTTTCTTACATCTTGAAATAGAAGCAGTATACTTTAGGAATATAAAATTATTAGATGTTACGTCCCGGGGATAAGCGGATCAAAATCAAATAATATAATAACAGAAGAACTAAAGAAAATACTATGGGAAAAATATTACAAATTAGGCAAGCAACAAAAATTATTATCAG
>PJEL010003335.1_pt1 | contig 13855 bp, 11 predicted proteins | sample 1853271 | NCBI WGS metagenome assembly PJEL01 (sample SAMN08108733, study PRJNA415343) | Invertebrate metagenome, whole genome shotgun sequencing project. | host: Globobulimina | place: Sweden: Gullmar Fjord | collected 2015-08 | reverse complement strand
ATCATCGGCACATCCCCACCAAACTCTTCCGGGACCAGTTCATGTTCCATCAATTGTTGGATGGTCTTGTCCGGATTTGCATCCGGTTTATCGCATTTATTGATGGCAACAATTATCTGCACTCCGGCAGCCTTAGCATGGTCAATCGCTTCAACCGTTTGTGGCTTGGGACCATCATCCGCGGCAACAACCAGAACAACAATATCCGTCACATCTGCGCCCCTGGCACGCATGGCAGTAAATGCGGCATGTCCCGGAGTGTCCAGAAATGTAATCTGCCCATCCGCTGTTTTTACGTGATAAGCCCCAATATGCTGTGTAATTCCACCCGCTTCGCCACCGATGACATTGGTGCTGCGAATCATGTCAAGAAGTAATGTTTTACCATGATCAACATGTCCCATAATGGTAACCACCGGGGACCGCAGTTGAAGATTATCTGATTTATCAACAATCTGATCGATACCGTCCTCAATGGATTCGAATTCGACCTTCAGTTCGATACTATGTTCGCTGGCCACAAGAACCGCTGTTTCGCCATCGATCGATTGGGTAATGGTCGCCATAACACCCAAAGACATCAGCGTTTTAATGATTTGAGGGACCTTGATTCCGATCAATCCAGCTAGATCACCAACTGTAATGAACTCTCCCACTACGAGATCTTTTTGTCTGGGATTAAACGTGTGAACCTCCTTTTTGACTATTTTGTGTTTTCGATTCCTGTCTTTACGTCTGGACGACTTGGAAAATCGCTTTTTGGGCATGAATTTCCCCGGTCGGGCTGCAGGTAAAATCTCTGTTTCAAGATCACCACCGATTTCCTCTTCCAGCTGATCCGGAATCGTTTTAGGATCAATCTTTGTTTTTTCTTTCTTTGCGAAATCTTTTGCGGTTTTACGAATTTCAACAATGCCTTCCGGTTTCGGATCCGGTTTTTTGGGCTTTGCTGCCTTTGCACCTTCAACTTCCGCCTTCTTCCCTTTGTCTACTGTCTCTTCCTTCTCTTTTTTTACAGATCCGGCCTTTTTCGCCTTTGTCTCTTTCAGGCTCTCTTTATCCGTTTTTCCCGTGCCCTTTGACGGCTTACCAGCAACTTCCTGATCAGCTGCTACCTTCGCCTTTTTCTTTTCGGCCTTTTTCTCCGCGACTGGGTCCGGCTTGAGTTCAACCGGCTTTTGCGCGGCTTGCATAATCCGCCTTCTGATATCCTTGGCTGGAGTCCTTTTCCGCTCTTCTTTTGCCTTGGTATCCGGCTTCTTCTCTTCCGATTTTTTCTCTTCTGGTTTCTCTTCTACATCATCCACCGGCTCAACAGCTTTTTTCCGAATAACCTTTTTCGGCTTCTTCACCGTCTCTTTCTGATCCTCTTCTGAAGACATCTGCTTCCGGGTTTCAACATCCTTCTCCAGAGGGGCATCGTCCAACTTCAGAGACTCTTTGATTTTTCGTCCCTCTGTTGCTTTCTTCGCCGAAATAATTCTCCGCCGCACTCTTTTCGGGCCTTCCTCGCCAGACACAACTGACTCTTTAATACGAGTGGCAGGCTCCAGAAAGTTTTTTCGGATCTCCGTGATCTGTTCAGCGGCCAGGGCAGAAAAATTCCCCGTTATTTCTATCCCCATAATTTTGATACGTTTAATTAAATCTTTTGTGGGAATATTCAATTCTTTTGCCAGTTCAAACACTCTCAACGACATGAACAAACCTCCGGAAGTTTACTTTTCAGTTCAAACAACAAACATGTTACAATCAAAATCGCCAGGGCAATCAACGCCTGGCTTCATAGTCTACTACTTTTTTTCAGCATCCGTGTCCAAATTGGACTCACTTTTGGCGTCGTCGATGGGCGGCTCATCAGCATCCACGGTTTCTGCCGATGGGGCTTCATCCCCATCCTCAATATCTACTGCAACAGGTTCCGGGGGGTTCACTAGATCGAGTGCCTCATTCCCCCTTTCAGCAGCAGATTCCGTTGCCACTGGATCGAGTGCCTCATTTCCTTTTTCAGCCGCAGATTCTGGAGCCACTGGATCGAGCGCCTCATTTCCTTTTTCAGCAGCGGGTTCCGTTGCCACTGGATCGAGCGCCTCATTCCCTTTTTCAGCAGCGGGTTCCGTTGCCACTGAATCGAGCGCCTCATTCCCTTTTTCAGCAGCGGGTTCCGTTGCCTCTGGATCGAGCGCCTCATTCCCTTTTTCAGCAGCATTCTCTAATTCCGTAGTTTCTGCTGTTATCCCATTTTCATCTGCAGAAGGCTTCTCTTCCAGTTTATCGACAATATTTTCCTCAAGCTTCAACTCCCTATCCGGTTCCCAAGGATTAATATTGATCATAATACCGGTCAATTTTGAAGCCAGACGTACATTCTGTCCCTGTTTTCCAATTGCCAGAGACAATTGATCCTGGGCTATCTTGATGTCCGCAGAACCATTCTCTTCATCCAGATCAATCTCAATAATTTCAGCCGGAGCCAGGGAATTGGCAATAAATTGCTCCAGACTCTCCGACCACTCGATCACATCAATCCGTTCACCACATAATTCAGATACGATTGATTGAACTCTTGAGCCCCGCATACCGACACAGGCGCCTACCGGATCAACATCGGAGTCGTTGGTATAAACTGCAACCTTGGCCCTTTTCCCGGGTTCTCTGGCTGCTGCAACCACTTCGATAATTCCGTCGTACACTTCGGGAACTTCAACTTCAAACAACTTAATCAAAAAATTCGGGTGCGTCCGCGACACGACCAGTTGTGGACCTCTGCCATCAGAAAGAAGATCAATCAGCAAAAGTCTGACATTCTCACCCGCCTGAAGCTTCTCAAATGGGATCTGTTCCCGATATTCAAGGGTCGCTTCAACCGCATTTCCAATCGTAATAATCACCCTACCCCGTTCGATCCTTGAGACGGTTCCATGTATGATTTCACCCTTCTTTTCGGCATACTTTTCAATCACCGATTCCCGTTCTGCTTCTCTGATCTTTTGAAAAATCAGCTGCCGGGCTGTCTGGGCAATGACATTCTTAAACTCATTACTGTCAATTTCATACTCAACTTCATCTCCACTTTCGGCCAAAGGATCGAGCTTAATCACTTCATCAAGCAAAATCTCATTGTCAGCATCCTGAACCTCATCCACTACCACCTTGTAGTGCATCAGATCAATCTCGCCGGTCTGTAGGTTCAACTCAGCCTCAATATTTTTGTAGTTCTTGTATTTCCGATAAGCTGCGCCCACTATGGCATCTTCAATTGCCTCAACAATCGCGTCCTGATCCAGACCGCGTTCGTGACTCAACTCTATAATTGCTTCTAATAAACCACCAGGTTTCATGTAATACTCCTATCGGTATAATTTAAGTCCTGGTCAATAGCTTCTATGTCTCACTCCTGCACATTCACCGCTGCCAGTATTTGTAATTTCAGCGACAGCTAAATGTCAGGATACAGCTGAATTGTTTTAATCTGCTGAAAATCGACCACCAGTTCCTCACTCTTCTTGCGGATGTGAATTTTCCCATCCTGAAATCGGGTTAAGGTCCCGACAAATTTTTTGTGTCCCGAGACCGGCTCAATAAAAACCGCCTTTACCCTAGCCTGCATGTGCTTTTCGATCTCACTTTCCGATCTCAGCTTGCGGAATATTCCAGGGGAACCCACCTCCAAATGATACTTGAAAGGAATCAGGTCCTCTACATCCAGCGCCAGTGAAATTTTTCTGCTCAACGTTGCGCAATCATCAATCGAAATTCCACCTTCCTTGTCAATCACCACATCAAGAATCGTATTACCGGCATCCTGTTTCAAATCAATCGCCACCAGTTCAAGGCCAGAAATCTGTGCCAGAGGCTGTATTAACTCTGTTAGTAGACTAGAAAGATTTTCAGAAAGTTGCATTAACTATTTGACTGCTTCTATGATGCTCACAATAATTCTTCAGAATCCCGTAACTGTAATTGATATTAATTTATTAAAATATCATTTTCAGTTATCTAATGCAATGTGATTTTCTTAAAAATTGGCCTGGAGTCAGCCGAAGACGCTAAAACACAGTTAACAGGCTATTATTACGGGCTATTTATCAATTTTTTTCCGTACCATTCTACCCCATTCCCAAGCAATATCCAACTCCTCTCATAATTCCTGTAAAGCTGATTTCAGAACCGTTCAAACCGGGAAGGCTGTAACAATTTATGATTTGATCTATGGCGCTAGTCGCTACAGCCTGATTCAATCTTGGTGAGCACACATTATCGGCGATATGAAAAAAACCTTTTATTTATTGAAATATTATTTTAAAATCTTCTCTTACCAGCAATAAAAGCTTTGCCATTTTAATATTTTTCCGTATTGGAGTCGTGATTGCTGTAAGATCAATTAAAGTATAACAGAAATTTGCAAAATTACCGCTGTCAGTAACCAAACCCAACTCATGCAAAGAGGGACACATGAAAACAGGCAACAAAATAATTGCAATCATCATCGCATCACTACTGGTATCATGTAGTTCAGGATCGAAACCAGTGCCAATCACCGAAGCTAATTTCCTAACGTTGGCTGATGTTACTGGTAGAACAACTCTCAAGGAGGACTCACCAGACGTCCGCGTCATCAATGTCAAAGCCAAAGCCCTGATCAAAAAACAGAATACCTTGGCCGCGAAACGCAAAGCAATGGAGAACGCTGCTATCATTGCGGTTGAAACGATGGTCCGGGAGCTGATGTCTGCCGAAGATTACAACCGACGATATGAAGAGATAGAGCGCTATCTGTCTAAAAATATCGATAAATATATTGTTGATCGGGAAACCAACGGTGCGAAAAAAATCTATCTTGAAAAATTCTATGGTATTTCAGCTTCCTTCAAGATCAACCGTCAGAAAGTTCTGGTTGCCCTTCAGAAGGATTTGAGACTCATCGATGCCAGCGGCAGCACTTTGGTAACAGTTGTGACCAGCCGCAAAGATCTGGATCTATCAGCGATCGGGTATCGTTTCTCCGATATTGAGGACGCCTTGATGAACCAGATACAGACCGAGCTTAACCAACGCGGTCTAAAGGCGCTGGACTTCAGAAACGCAGTGGCTTCATTGCAGGAGGACCCCAAAATGAGAGCCGCTTTTACGAAGGTATCTAAAAAACAGTTCATGGCAATGGTGGCCGGTAGTAAAGCCGGTGACGTATCATTAGATAAACAGATGCGGGATGCTGAAGCTTTCTATGCAACCGGCCTTTCCATTCTCAAGAAACTGGCCAAGGTGGTGGTGGAAGTCAACATTATGTCCGTCAGCAAAACAGGCAGGAGTATGACCTTAAACCTTAACGTGACTGCTAAGAATATCTCAGTCGGTTCCGGCGGTGCTTTCGCCAACACGATTGTACAGGTTGCAAGACAAGCAGGTGCCAACACTGACGATTCCGCTATGCTCACGGGCCTGATCAAAGACGCATATGAGGATATGAACCGGTCTTTTATTCCACAGATCATCAAGGAGATGTCAACTATTGATGTCGGTGGCGACAAATTGATCCGGTTTGAGCTGGTCATGAAAGGGTATTCAGGAACTGAATTCCGGAAAACAAGAAGATTGATCGAAAAGGCACAGGCAGATAATTTCCGCTTTATCAATTATGATAATTCGCTCAAAGACGCCAAACCATCCATCAATCGTGTATTTGTTCGTTATGCCGGAAAACCCTCGCGGCTGTCAGATACGATTCTCGATTTACTGGATGGTAGTAATCTTTCCGCAAATGAGCCTATTATTGCACCTGGTCTAACCGATCTGGTATTTGAAAAAATCGTGAACGAATAGGGTGGCGCAGACATTCTTTTCATCATAAATCACAGAAATATTGAGGATACTATGAAAACAATGAATATGGGACGAATCCTGATCCTAATTCTGGGGTTGATTTTCATCATGGCTGGTTGCTCCAGTCTCGACAAAGCCAGATCACTGCATCAAAAAGGACAGAATGATGAAGCATTGGAAATGGCTCAGGGCCTCCTGGATGATAATGAAGACGAAAAAATCCGCCTGGGAGCCATCTCACTGATCGGACAAATCGGAGGTGATAAAGCCGGCCAGATCCTGATGCCTATCTTGGATGATCCTGCCCAACCCGTTAAAAACGCTGCTATCAAAACCATCGGCAAAATTGCTTATGCCCCGGCTGCAAAAAAGCTGTTGAGCATTGCCATGGCATCAAAAGGCGACACATTCGAAGCTGCTGCAGCTGCTATTAGAGATATAGGGCCTCCTGCCATCGATCTGCTGGTCAAAAAATATACAGAGTCTAGCAGTGACGCTAAAAAAGAGAGTTTTAAAACATTGATGCTGGCGGTTGGACCCCGAGTGGCTTCCGGTATCGCCAAAAACCTGGCAGGTAAAACCTATTTTGAAAACCGGACTAATTTTGAACTGCTGATCGCCTTTAAAAGCCCTGAAGTTGCAGACTGGTTAATAAAGGAGATCGGAAACCGAGAGATTGCAGATAACGTCATGGAAGGGCTGGTCAAACTAGGCAGTCAGGCTGTTTCCCCTGTCATGATGACGCTGGAGGACCTCCCGGCAAATAATGAGAACGTCAGGTCGCGTGTGAGACTGATTACAGTTCTAGGCCAATTGAAGGCACGGCAAGCCACCGATCTGCTGGAGAAACTGACACAGGACGACAGCAGCCAGATTCGCCATGCAGCAGATCAAGCTCTAAAGAGAATCAGGGGCTTCTGATTATCAACCGATATGGTTTTCGATTCAGCGAAGGAGGGTGTTATGAGATTAAATACTGGATACATAGCGATCTGGTTTGTACTGCTACTGTTTTGTCTGCAGCCCGGATATGCGCAAGCAACCCAGTTTGAAGTCCAGAGACCTGGAAAACGCAGCGTTTCACGGAGCATTAAAAAGGTCTTTATAGACCCGCAAAATATCAATGATTCAGCAGACAAACTGCTGTTAAAATCCGAGGTCATAGCTACATTGAAGCGCCGTCTGAACAAGATGGGCAGATTTAACGTGATAATCGGTCCACCCGGCGGATTCGACCCTAACCGTGAAACCGTGGCTGTCGTTCAGGGAGATATCATCAGTGGCGGTGAAGTTGATCAGGGGCAGTTAACTGAAAAAGCGGAGTGTAAGAGTGGCATTTCAGGTATTGTAGGTGCTGGTACCGCAGGAAGCTCCTCGAATCAGGGCATCACATTCAGCCGTCGCGGCATGTTATGCAAGCTCCCCACAATGGAGTCTCGTCTGGTTGAAAAGGGACTTTCTCTCGGCCTGAGTTTGCTGGGAGTCCAGGAATTTCCACGCTATGACGAGATAATCAGGGTATACAAATACAAAAACCTCTCACTCTTCGCCCAGGTCAATCTGAGTTTCACCCAGATCGGTACGAATCGTGAGACACTCACCATTCGTTCGGATGCCGCCAGTTTCAGTCGGCATACAGTCTCGCCGGGGTCTTATCACAATGTCAGAGAGTCAGGGGATAATGCACCTCTGATCTGGCTCTGGTTTCGTTTTTCCCCGATCGCACCGGTTGTTATCCGGGAAATTGGCGTCGTCAGGGCCACAAATCCCGATTCATATCGAGCCCGATGGTATGAAAAAGTTGCTCCGGATATCAGGGATATCGACCCAAAGGAAAAAAAAGAGATCCTGTCCAAACTCGTCCACAAGACATTGACGCAGTTCATTCAAACTATTTCACCCTATCGTACGGTAATCCAGACCGAGGTGGCGTCCGGGGGGAACGACCGGGCAAAAAAAATGATTGAAGGGGGACAGTATAAAAAAGCCAGAGAACTACTCGTTAGCGCTACCAACCCGAATGATCTATACAATCTTGGCCTGACATTTGAGGCGGACGCTGCCACCATAGAAGATTATGAAGACGCGATGCAGTTTTACAGTCAGGCGTTAGCTAAGGAGCCGAACTCAACTCTCTTTGCTCAGGGCATTGGTCGAATGGAATTTCAGCTGCGGGTGTATAAAAATGCCAAGAAGCAGGCTACAAATTGACACACCAGCATTTTTTAAAAATGGGAACTTCCACAACAGTCAAACTAATAAGATTGAACAAAGGAAAATGGAGTGATGAAATGACTGATGTAAAATATAGATTGAACATCTGGAGATTCGCTTTATTCATCATTTTGATGTCGATCTTTGTTTCCGGATGCGCACCTAAAATCCGGCTTAAAGTTGTCAGACCTGCTGAAGTCAGCACTTCCGGCATCAAGAAAGTCGCAATCGGTAGTTTTGAGGTGGTATCGATCAACCGAGTGTTCAAAGTAGAACGCAACGGTCAGTGGCAGATCAAAAAGATTGGTTGGACTCAAGATCAGAAAAAAGCACTGAGTAATCAGATTCGGGCCAGAGTGGTGAACCTTCTATCTACCGCTCCCTATTTTCAATTGGTCTATACCGACGAATTCAAGCAATTGGAAAATGATGAGGCACTGCAAAATCTTATCGCTGCTGGTGGTTACAAGACATCTGAAATCAATGCGGTTATCAATGGCCGTATCTGGCTGGATGTAACTCGAATTAACAGCTCCGAGATTGAAAAGGTTGACTTGGAGTATGTCCAGGGCGGCCGGGAGAACTCGTTTAACTATACTGTACAGTCACTTGTTTATTGGCCATTCAAAAGCATCAGCGGCTCACTGGCCCTGGAGATGAAAATGACGCGGTTAAATCCGAATGAGATCATTTCTGTCACGTTCGATACCCGACAGGCCAGTTACAAGCTCGGCGGCAAACCGGCAGGATACGGACAGCAAATCACTTCCGGAATTCAAACAGCCGGTCTGGCGCTAGCCAGTGGCCAGCAAGATAGAAAAGATTTATCCGCGACTGAGGAATCAGACCTTGTTCTGCCCAATTTTGACCAAATCGTCGCTGATTTATCAGAATCCATCGCCGCGCAATTTGCACGTCGGATCTCAGTGACTCAGGTAGAGGCCTCCTATGCTATCGCAACAGGTGGAAACAAGTCAGCAACCCTATTAATTGAGGCCGGGGCCTATGAAAAAGCCATCGAGATTTTAAGTGAAACTCTGGATAGAGCAGACAAAAAAGATCCGGATGATATTTACAACCTGGGCCTCTGTTATGAAGCCATCGGTGAATATGGTGTTGCATTGGTCACGTATAATGATGCGATTGCCCTTGACCCGAAAAACCTGACCTACGCCCAGGGCATCGGACGCATTGAGCGCTTGAAACGTGAAAAGCGCAGAGTGGCGGATCAACTCACGCGCAAGAATTAAAATTACCCAAAAAACCAGGATCTCACTTATTTTTAATTCTGTACTCCAAAGGAGCTCTTCATGAGATTTTCGTCGATATTGACCTTCAGAATTTTGCTGGTTGCTGTTTTCTTACTTCTAACAGCCTGCACCTCTGAAATCACTTTCCATGTCAGCCGCCCACCACTGCTCCCGGTGGAAAACATCGACAACATTACTATCGGAGTATTTAAAAACCTCAACAACGAAGAGATTTCTCTGCCCAAAGGTTTCAGTAATTCCCGTTTAAAATCCAAGTATACGTTGCAGCCAAGCGTACTTCAATTTAAAGCAAATAAAAATGTGGCTGAGTTCGTCAAGTCAATGATGGTATCCGGCTTGTCCACATCGGGGCAGTATCGACTGGTCAATATCAGTCCGACGATCGCCACTGGCGGTGAATCGGTACCAGAGGCAACTCGAACCGCAATCATCAATGCCAGAGTTAAATATTATGAATTCAGCACAGAAGGCTCGGAAAAAGTTTTTTATCTGCTCCTGGCAACAAAAGGGGGACTGGGTCTCAGAGATCAGGCACTTCTAATGGCTAGCAGAACAGCTGTTATTCATTCAGCCGAAAGAAGCCAAAAAGGTTTTCAGGTAAAGACCCCTTATATGGAAAAAGTGGCTGCTCTAGAGGTGGAGTTTGATCTCCTTCGTCAATCCAGCGGGGAAAAGGTGGTGGAGACTCAACGCTTTCGCGCCTATTATAACCAGAAGTGGGGTGGAAACGAGAACACTTCTCACCTGCCTCAACCATTGCAACAAGTTATTATAGCCAGATACCAGAAAGATGAATCGCTGACGGATATCTTCAAAACCGGTGTCGCGGATCTCCAGCAGGCCTTGCTGGATCCGGATGAATACCTCGCCAAGGGCGGAAAACTTGGGATAAACCCATCCGTTGTCAAAAACTCATTGGAAATTCAGCAGGAATTGGCTAGTGAAATCGTTAACCGGTATCTCAAGCAGATCAGTCAGTTCACCGAAAAGACCACACTGAAAATTGCATCGGGTGATGCCATTGCTGTTAATTATCTGAAGGGGAATGCCTACGAGCTGGCAATAAATCGACTGGAAAACATTCAGCGTTCAGAAAAGGACGCCTTTAACCTGGCACTGGCCTATGAATCCATTGCGGAGAATAGACAGGCGGCCAAATATTACAGGGAAGCACTCAATCAAAGCCCTGGCAATAAAACATATCAAAATGCCTTAAAAAGAGTTCAAAAACGCTAGTCTAAATGAGAATTAAACCGTATCAAACCTACTTGTTCGATTCAGATGGAACATTGTTGGACACTGCTGAGCTGATTTTTCAGACTTTTCTCTATACCTGTAAAAAGTATGGCGACTTTAATATCGAAAGGCCACGGGTGATCGCCGATATTGGGACTCCCCTGGTGCGGCAAATCCAACTTTATCTGGGACAACTGTCTGAAAGCGAATTGACTCTAATTCTCGCGGACTATAAAGATTATCAGTTGAGTATTTATCAGCACCATCTATCCGTCTTCCCGGGCGTAGAAGAGACTCTGCAACAGCTGAAAAATAGAGGGAGGCAATTAGCGGTAGTCACATCCAGAAAACTCGACACTACCGAAATCTATCTTAAAATCGGAAAACTATATGACTTTTTCGATGTCATTATCACTCCAGAATCAACCTCAGACCACAAACCACACCCGGCACCTGCCCTCAAGGCAATTGAAATGTTAAATGGACACACGCAGGATGCTCTCTTTATCGGTGATGCCTATTTTGACATCGAATGCGGCCAACAGGCCGGGATGGATACGGCACTGGTTTCTTGGAGTCACAACGACCCGGATTCGATCCAGCCCCCCCCAACTTACATCATTCAAAAGATGGCAGACCTGCTGGATTAAATGTCTGCTTAACATCCATTCCGAGCATCCCCGTGTTTGCTAGTCGGGAATGCGAAACACTAGTGGGAAAATCAAATTAAAGAGAGGACCAAAATTGAAAACGAGATGCAGTTGGGCCGGCAGTGACCCGCTCTATATTAAATACCACGACCAGGAATGGGGAGTGCCACTCAAAGATGATCAGACGTTGTTTGAGTTTTTGACTCTGGAAGGATTCCAGGCAGGCTTGAGCTGGCTGACTATTCTCAGAAAACGGGACAATTTCCGTCAGGCGCTGGACAACTTTGACTACCACCTCATAGCTGAGTACAACGAGAAAAAGATCAAAAAGCTGTTAATCAATGCTGGCATTATCCGTAACCAGGCTAAAATCAGGGCCGTTGTATCCAACGCCTGTGCTTTTCTGGAGACGCAACAGGCCTTCGGCAGCTTCAGCGATTACATCTGGGGGTTTGTTGATGGAAAACCAATTGTGAATGAATGGAAATCCGAAAAGGAAATCCCAGCAAAAACCACTCTGTCTGAGCAGATCAGCAAAGACTTAAAACAACGTGGATTTAAATTCATTGGCCCCACTATTATTTACGCCCAAATGCAGGCAACCGGCATGGTAAATGATCACACTACCGAGTGTTTTCGGTATCAGGAACTGCTTGAGGAAAAATGAATTATATTAATAGACTACTATATGGGATTGTCCTAACTGTTTTTTTCGCTCAGACACCTATACCCGTATTTGCTTTCTCGTCCATTGAGTTTGTTGGAAAGGTCATTGTCAAGCATCAAGGGGTTGTAGTTGATCGGCAGGGGGCAGCACTCAAGGTTAATGCCTTTGGAAGAAAGCTGAAGAGCGGTGACATAGTGGTCACAGGAGATACTGGTAAAGCCCATGTCATGATGGACAATGGGGATGTAATCATCCTTGCCCCCTGGACAAAACTCACTATTTTAGATAAAGAAAATCCAGCACGTTCAGTAAAATCATCGAAACGAACATTCTCCTTTGACGGGAAAATCAGGGCACAAATTAAACGAACAAAAAACAGAAAACCCAGATTTAAAAGTGCTAATGCCGAAATCAACATTAAGGGTACGGAATTTGTGGCCCAGTATGCGAAAAAAATAACAACTGTGGCGACACTGGAAGGTCTGGTCAATATGTCTTCAACCAGAACCGGAAATGATACGGATATCCCGCCCGGAAAAATGTCTTCAGTCTCCATTGCAGGAGAAGTAATGCCTCTTTCAGAAATTGCAGGTGAAATAATGAAAGGGGTTGACTCTGCAGGGGAGAAAATGAAGGAAGAGGATATCGCCGGGAAAAAGCTTTAACGCAATTTTAATTGGAATTTCTAACCGGTTTCGAACCGCGCTAAAGGTTTCTCTGATTCAGCTGATGTTGCAGATGGTCATTTTATAAAACAAAAACGAGGTTTATATGGAAGCATGGACTGTTTTACTGGGGTGGATTCTTTTTGGCGGAACCCATATCGGGTTGAGTACAAACAGCATCCGGTCCGGATTAACAGGTAAAATGGGAGAGAAAGGATTTCAAGGGTTTTATTCCCTGATCGCCCTGATTACCTTTGGAGTACTGATTGCTACTTTTTATTACACAAAATCACCAGCCATTTCAATTCCAGCTATCAACGGCAATCCCCCGGCACTTCAACACGCCAGTAGTGTGTTGATGCTCTTTGCCTTCATCCTGCTCTTTGCCGGTTTTACAGACCGCACACCTATGGGAATGGTTCCTGCGAAGGTCAAAGCACGTGGTATTGTCCGCATCACCCGCCACCCGATGAACATGGCGTTTGCACTTTTCGGACTTGCCCACTTGTTGACCAGCCACATTGCAGCAGAATGGATTTTCTACGGGGGTTTTGTCCTGTACGGATATTTTGGATCAGCTCACCAGGATCTGAAAAAAGTGAGAACTGGCGGAGAAGAACTATCCGGCTTCGTGGCCGAAACGTCAATATTTCCATTCGGGGCTGTCATCAAGGGCAAACAGCCATTTAAACCTGGCGAAATATCTAAAATCGGGCTGTTGTTGGGTATCGTTGCCACGGTTGTTGCAAGATATCTCCATCCAGGCTTTTAGCCAACCACCTACAGGATTGAAAACGTCACCTTTCTCAGGTGGCGGAAACTGTTTGCACAATAAGCCAATAAGCAAAGCCTGACCCCTTAGGAATTGATCAGTTGCTTGAAATGTTGCAGATCGGTTGTTGGCTGTTGGCAAACACCCATTTCACAGACATAAGCGGTCGCATTTCCTTGCTGTACAGTTTTTCCGGCTGCAATAGGCACCCTTTGTAGATGTTCTGCTTGTCCATCTCCCTCTGAAATAACCACCAGAACAGAATTTGGCAAAAACGCCATCTGTAAAACCTCCAGAAATGGCGCGGCTGCATCCGGCTGATCCGCAGGTATCACAACGACAATTTCTTTGGGTCGCCCCAGAAAAAAATCTGCCGCCAAAAGCATTTCAGAGAGTGCAACCGGGTTTTTTTCTGGCGAGCCCAGGAAAAGGGTGAATGCTTTTTGAAATCGTTCGCGGTACTCGCTTCTGCCGGTCAACTCGCCCAGCCTTAACAGATTCAGCATTGCCACAGAATTTCCTGAAGGAACAGCCCCGTCATAGTTCGGCTTCTCCCG
>PJEL010003334.1_pt1 | contig 13855 bp, 38 predicted proteins | sample 1853271 | NCBI WGS metagenome assembly PJEL01 (sample SAMN08108733, study PRJNA415343) | Invertebrate metagenome, whole genome shotgun sequencing project. | host: Globobulimina | place: Sweden: Gullmar Fjord | collected 2015-08 | reverse complement strand
TTATTTCTCAATTCTTCAATGGTCATGGTTTGATCTCCATTAATGTTTCTTTCCAGTCCACATCATCCATCTGAATCTTTAGTCCCATGAATTTAAAATAGTCTTCAGAATCCCAAGAGCCATCATCCTCCATAAATGGCTCATCATTATAATAATATACATCACCATCACTATCAGTAGCAATAAACTTTGCGCTCAATGGAACAGCAACTGGTATGCCAAAATAATCCACAGAACCTTCATAATCAACTAACTTCAATTTCAGATCAGCCATCTTAAACTCTCCAGTTTTAAATAGGTGGCGACACACTAGACAAGGGATTATGCTCCATACTGTCCAGGGCCGCCGACTTAGATTACTATTTTACCTGTATCATTTTGAAAGTCTAATCACCAATAATAAGCCTGTCACCAAACACAACCCAGCCCTCTCTCTGATTGTATCCACTAACGTATGTTATTTCATACTTACCTGACTTTTTAAAATATGGTGCTCCTGGATTTGTGTACGTTATTGTATCGCCCTTTTGAAACTCTCTATCATTGATTCTTATTTCAAACGGTTTATTCCCAGCCTTCTTTTCTTCAAAGAATCTATCTTCAATTTTTAATTCATGATGTGCCATTTGTCTTTCTCCAATCATGCCCTTCAAGATCAAAGTAACCATCTTTAGCATAATCACCAGTACGTGTCAATCTTTGCCAAGCCCACTTCAAGTCATACTTTGCATACTCATATTGCTTAGCTTTGATATTCTTTCTAGCTGTTTTTAGGTGCTGAAAAACAGTTCTATTTGCCGCCTTGCTTTCTCCACTAGATGCGCAATCAAAACAAACACCAAGCCTCAACTCATCTTCTTTTTCACATGATGTACAGATTCCCATTTAACTCTCCAATTTACATTACTTCCACTTAACGCTGCCATCTTCACAAAAAACAAATTTATAATTGCTTAGATGCTTTGCTGATCCAGTACCAACTATTTTGCTATCAGGACAATACTTAGGACTTTGTGCCTCAAAGCTTTTTGCTTGGGCTGCTTTATTTTCAACCACTGCTTTTTCATTAAGCATAGCAAAATGGATACAAAAATAAATCAGCCCCCAACAAACCAAAGGGAAAAAACAAAGTATCATTATAGCGCTTTTCACACTCATAACTATTCCCACAAATCACTTAGCGTCAAGTTCAAAACGCTCTTTAGTTGTTGTATTCACCCACGCTACATTTTTACCAGTATGATCTTTCTCAGATACAATATCATTTCCAAGAACCACACATTGGCGAAAAGACCACGCATCAAAATCCATTATGAATCTTCCGTGGAGTAGGAGCCAGTTTCTTGATCAAACGCAGGATCTCCAGTTAGACTGGCCTCATGAACATTTATTCTTTGGATCCCAATCTTATCATTCGCCAACTCCACGGTGTAGGTGGCATTCCCATCCATATCAAAAGTCACAGCAACAACCTTTACCAACAGATCAGTCATCCTTCTATTATTAATAGAATTGCCACGAAATTGATCTTCATTGTAAACACATATTTCACCAAGTCCAAATTTACTTTCAAACTTCATTTCTATTCTCCTATTTAATCTTTCACATAATCATTAGTGACGAATGCTTGAACACCCTCTAATAATTCAGCGCGGGTTGAGGTAATTGTAATCTGAGCATGCGGATGGTGATTCTCACAAAGCCATTTGATCATTGGCCTGGTCAGTTCGGCAAACTCATCATGATTTTGTCGTTGTTTTCCTTGGGTTGTTATGTCAGTCATTTAATTTCTCCTGTTATATTAACAACGATGCAATGTAAGAGTTTTTACCAAAGCCAATCGTACCATTCATTTCTATTGGATCATTCGTCATAAGATTTGTTCTATTGAGTGTGAAATCGCCATTGCCATAATTATTTGTGACCGAGCCACTAATAAAATGATTCTTCTCAGAATCACCAATAGAGTAGTTTGTTGCTGTTCCAAAACAACAAGCAAAACCACAAGCGCTGAACTCAAGGGTGCCACCTTTTGCTGGGCCTTTGCTTTGAAAAGGCAACCTGGCTAGCTGGGTGCCAGACTCATCATAGATGAACACATAATTCTTTTTCTCATCCTTTGGAAGAAGTTCACCAGTAAGCGGCTCAGACTTAACATCTTCAATCGAAGCAATAGCTGGAGCCGCAGCAACTACTGCGGTTGTTTGAAACAGCTTCTTAATAAAATCTCTGCGAAACATTTTACACCTCTGGCTTTAGATGCCAATCATCATCGTGTCCAATATAAATTCTGGATCCAATTCGATCTGACACTTCATTAAACTTTTCAACAGTTGCCTGCCCCAAATTAACACCCAACTTCATAGCCATAATATCCAGATAGCATTGAACATCAGCCAACTCTCTTTCAATATCAATCTGTACACTTTCCTTAGTGAAATCACCACGGTCAACTTTCTTTAGAATATTTGCCAACTCACCCAACTCACCAACAGTGGCTTGCATCCAGTGAGCGGGTGTCCACTCCTCTTCACACTTTTTATACTTACTGGATTTGAGACGCTCTTTATTTGCCTCTCGTAATGTGTTAAAACTCAAACCGTTTGTACCATAACCCATTTTATTCTCCAATTGATCTATAACCAGAGGCACCTTGATGCCCAATTTTATTTAGCCTTCTCAGCTGCTCACACTTATCATAATCGCCAATTAGCTTTTTGGAATAATTAACATCACCACCACGAGCACCACCCCTGCTAATTCCAGTCACAACCCATTCGGTCATTTTTGTTAATTCGGCAGATGGAATAAATTCCTTTTCTCCAATCACCATTTAAGAATATCTTCCAATATCATTTTTTCTTCATCTCGCTTAGATCTTTCTGCATCTTCACGTTTGGCCCATGCCGCAAACTCTTCCTCATAAAGCTTCCTGGCGTTTGCTTCTGCGTACTTTTCTTTTCGCGTCTGATGGGCCATAACTATTTCTCCAATTATTAATTCTTTGTTTCTGCGCCAAAACATAATTTCATAAATCGGCTCGCAGCATCGTTACCTATTGTATGAGGTGCCGACTCTGAAAGGAACTCTGTTAGGCCAGATGCGTGAATAGCATCATGACACATCATAGCAATATTACAATGCCAAGAATGAGCATAGCTCCCAGGATCAACATCAATCATCGCTTCTTTCAAAACATCCATCGCCTGAGCAACAGTTATTTTCTCTTCAGATACAGTTACTGGAATCACTTTAGCGTCATCTGTCAAATCATAGAAAGGCAATATTCCACCACCATCATGAGCATTAAAACCAAGTACAAATTGACCAGCCATATCTGAGCAATGATAACCATGTACCAATATTGGTTCTGGTTCTGCGTCAGATATTAAATGATAAAAACCTTCTTTCAGTTCTTTCAACTCTTTCACTTTATTTCTCCAGTTAGCTACAGTTCTCAAACCACGGACGATCAACATCAGGATCCAAATGGTGATTTGTGTTAAAACTAATATAAGGTTTGTCTGGACCAATTTGTAAATGCCTTAATCCAAACCGCCAGTTAATCCATAAGTTACTCATAATGCCTCCTGGCACCAAATCTTTTCTTCATCAACATTTGCCGCACCAATATACGTTGTCCAGATCTCCGTGGTCTCAGATCCACTATCTGGATCATAACCAGTTTCCCAATCCAACAACTTCAGAGCAGACTCTCGATTCTTAGCAGTAACCACAGCCTCCAGACCAAAACCATTAAACACTTTCTTACAATGGAACACTGGCATTGTATTGATAGGCATTACTGCTTCAACAATATCCATTCCAGTAACATCAATCTCAGAATAGGTCTTTCCATTTATGTGAAGCTTTCCATTCAGAAAATGGATCGCCAGAAATATATCACCCTCCGCTGGATTGGATGCCCAGTACCATTTATTCTCTTCAAATGTTTTCATTCTTTTCCCTCATGCGTTTAAAATGATCATGCTTGATTTGTCTAATCTGAACCTCAAGCTTCTCAATCGCCTCAACAACATCGTTCATTTCAGATTCAACCTGGTCTATATTTACAACCTTTGTTTCTGGATGGTGATTAAACCAACCAAACCGATCCACTTTACACAGAGATTGGATTAGCTCGCTGCACTCTTCAATAACTTTCGTCATTGGAGTTCCAATATTTACATAATCTGGATGGCTCATTCCACAATCCTTTTCAATATCTCTGGATTCTCATGCGAATTTCCAATAACCTGTCTATACTCAGAAAGATCAGCCGCGCTTCCACACAAACCATACTCACCAATGACCTTTCGCATCTCAACCAACTCAATAGGTGAAACACCATAGCCCCATTCCAGCGAATCAAAATCTAAAATGTCACGCTCATAAATCGCAGTTTTATTCTTGTCATGTAGACCAGTTTTATAGTCTACTACAAATCGTTCTGAATCTCTAGGTGTGTAAGATTCACCACCACAATCCATCAACAAAGTTCCATCGCTTTTTATAGCAACGCTGGCTGGATCCACAAACGTTTCAAAATCTTTATCCCAAACTCTGAATTCCATTATCACTCACCACATTCACAGTCAACAACATTTAAATCAACGCCGCATGAATCACACACCCAATCTGGTTCATAGCCAGAACAAACAACACCAGGATCTTCATCAGTAGAACAAACACAGATCCCATCTTCTTGACCTTCAACTTCAATACCATCTTCAGCGATTGTGCATCGTCCATCAGAATTATCTTGTAAATTACAACCCATCATCCTTCTCCAGATATTACATTATTCACGAGAGCGTTATATTGCATCTCAAGTTCTTTATTTCTTCTCTCTGACTTTCTCAACTTATCTTGAAGCCCTCTAACAATCGGAGCAAGATCATTCTCTTTTTGATAATGAGGAAATGGATGCTTCCATATTGCGTCAAACATTAATGGAGATGCAACAGAAAATGCAATAGACATCTCAACCAGCATATCAATTACGCGATCACGCTCAGCAATTACATTGTCAGCCTGATGCTCAGGAACCGACATAAATGATCCATCCTTTGGAGTAGCAATTTGAGCGCCACCATTAAATGATTTTCCAAACCTAAAGAATCGTGGGAACCTTTCTTCAATATCTTTATTCTTCACTATTCCTTCGCTCCAGTTCTGTTATAAATTCTTCAGCTTCATGGAATGATTCACCAGCGCTGTATCCACTGGCTATGAATAATTTCTCAGCAAGCGCCTCAACTTCCAGCCTGCGCTTTTCCACAAAATCAACCTGAGGATACTCTGCAATGTTGAAATTGCTAAATCTATATGTACCATCTGGATTTTCTGTTATCCAAACATCATTGGTAGTTGGCGCTCGTGTGATTGGAACATCAATTACTACAAAGCCATCATCCTCATCTTTCACAAACCAAGTTCTTGGATCATACCATTTCACAGTCATTCTCCAATCAGCAAAAATAAAACTTATACTCATCCAAATTCATAGCAATACATTTATCAAATAATTCAATAAGCACCACATCGTTTGTATTATTTCTGGCGTCTGTTATTTTATCCAATGAAAAAGTATACTTTCCATTATTACCAGAAAAACCCATGTTCTCACCTGGATCACATTCCAACAGAGTATAGATTTCAGAATGCTTTCCAAAAGACCATTCCAAAAGACACTCATCATTTACAAAAACATTATGCGACATTATTCTTCACCCTCTAATTTTACATCAAAACAAATACCAGCAGCCAAGTGAGCGTCAATTCTTCCGTGGTGTCTTGGTGTACAAAGCACTCCGCTTGCGCAATATTTTATTGTTTCTTCTTTTACATTTTTCAACGCTTCTGTGATTAAATACTGAAGATGTTCTGTCGATTCAAGATCATCGTCAATTTCTTCAGACTCCCATAGATCCAATATTCTCTTTGCTTTCTCTTCAAAGAATTTACTCATCTCACCATCGCTCCAAAAGGAATTATTATATTTGCGAATGATGATGCGTATCCATAATACATTAATCCAGCTAACGTAATTACAAATGATAATGTTAAAATTGCTATTATTGTTTTAATTATTTTATTCACGACAACTCAGCCCTTTCTAGTATTGAAATCACCAGGCAGAATGCTGGGATCTTTTCCAGATGGCAATTCATTATTGCCAACCGCAAATCTTGTCCTCGATGTTATTTTACATCTTGGGAAATTCCTACAGCCAAAGAAGTCACCATATCTGCCTTTCTTTGCGACCATAGGAATTTTACACTTATGACATGTTGGAGTGTTGTTTACTGAATCTCTGCGACCATAAGCCATATGACTTCTCCAATTACTTTTTCAAACAAGTCCATCTTAAATGACCACGGCGACCATCCTTCAGTTCTTTGATATGAGTCTCAGCAGTTTTACCACCAACTCTACAAGTCTCAAAACTATTAAACTCCTGAGAATATCCAGCTGCGCCATCGGCAACTCCAACAACTATTGTGACTATTAACACAAACGTATTCATTTATTATTCTCCAGTTTTAATCCAAGTACTATTTTACCTGTTACGCTTTTGGAAGTCTAATCAACACTATGGATAATCACGTTCTGCCATCAGCTTTTCAACCTGCGACTCCAATTCTTTTATTCTCAGATCCCGTGGGTCTGGTGAACCGCGCGACACTTTGAATGCTTTTTCAATCGCATGGGCAGTTTCACTCATACCAAAGTTATTACCATTCGACGCACGCCATGTGTAAAATGTATCAGTATCTTTTACAACACTAATAGCCAGAATCTTATCGTGCTTCATTCGCATTATTGCGTAGCCAATATCACGCACTACTTCAAACATAGTTTGGTTATCACTCATCCTCTAGCTCCACTTTCTAAGCTGGTTTTCCAACCACTTTGTTAATTTAATAGAATAAGGCAGAACGCTGTTTCTGATTACACCTCTAAACTTGCGGTGAAAGATTCGTTTCTTTTTACAAAGGAATCTATCGCAACCAAACACTTGCTCTATTCCTGGCATACCATAAGAAAATGAATACTTGGATCCAAGAGGCTTTTTACAATGTGTGCATGCTTGCTCTGTCATTCTGGATCTTCCTTTTTAAACGTAACAAGTTCTTCAGCGTCATGCTCAGAGAAACCAAAGAATAACATTTCTGGTTTAACCATAACACTTTCATCTTTGAACTCAACAGATCGCAAATTTACATTATAGCCATCTATTGACTCAATCTTAAATATTGATCCAGCTGGACGGGAATGAGATGACCCAGTATGATTGCCAAGCATCCCAGTCAATTCATATTTGTTTATATAAAGTTTCATTTCTATTCTGCTCCAGTTTTTATTGGCAGCATATACTCAACCTTACCAAGTATTTTCTTATCTGGATTGGTATTTCTATCTGGACACACACACCAACTTTTACTGCGATTCTCCCAGAGTTCGCAGCTAAGTGATCCAGATGCTAATGTATTAATAAATGCGTGTCTGTGACAAATGTTGCACGTGTACTTATTGCTCATTATTTTCCACCATTCTTCTTTCTATAAATCAAACCAGCATGTACAGTCTTGAGAGCTTTTGTATTTATCTCCCAAGATCTGAAACTATACTTTGCCTTATCTTCTGTTGAATATTTCCAATGCTCAACCTTAGCCTCAGATTGTTTTATGTCTTCTTCAACCGCTTCAATATATTCATCCAGAGTTATCATTATTTAGTTGCCGCCTGGTATTGATCCAAAGTCATTCCATCACCACGATGCCTTACACCAAACTTTTTAGCCACCGCACGCCGCACCTTACACTCTCTACAGAATTTACAGATATTATCAAAAGGACTTGCGTAGCCTTTTCCACATTTACATTTTTGAGATTCAGACATTAATCTTTCTCCAAGTAATCAACAATCACCCTGCTCCAATTATTTTTCTTTGCGAACTCTTTGAATTCGTCATCTGTTAGATATGCCAGAACTGTGGACAAGTTTGCTATGATTTCTATCTTGTCTCCTATTTCTTTATACAAATCTTTTTGAACGCTTTCCAACATTTCAATACGTTCTTTTTGTAACGCTACAACATCAACCATTTCAAAGTTCTCCCCATTTTTCAGGATCTATTGCCTCAGCAGTTCCAAAACAACAAGGCCCGCATAATCCACTATTGCCATGGCCAGCTCCAGAAAAGACTACGGTTGGTGTTGCGTCACAAACATCACACTTTTTATCATAGTCAGGCGTAAGTTCACATTCCACTTTTTTCTCATGACCACAATCTTCACTAGGCAAACAATGGCCGCCAGAAAGTGAACACGCATATCCATTCGCAGAAGTGGAACTCGCAGCTGCTGTAACAGTTATTCTGTTTACACAAATAGACGCATCAAACCCAGGGTGATTTTCATAACTCATATTATAAACTCTCCAGTTTTATTAATAGATATATTTTACCCCATCTATTTTTGACTAGCTAGTTTGATAACCAAAGACTTTGTTCTAGCAACAGTCTGCTCACTCATATTGCCTTCTGTCTTTATTGCATCAAGCAACACCTCTGCGATTTGGCTCATGGTTCTTCCATCTGTATTTGACTCACCCATCTTGCGAATCAATATATCTGCCATCTTGCCTTGAACCCATATTGGTGTGCTTTTATGAATGACTTTCAGAATGGTTTCCTGTGGTTCATCCAAATCAATTCCGTGGTATGCTAATATGGCATCTTCATAAGTTCCCACGGTCGCAAGTTGTTGAAATCTTTGGAGCGCATGGAATTGAGCAAAGCGAAAATTACAATCATATTCTGCCTCTTGGTCGTCAGCCAAAACTGCGGCGTTCAATAATTTTTGCAAAAGCATCGGTGACTCTTCACAAAATAAGTCAACGGTGCGAGCCATATCCAGTGCAAAGTCGTTTGGAAAGTGATCCATTTTTAAAATTCCTTAATTTATTAGGGTGTATACATTATTTCTTGAAATGTATAGTATTAAATACGTTTTCAGGCAATCAAATACAATAAAATATAATCGAAAATATTTTCCTCACCTCCCGCCAGTAGGGGGTTGTAGGTATGTATTAGTTAAATAAATAATTAATTATATATATATATCTATATGTCTCTCTTTTTGTCTATACGGGCGGGGGCCCAATATTTTCATATTTTATTAGCTAAATCGGCCCACAGCCTTAGTGTAACTAGTGGCTAACAAAGTATTTTTAGTAATATTAATTAGATATTTTCTATAAAAATATTTTATTAAACCCGGTTATTTTTCTAATAATAGCTGGCAAACCTATAATAGTTGCCAGGTTTCTTAGCATTAATACTTTTAAGCTTCCTTTCATGCTCAATCTGACCATTGTCTACCAAGTCTTGTATGACTCTGTTGCCGACGCCTTTATCCAATTTCTTGAACTTTGCGGTGTTTATCATTACTCCACGAGAAACCCAACCATATTCACCATCCGCTTGTTTACCAACACTTTCCAATCTTTTAAGTATTGCCTTGGATCCAGTGTCTTGTTCGTGCTCTCCAACATTATCTGAGAACAGACTAATGGTATAATCAATACTGTGTTCCACAAAAGCAAAAGCGCGTTTCATTTCCTTAACGCACACCACGGGGTCTTTTGGGTTCTGTAAAATTGCCTCAACCATCGCATACTTTTTAGCATTCGGCACCCGTCGATTTCTGATAACAGCAAACTCTGTCTGGTCGGTGTCATCCTTCAGAGCCTGACGATAACAGTATTCAACCGCATCCTCTGTGAACCGACAGATTTTTGGGTTAGTTATCCGAGCCCCTGGCATGCTGTGTAAATTCGCATTCATAGGTTCCACATTAACTATCTCTTTCAAATTGTCTTTCAACTCTTGGGACAATACAAGAGTCTCAATTCTTCTTAGTCTTTCGCCTTTTGTTTTATCCACATTGAAAAACATCATTCGACTCATTAATCCAGTCGCTATCATCGAACGACTCATTCCATCCACTATCAATTCTGGAGTAGTAGCACCACTAATTAAAAAGTGTGGAGCGTATAGAATTTCTGCCACATCCTGTTGATCACTTTTCTTTGCCGACGCTCGTGTTCTCTCGTTCATGATGGATCCAGATTTGGTATACATTTTCAGTATATAATTCATGACTCCTTCTTTCACTTTGTTACCCGCGTTGGCTGAAGAAATCAATTCCCCCAACTCATCCTTCACAAATATAATATCGTGCTTATGCCCATTCCTTCGCATCTTATCATCCACCCCTTCAGCACTCGCAACCTCATCCACCACCCCAGTCATTAATTGTTTACACAATTCCTGCTCATCCCAGAACACTTCCTGGATCACAGAAGTAACACCATTCACCAGAAGATCTTTCCCTGCTCCAGAAGTTCCCAACGCCACCTGTTGAAAGTTGACCCTATCCCCTTCTGTGCCACGATAGTTTCCACCCGCCAGATAAGCAACAATACTTTTCGCAGTCATATTGGCTACCATCTTATTTGGTATCCACCAAGTATTTAATAACGCCTTGGTCAAGTCTCCCATCAGATTATCCGGCACTATCACAGAATCCGGTAATAGATTGCCCTCCACATAATCATTCGTTTCCACAACTTCGCACGCCTCCACCACCTCAGAGCTGAGAGAGTGAAAAGCTTGTTCCACGTAGGTGACTAAGTTTGCCATCCTGGCCTGCCACTTCTCATGATTTGGATCCGAGTGGTGGGCAGCTTTGGAGGCGTACATAATCATTTCCACGTCACCATAAGCAGCCTCCTTTGTACGACCATCTTTTGCCATCCCATACAAAACATTCTGCAATTCTTTATAATAGCTCACTCCCTCACGGATAGCTGTTAGATTATCCTGGTGCGTGGCATCCTTGGAAACTGTAGCTTTGGGAATTGCTACGCCTTTCTTTTTAGTTGGGTTTGTTTTGGAGGGTGCGGCAGGCTGGTAAACATCACCATCGTGATATTCAAAGAACAGAAACTTTCCATCATCAGTTGCCCTGTTTGGCAAGAACCAAGGTTGAGAAAACGCCCAGTTTTCTTTAACGTTTGATAATGGATAATCAACAGATTCAAACAACTCGAATATTTTGTCAAGCGTCGATTTGAGTTGCGCGTTATTATAGACGCAAGGAATAACACAACGCCACTTAATTTTCTCTGGTGGACTATAGCTGTGTGTTGTATAAATAAAATGGTTTATCTTGTTGAGCTTTAATAAATTATGTAATACTTTTGGATCCGGTGCAGAGTTTTGATTATCGTGGGATTGATCTCCATCCAACACTAATACTTCCGCATTTACCATCCCCTCATTTGCCCTTCTTAAATATGGCAACCTGGTTGGATGTTCTTTCTTGTCCTTTGGGCTCAAGGACTTTATCGTCACTTCTCCTCTCGTTATGTATCCATCATGCTTTTTCTTATTAGGTCGATAGGTTGAGAACATTTCTGCAAGTTCTTTAAAATCCCCATCAAAAATTTCATCTGGGCTTATATTGAGCGCACTGCCTTTGAAGAAAGATATTCTCATTTATTGTTCTGCCTTGATAAAAAGCGTACAGATTTGTTTTTTCATAAAACTATCACCATAGTTATTGTAGAAGCACCAGAGGTGAAAAAGCTCCCAGGCAGTGGTGAAATCTGCGTTTCCCCCGCTAAGGGTAGAGAGCCCCTCTAGTATAACTCATGTAGGTTGAAACGCTAGGTGGGCAGGCTTATCTGGGCCGAATTGGTTTAAATTAGTAGGGTACGCGAGGCGCTAAGAGAATATTAAGGGTAAGAGTAGGGCTAGGTATAAAAGGACGATACAGAGCGGCGTGGATTTTACTTTCAAAAATGAATCAGTATACTAAGAGAAATCAAAACTGGGAGATCAATTATGGAACTGGAACAAAAGGCAGTAATCTATTTTGGCAATATAGTGTGCGTAGAATCGTGGGCTAATTATATTGCGACCAATGAGAATGGATATATTCATTGTTTTCATAAAGAGCCTGAAAAGGGTATGGGTGTTGCTGGTGGAAAGTGGAAGTCTGTTACTTGCAGATATCAAACAACAGGATGCGTTGGAAAGAGTGATGGGTCAGAGTGGGCGAATTCACTTTGGGCAATTAATGATTCTGAAGTGCTAAAAACCACGGATCAGATCAAACACGAAATGAGCCCAGCGGATCAAGTCTGGTATTGTGATCTACACTTTGGGTTATGGTTTATGGAGAAGTTTGGGAACCTCACTTTCTGGTGGTTCTTGAAGCCTTGGATTAGGAAGGCTTATTTTGCTGGTAGAGGGGTGGAATTGTGAACAGGATTAAAGACAAAAACATAAGAGTCATTACCTCATTATTGTTAACCAAAATTGGCGGTGACATTTATCTCTACCACGTGTCGCGTTGGAATTCAGTTTATTTGAAATTCCGTGATGAGGGGATGAAGTCTATTCGTATTGGTGATCATACAGGAAGGGAGAAATACAAATACAAATGGAACCTGGAAATTGATGGAAGCCGCCGAATTGAGTTTGATCGTGGAGTGGAGCGGTTCTATTATGGTGAGTCTGATATTGACGCGCTGATTAAAGAAGTCCAGAAGTACAGAAAAGAGTTACATGAGTCACGAAAAATAACCAGCGGATTCTTGGCAAAAATAAGGGCAACATTATGACCGTCAGTGCACAGGAACGATTCAAAACTAAGTACACCATAAATGAAGAGACTGGGTGTTGGGATTGGAAGTCCAAATCAAAAACATTAGCTTTCTCGATGAATGGAAAATCACTCCAAGCCCATCGCGCTTCCTATATTCTGAACATTGGTGAACTAGAGAAACATCAATTGGTAGTTGTCCGTTCTTGTGGAAATGATCGATGTGTCAATCCTGACCATATGTTTACAGAAACTCATTCCCAAGCTGCAAGAAGAAAAACATTCTCTGGTAAGCAAAATGTTAGGCTTACTTTGGAAGAGGTCACTGAGGCACGAAGGCTACAAACTGCTGGGTATAGAATAGATGACATTCTGGAATCATTTCAACCAGTCACTCATCCAATACTTAGAAAAGTTTTAACTCAACCTGAGCGTTGGAGCAAAGTGCCATCAACTTATGTTGTTGGTTCTCCAAATAACAGACCAAGGGGAAACTTTCACCCCATATCAAAATTGGATGAAGATACTGTTAGAGAAATTAAAGCTATGAGAAGTGGTGGTGCAAAGTTCAGAGAAATTGAGAATGCTTTTTCTGAGATTAACCAAAATACTTTGCGTTCTGTTATTTATGGACTGTCTTGGACGCACATTAAAATCTAACAACTTTACTTTCATTTTTGTGCGCGATACTATAGCTGTATTGAATGGAGGGTGCGATAATGGAGGGCAAAGTTATAAGGCTACCTATTGACGAGGTAGCACGCCATCGGCGCATAGTGAAAAGAAAGTTAAACTCTATGGATTACAGACGAGCCATGGAATGGTTTGTGTTTGAAATAGATGGCTATGAAAAAGCATACACAGAAAGTCAATTGAAAGATGCGGGGTTATTGAAATGAGTGGAAAGTGTAGCGAGTGCGGTCATGAAGTTTATGAAGATAATCTTGATGACCTTGGTTTGACAAAATGCTGTTGGGGAATTTGGTTGACTCCTATTGATGCTGAGGATGATTGTGATGATTAAATTTATCAAAGCTAATGGTAATCTTATATTCTGCATTTTGTTAGTTGTTTCTTGGGTATCATTTGTTTATGTTTTTGATGTTGAAGACAGTTTCAATAGACATACAATAAAAGAAAACTGTAACAAATTGGAAATTGTTTATAATACATTA
>PJEL010003333.1_pt1 | contig 13859 bp, 17 predicted proteins | sample 1853271 | NCBI WGS metagenome assembly PJEL01 (sample SAMN08108733, study PRJNA415343) | Invertebrate metagenome, whole genome shotgun sequencing project. | host: Globobulimina | place: Sweden: Gullmar Fjord | collected 2015-08 | reverse complement strand
TTCTGCCCTTAAAGCCTTTCATTATATCATTTGCATTTTTTCTATTTGATCTATTAGAGCTATTTCCTTTAGTACTTGTAGTTTTTATTAATTGCTTCTTAGTATTCTTAGTTGCTTTGGTTTCTAATGTTTCCATTATTTTATCAAAGTCTAAATCTAATAAACCATAATAATCAAGTACTGCTAAATTAACTTCATATTTCAATGGATCAGTTGTCATTTTTTCCCTTACAGTCCTACTAAAGATATGATCTTTAATATTCTTTTTAACTTTATTAGTTGCCTTCAAGTTAGGAATAAATGCTTCAACATCATCTACCATTTTAGCTACGTCATCAACAGCTTTTTTATATTCTACAGCTCTTGCTTTCTCTTGTACTTTTCTTCTTTCTACATATTCAGCTTTAGATTTTTGATCGTTAGATATTAAATCTTGAGCCTCATCTTTTGCATCTTCTACTAGTTCTTCTAAGTCTTTAGAGCGTTGTATTAATTTTTCAGTTTTCTTTTTACTATAACCACGTCTAGCATAAGCAGTTCTTAATACTTGTTCTGCTGCTAAATCATTGTCTGTTAAAGTTTCAATGTCAAAGTTTTCATATGTAGTAGGAGTAGTCTTTTGTGCCCACTCATCATATGATCCACCTCCATCTAAAAACTCAATCAAGCCACCTGTAATAGAATTTATTTCAGCTTCTCTCTCAGAAATCCACTGTTCTTTACCTATCTTAATCTCATCTTCAATACCATTTATGATGTCTGCTGGAGACAGTTCTTGCTCTTCATCTACTTTAAATTGAGTAAATATACCATCTTCAACAAGTATATCTGCTATAGCGTTATAATCAGGCTGTGCTTCTTCTTTTTTCTTATTAGATGCCTTTCTAGCTTTTTTAGTTTCTGGTTTCTTATCATCTTCTACATCTTCGTCCTCATCTTCATTCTCTACCTCTTCATCATCGTCATCAGTATCAAATAAATTTTCATCTTCTTCTTTAGTATCTTCTTGTTTAGGTGTTTCAATCTTATCATCACTCTTAACTTCAGGATCTTCTGGAGCATCTAAAGGTGAATCTAGAATTTCTTCGTCGTCTGTATCGAAAAAACGCACATTAGGATCGTCGTCTAAAAGTGTAACGTTATCTCTATAAATGTCGTCTTGCATATTTTAAAAGTAGTTAAATTGTGGTAATAACTGACTCAGTTAGAGTCTATAACAATCAGCGCTATGGTAAGAACTAGTTTACTTTCTTACTATTAGCGATTGATCGCTGTAAAGAACGATCCTTGGCATTTTCTGATACCTCTGTGTTAATTTTAGACCTATCCAAATTCATGCGCTCTCGTTCTATTTTAGCCTTTAAATCAGCTTCATATTTCTTTTGTGCATTTGTCATTTGAACTTTGTCTATCTCAACTGTATCATCAGTCCCATCATTATCGTTATCTAGTCCTTGGATTCTTCCTAATTCTGATTGGTGCAATTTGAGTCCTTCAAGTTGCATTTTCATTTCTAATTCTTTAAACTTAAAGTCATACTCTATTTGTAATTTCTGCATTTCAAAAGCTTGCTCTTCTTGTTGTAAAGCAGCTACAGCTTCTTGTTGTTGTTTCTGCTGTTCTTGTAATCTTTGATGTCCTTCCTGTTCAGCAGCTTTTAGTTTATTAATCATAGTTGATGGACTAGGAGACATATACACATCAGCTACATCTGACAAGCTTATAGATCCTGTCTGCATTGCTGCATGTGCTAAATTAGTAAATACTTGCTCCAATTGAGCTCCTTTAGAACCATCAGTTAAAACTATACCTATTTGATCTTGTGCAAAATCAGCTCCTATTACATCTAATGTTGCTAGAGTAAGATCGTCTAGTACAAATTGTTTCTTAACGCTTTTATCACTCCACAGCCATTGTGTTGTCGCTACTAGTACTTCTAGTACATCCCTCTTAACTTTTTCGTGCTCAAAGAATAATTCTTCAGTTTGATGAGCACTTTGCAATATAGCTTGCTGAGTAGTACCTAGTCCATCAGAAGCTTTAACATCTCCTTGTCTCTGTCTTGATACTCCACTTCTACGCTCTATCATCTCTTCTATATACTCCAGCTGTATAACTACTTGTTGAATCTCGTTTCCTAAACCTAAATCTAAGTAACCAGAATTTTGTTGCATATTACCAGCTATATTCCCTTTAGCATCAGTTTGAAATGAATCTTCAATTATGAACCTAAATTTACGTGCCCATTTTAACCATCTATTCAAATCCCAACCTTCACCTCTAGGAATCCTAGATATATCTATCTTGGCTACTTTACCTATATTACTTACCCATAATTCTTTAAGCTTCTTAGCATACACTATATAATCTATAGCCCAAGGTAATAAATCATCTACTACGCTATTAAGCCCAAATTTACCTACATATGGTGATTTACAAATTGCTGGATTATCTAAACTGCGCATTTGTATTTCACGGGGTTTAATATAAGCATACATTTTATCCCCTATTCTTACACCTTCAAAATACTCTGGAATAGGAATCTTCTCAATAATTTTTTCACCTAAATCTATATTAACTTCATAATTTTTGTGTCTAAACTTACGTTGAGCATTACCATCTTCATCTAAATATTCTATCTCAAGTACCTCTGTATATGATTTCCATACAGCCCTATATACTTTAACATTACCTTTGTAATCATACATGCCTCCATTTATAATGGAAGCATTATAATCATCATCGGTTGTAAACATAGTTCTAGTTTCCTCAACTAGTTTAGATTGTCTGTACTGTGTACCAGCTTCTTGTATACCTATTAAGTCTTTTACCTCTTTTTTAGATAACATTTTACCATACCTAGCAACTGCTTCACCTATAGAAAGCCAAAATACTTCTAGTACTTTATCAGCTTGAGATAGATCACTATCTTCTCCCATTCCTACAGCATATATATTTCTAGGATCACATTTTCTTATGTGTGGCTCATTTCCATTCTCTCCTACATAATATACCTCTGTATCGACTATCACTTTATCCTTAAAGCCATTCTTAAATACTCTTCTAAGATCTAGTTCCTTAGTTAAATAATTAATTATTTGATTAGCCATCCTTTCTGACGCATCTTGAGCTGAATAAATTGACCATTGTTTAAGTCTCCTTAATTCAGTTTCTGTATTCTGCTCATCATCTTCTCCTTGCACTAGTTCTAATAATCGCTTATCTATTTTCTCTTTGATCATTAATTCTTTCCTAGTGACAGCATCAGGATTAAGAACTAAAGCCTTTACCTCAAACGGCCTCTTTAATTCTTCTCCTATTAGAGTCTTAACAACTCCATTCAATACACTGTAATTCTTATCTCCTTCAAACATCCAATCTTCATCATCATAATCTTCTACACCTAATGGATTAATTGCTTTCTTAAGAGAATCTCTCGTAACTATACCATCTACTATATCATAAAGTTCATTTATCTCTGAAGTAGATTTTCTATTTGTGGTATATATACACTCATTTATAACGGCATCTAATGAATCTTCTTGCCATTGTTTTGATTGTTTAACACTATCCGACGCCATTGGATTCGGCAGTGTCGTCTTAGGGTATTCAGCCATTTATATACTTATTTATTATATGTCACTACTAACTCTCCATTAACGTTAGTTACCCCAATTCTAGTCTTACTTCTAGTATCTCCTACCATTTTTCCCCAGAAAGGATCATCTGCAACGGTTTTAGACACTTCTCTAGATTCAGCGATATACTTCTCTCTATCTGCATAATATAACATTAGAGATCCCATAGCACTAACTCTATCAAAGTTACCGTCTGGATTCCATTGTGCCATCTCATCTAAGAGTGGTTTACTTCTTATGGTTTCCATACGCATCTTAGTTCTTGTTTGTCCATCTTCATCTTCATACTGTTCTAACTCTTCAAGAGTCCATTTATTAAGTAATTGCCTAGAATAGGCATTTGTTTGTTTATTAGTTTTATAACCGCGCTTCATATGCGCTCCTTTAAAACCAACTTCATCTCTTAATATCTTAGGCTCTTTAGCTAGAAGATGTGTAGAATTTTTATTATTAAAATAGACAAACATACCTTTCAAGTTTGCTTCATATAAACAAGTAGCATTGTAATACATAAGTAACTTTCTTAAATTTTCATAATAATCATCAGTTACTTGTGGTCTACCTGTATATTCTGCAACGATATTTCCAGAAAAGACATTCATTATAAAGGTACTCGCTAAAGAATATGTATCTTTAACCTCATCTCTATCAAAATCAACAGGGTCAGTGCCAGCTATATACATACCAAAAGGTATTTTATCCGTATAATCTTTATATGGATGTTCAAATATTGCTACACAGCCTACTGGGTCTTTATCAGATGTTGGATAATTATCTACATATTTAGCAAGAGGATCTTGGACAAATCTTGGCTTACCTTTTCCATCTGTTTGTATCCAACCATAATCAGTTGTTCCTCTGTACTTAGGATTAACTTCTAGCTCAGATATCTGTCTTCTAATCTTAGGTACATCAAATGGACTTCCTTCAGTCTGTAACGAAGCTTCCTCTATGTTTAAAGGATGTTCCGCCATATGTTGTATTAATAATCTAGGATTTCCTTTTACTTTTTCTCGTTCTTTTAGTTCTTTATCAATTGCATCTAAAATATGTGATGTTCCTTTTGTTTCTCCTTCTAAATCAATGTAACTTCTTTTATTCATATAGTCACCTATAAAGAAAGCACTCTTTTGTTGCATTCTCCCAGTTTCAAATACATTAGGTACACCATATATATTAAATTCTGAAGGCTTTCTTACCATCCTATTCAAGGATTCAAATCTAGCACCTTCAGATCCACCAGTACCATACGCTACCATAAGCCCATATACTGTATCATCCTCTTCGAAAGATGATCTTGATACAACCCATGATTTATCTAATACAGGGTTATTTCCAGACTCCTCAAATAAAGCTAGTTTTCCACGAATACCTCTAACCTTATCAAAATCACCATCTAATGATATACCTATTATTTCACTAAATAATCCAGTCTCTATTTCAACACCTTCTTGATTTTTAATTCTATAACCTGCTTTCTTATGTTTAGACTTGTTTATTAACTTACGAGTTCTAAACTCTGTATGTTCATCTAAAAAACTTTGCTGTTCCCAAGCTTTTGATAATAAACCATCTTTACCATCCAAATATCCCCAATCGTTTGCAATAGCATATGACATACTTTTTGGAATCAAGTAGAAGTTTCTATTCAACATAGAACCACCTTTGAAACTATATCCTTTACCACGAGCTTTAATATTAGCTCCATGTTGACCTCGTTTCTCAGCTTCTTCTAAATAATTAAACCATAAATAATCACCATCCCATATATTAGGAAATCCATATACACGTTTACCACGCTTTTTACCAGTCTTTCCACTATCACTTACATCAACTACTTTTCTAATAGGACAAAAGTTCCAGTACCAATACAAATATCCAGGAATGAAATCATAGCCTGTATCATATCCATCAACACAGCGTTTAGCCTCCCGCTTCCAAAACTTAGTATACAAACTATTAGGAGCTCTATTAGGTAGCTCAGAAGTATATTTACCAGTTTCTTCAAACTCTTGTCTAACTCCTATAAACTCATCCATATTAGTCAGCTTCTTACCATTACATAAATGCTGTATAAGCTTGTATTCATAGTCTCCAGGCATATAGCATTCACCAGTATCAGGGTCTCGAAATGTAGTTAAATCGGTATTAAAATTTATTATCTTCTCAGGAAATCTTTCTATTTGTTGTTTACTTAAAGTTACCATGCTCATCAACTCCTATACTTCCACTTTCTATCAATCCTAATTGACCCCCTCCACGTATTTGGCTGTCATCATGTTCCTCTTCTTTCTTAACAATTTCTTCAAGTTTCTTTAAACCATCCATTACTTTACCTAAATTAGATATATTAGCTACTAAGTCTTTAGAGCTAAATCTTAGTTTACCATTTTCATCTACCTCTAAAAGATCCACAGTATCAAAATAGCCTCTAAGTTTATCTGCAGCTGTTCTACTACTATCTAATAAAGCTTTCATTCTCGTGTAATTATGCGCTTTATATCGCTTAACTGCATTAGCAAACTCTTTAGTAGCTTTCCAACCTTTAGGCATTATATCTTTCCTTAAATGCTCTTTACGTTCCTCATAATTGTACTCCTTATAAGGATTTCTTTTATCAGCTGTCTCAAATAAAAACCACAAATAAGCAAATTCTTGCTTTGATACTTCTTTGCGTTTAGATACATCCTTATCCACAAGAGCTTTATACTCTGGTATTGAAATAGCATATGGATCTACTAAAAGATTCATATTACCATCCATAGTTAGTAATTTTTCCATACTAGGTAGTTTCCTTATTATTCATATCCTGATTCTACATATGCAGTTTCTCCATCCCTAATAGGTCTAACTGTTGCAGCTATTATATCATAAGTACTTAAATCAGAAGCTGTAATTATTCTATACTTCTTAGCCTTCTTGATTATAAAATGTATCCTATTAGTTTCCTTAGCCATATCTATAGCTAAATCTTTAGCCTCTTTCAAGTCTTCCATTTGGCTCTACTGTTTTAATTAAAATATCATATTTAAAAATCTCCTCTTGTAGTACAATATAAAATTTCCTACCATTTTCTTTTCTCATTATATAAACAACAGTATTGATTTCATTAGCTCTGTTTTGTGCTTCTGTAATTGTATGTTTTAAACTATATCCCATAATTAAAAATTATCATGCCATTGTTGTACTTTACCATGTTTCTCGATATCATCTCTACTTTTATATACGTCTTTCATATCTAAATATGGATCCTGATTGTGAAGTCCTTTTGTTATAAATATTTGACTCCTAGTGAAAGGAACTATAATGTCCAATCCTTCTCCACAATCCGAACACTTTAAAGCACCTATACGCTCTAATAAAGGTATAACTCTAGTATCCACAGCATAAAATTCACCACATTTACATTCATAAGGTGTTCTAGTTAAGTATGGAAACTCCTTTAACTTCATCTCTTCTACTTGTACTTTACTATAAAATGTTATCTGTCTAATCTTCCCCTGGATCTGAAGGTAGTCCTTTACGCGCTCTGCTGAGTCTGACATGTTTCTTGTTTATATTAAATGTTCCTATGTACTTAATCTTAAATTGAAAGAAAGTATTTGGATCTGCAGTATCTAGTTTATTAGCAAAATGTGATAAACACTTATAAGGGCTATTTACCACTTCTCTTATTACTTTATAAGGTAATTGATACTTTATACTCAACCTTTCCATAAGATCTCTTATCTCTCCTTGATCTCTATTATTATCACTTATTCTTTTTCTTAATCCAAACTTACCCTTTTTTGGCGTACTCATTATCTAATATAAAATTTAATGTAAATGAAAATTTACCATCTGGATATACCATGTATTTTTCATTTATTCGGTTACCTATAAGTGCAAATCCTTTCTTACCTTCTTTACGTCTTAACCTAGATAAAGTATTATTAAAAGCAGCTGATGTAGTATTTAATAAATTAATCATCTTTTTCTTATTATCTACATTTGTTATTATAGCTTCCTTGTCTTCATCAGAATAATCCTTTACCTTATAGTAAGCATACATAAGCTCTGCAAACACTTTAGATTCACCCTTCGTTAAACCTAGTGCAAAGAATCTATTCATCTCATCTACCATGATATAATAAAAGTCTCTAGGTGTTACTCCTAATGTTAGTTTCATAACTTTTCTAATAATTTGTCATAATCTATGTTATCTCCTAATTCCTGTTCAATCTCTTTAAATGGCTCTACTTTAATTACTTCATACGTACTATCAGGCTTTAAATGTACTATCCACAGCTCTGATACTATTTTTCCAAATAAAGCTTTATATAATGCCTTATATACCGTTAATTGTGCACGATATGTATTTATCTTAGTTTGGTTATACCTTTTAAGACTTCCAAGCATTTTATTATAGTGCTTATCTAATTCTTTACTAGTCTTTAGATCTGCAATAATGTATGTATCATTTGTAGGATTATAATATATCCTATCTACCGTACCAGCTAATCCATAAGCTTCACTATAAACACGCTGCTCTGTTGCCACTAGCTTATACTTGGAATTTGCTTTATTAGTAAACTTTATAAATGCATATTCTTTAGGATCTTCAGGATAAGTATTGAAAGGATCCATATCATACATTTCTGCAAATACATGCACTGCCGTACCTCTATTCGCTGCCCTGTTGGCATTCAACTTCCAATATTTGACTAGTTGTTTAGGATTTAAACATTTTATACCTTTCATGTTAGAAGACTTCTTCTTACCCATTGCAGCTCCCATAGAATTAAAAGGTCTGCAAAATTTCCTATGTATCCAAGTAGTTACAGATTCTAATTCTTTTCCATTGTACGTATACTTATGTAATGCCTCATTAAACTCTAATCTTACCTTTGTATCTTTACCTTTTATAGTAGGCGTTAATCTTTTATTGAATCCCATCTGTATTATTTGTTAACGTTTCTTATCATATTATAAATGTAACTAAAAAAATTACTAATGTCAAGTTTTTCAGTTAGAGATGTTAACTTACTTGTTAAAATCATCTGCATATATACCTAGTGAGGAGGAAATCGTATACTGTGCTTATCTCACCTTTATAAAACACTCAAACTATCCTATAACTATATTACAAGATAATACTTAAGCGAAAAATTGGAATTGATTAAAAAATGTATTATCTTAAATAATTTAAGCTGTTAATTTAATATCATTTAATAAATAATTTAATCTAATTGTTTATTAATAATTGGGGGAAAGATGGGGGTATTTTAAAGGGGGAAGAAAACCCCCTTCCTCTCGCCATTAAAAACCTTTATACTTCTCTCTAATTTCTTCTAAATAAGTCCCCTCAATAATATTTCCTCTAGACTAAATATTTCTCAATCACAACTTATACTTCCTTTGCACTAGGTTATCTACAGGCAACTTAAGTATAACTACATCCTCTGCAATCTAACAATCACAGATTAGCTATTTAGCTGAAGCTAAAAATATTAAGGTATTATAACATTAGAATGGTACTTCAACTTTACCAGCTTAATGATAAGTATCTAAAATTACAATTCTGAACTTGAAAATCGAAATTTTTTTAATTTTCAGAAAATTAAGTAACACGATAATTGTATTTTAACGAAGTTAATGTTAGTAAGTAATTGTGTGTAATTTGCGAATACTATAGTTTGAAAAAAAATTAATTATTTTCGCGGAGATGACTACTACCTCAATACTGACCCTCACTATATTACGGCTCCCTAGAACCCCCCGACAGTGCTTTAGCATTTAAGCGCGGGTTATGAATGAGCCAACTGACGCAGCAGATTCTGCGATACTTTAAATATACAATGTTATGAATATAGAAGAAACGAAGAACGCAATTGCTGCCATCGAAGGTATAGCAACTACAGACAGAACACAAGAAAATAATGACAAGCTTATTGCTCTTAGAGCAGAGCTTGCTAAGCTTGAAGAAGGTGGTAATACACCTAGTGAAGAGAAAACTCCACAACAGTGCGGTGTCATTGTAGGCAAAGTCCTTATCGTAGGTGAAACTGCCAAGAATGGTAACGTACCTATAACGATAGACGCTAACAGTGCAAAAGCTGCGAGATCTATGCAGTTTGCTGGTATAAGCCAAGCACAACATAACTTGGTGATAGTTTGGATGCGTGAAGCATTAGCTGAGCGTGCTAATGTAGGTGGTATGGCTACTATCTCTATCGAAGCACGCATAAAAGGCGTTACAGGTTATACATCTAACGATGTATGGACTGCACATACCAAAGACCACTTTAGTATACAAGGCTTTCCAACGTTTGCAGAACACGAACTAGTGTCGGAAACTAAGGCCATCAATGGTGGTAAGTTCGACTGGTTACAAGAGATTGGTGTAAGTCGTGAGGAAGCTGTTGATACAGTTAAATCTCGTATCACATTCTAGCCTATTGTCCACATGTTCATATTGGCTACATGCTCTCAGAGTGTGTGGTCATGTGGGTCATGTGGATTGCTTACGCCAAATTAATCTACAAGCTTAGTCTTCGGACTAGGTTTGTAGATAGTCATTAACAAATTAAACTTAAATCTTATGTACTGTCAAAGTCATATTAGCTTGGACTGTGTAAATGGCGTTTGGGCAATTGATTGTCCAGATTGTCTAGCACTTCAAGAAGAAGTTGCAACATGTTCATCTTGTGGACAAGTTTGCGACACAGAAAATGGTACCTGCTCTCAATGTGAGAGTCAACTACCAAGTTAATAACCTGAGTCTTGCAGCATTAGCTGTGAGTCTCTTATTTTACAATTTAGATAATCTATTGCATAGATTAAGAGTTAACGATACTATCGTATCGATTGCTTACGCCATAGAACAGTGGTAACTACATACCACAGTGGTATAATCTAAGATTTTCAACATCACTACACACAAGACCACATCTTTCTGTGTTTAGTTGGTGTATATACAATTTATCAATGATAGTTCAGAAGGTATTGTGACTTTTGTTAGAGATGGAGGTAAGCGCGTTGCGACTACTCCACGAACCTACCTCTCACCGCAATCCGTCAAAACCTAATCTGAGATCGCTGAAAATCCTCCAGCGCTATGGTAACAATTGTCATATTTAGGCTAACGCCTAACACAATTAAGCTAAAGTTTATAATTAATTAAAAATATAATATTATGAAATCGGAAATACTATTAACGTTGATGAGATACGCTTCTGGAAATGCAGGAGCTTTTGACTTTTTAACAAAACTATTTACCGACCATCCAGCAGTTGGATTGCACCTAATCGAAAAAATAGATGAGATACCTACATTAAAAGGTGCCAACCTCTATATACTTTATTCAGACCTTTGCAATAAAGATATGGATAAAGTATTGCACTTACTAACAACATGTCCGAACGACATATTAGAAGACGCTTGTAGTCGTCAAGACTATAGTGGTCGAGGTCTAGTTGCTCCTTATCTTACGACTAATGAAGTTAATAACCAGAACCAGCAATAAACCATTAAAAGTGAGCTGATTCACAAAATTTAAATAAAATGAAAATAAGACAAATACTAAAAATAATAGCAGCCATAAATAGACTAGAATATCTAGAGTATAGTTTAGTAGATGGTCACAATAACTGGAGTGGTTGGGATGGAACCCTTTCATTAGAAGGTATAAAACGTATGATCTATGGAATATGGCATGACGGCTATAATGAATTAGGCCAAAACATGTTAACAGGATCTGCTATATATTCTATACAATTATATCACACACTTATAGAACTATGTAAAGATACTCCTGAAATAGAAGTCCATATCGCTGGTTCATATTCACCACCACATAACACATCTATAAACTAAACGAACATCTGACGGTGTAATCCCGTCTACCTTATGGTAAAAAGCTAATAAAGCAGATGTATTAATGTCGGTATAATCGTTGAAGTACGATCGTTAGGTATCGGCGATTTGACTAAGCATCAAATCGCCTATATTATACAATAATACTCACTATTAGGCTTCTAATAACATTAGAAGTTCAAGACAAGCCTGCAATACTGGTAGGAGTATTTTACTACATTCTGTTTGGCAACTACAGAATTAAAACTAAATAAGTTGTATTAAGTGTCTCTTTTATGCGCGAGGTTGATAAGCAATCTGTAAATATATGATTGGTGTATAATGCTCTAAGCAGCCAATTAATGACTTATCAATAGTGGTTCAAGTCCACTGCACTTTATTATAATCAACAAATCATTAAAATTTAAGCTAGTTAGGAAACAGTCACACGATAGTAAAGTATGTAACGTTGTTTTTATATTATAAAACAAGGATAATTACAAAAATACGAGTGAAAGAGGTGAGATGCCTCATTTATAATAAGATACTAATCGTGATAGATACAGGAGAAGTCCTATTCACGTATTTAAAGGCCTCTAAAAATTAACGAGGAGATGGTTAAGACTCAGAAGATAAATATAAGAGCCATTGCTGGGTTATCCAGGGTTCGTAGAAGCAACAAATGTTGTGGAGGTAAAACAGTAGAGTACTGTGCTTATATTTATTCACAAAAAGGATCATTGAGGTCTTTATTTTATATAGCATTAATTCATACTAGAGAAGCGATACTTCTCGATAATGTATAGATTATGGATTAACTTAATTGAAAAGCAGGTTCAATTCCTGATAATGCTACTAATTACCAACTAAAAACTATATATTATGACAAAAAAAGAACTGTTAAAAATAGAAAGTAAAGAAGGTTACTTAGAATTATTACAGATTACTGATTGCAATGATTGTTATCGTTGTAATAATTGTTATCATTGTAATAGTTGTGATTGTTGTGATAACTGTTATCATTGCAATGATTGTAATTGTTGCGATGATTGCTATCATTGTAATAGTTGTAAGTGCTGTGATGATTGCTATCATTGTAATGATTGCAACAATTGTTATCATTGTATGTATTGCACTGATTTAGTAGGAAAACAATACCACGTACACAACTTCGAATTTACTGAAGATGAATACAAACGAATTCTTAACATTATAAAAAACTAAAACATGAAACAATACTATTGGATTAACAAGAAAGGTGAGAAAATAAACGTTGATGATCTTTCATTAGAGTATCTTAGAAATATCCTTAAAATGCTCCTACGAAATAAAGAAAAGATAAAACCCGTAGAATGTATAGATTTTGAACATATAGAAATTACAACATATGACAATATGGAAAACATGGAACCATATTGTGATGATTGGATGTGGAAATAATTCTAACGAACTGAGCTTAGTTTTCTTTTATAGTTTCTTTGAGAATGCGCTTTGATCTGAAAGCAAACTATATAAATTAGAAATATTAACAATTAAACTAAAACAAATGAAGAAAGTACAGATAATACATTTCAAAAATCTTGATAAGGCAAATAAGTTCTTATCAAAAATACCTCCAGCAGATATTTTAAATGTCATTATAGATGATGATATCTTCGTCATTTGTAAAATTAAAGTATCTGCAAATATACCTAGTGCAGACAATATAAAAGCTCCTTCGACAGCTATACATAAACATGGCTACAAAGCATACCAACAAGAAAACTTTAAATTAACATGTTTACAATGTGGATGTACACCTGGAATACAAGTATTCTGCAGCACAATCTGCAAAGAATATTACGAGGCACATCTAGACCTTATGTTATCTGAATATGTAAACGAACGCTGTTGTTGTGATGGTGCCATTACAACAAATGCGGTATATTTATAACAGGTGAAGATGTATCAATGATGTATTTAGACTGTCCTTTATAACAATTAAAAAAACAACATGAAAAGATTACTAAACAGGACAATAACAAAAATAAACATCAGTAAAGATAAAATTACCTTCACTTGCTCTGATAGAACTAAATACAAACTGTACCACATACAGGATTGTTGCGAATCGGTTAATATTGAAGATATTGAAGGAGACCTAACTGATTTATTAAATACTCCAATACTTCAATCAGAAGAAGTAACAAATGACAGCTTTGTAAAGTCATTTGAATTCGACTATGAACCAGAATCCTATACCTGGACATTTTATAAATTAGCCACTGTTAAAGGTTATGTCACTATAAGATGGCTAGGTATAAGTAATGGATATTACAGTGAATCTGTGAGTTTTAAAGAAATATAGTTTAAATAACAAAGGGGCTTCGGCCTCTCGTCATGCCCAAA
>PJEL010003332.1_pt1 | contig 13862 bp, 14 predicted proteins | sample 1853271 | NCBI WGS metagenome assembly PJEL01 (sample SAMN08108733, study PRJNA415343) | Invertebrate metagenome, whole genome shotgun sequencing project. | host: Globobulimina | place: Sweden: Gullmar Fjord | collected 2015-08 | reverse complement strand
GAGAAAAATACGCTTGTAGCGAATTTTTAAAAGCATAGACACAGTAGTCCTTCATTCCAGCCTTGAATTCGGACTCGGATTCAAATAATAAGCTCCTAGGTATATTTAATTTTACTTGAAATTATCTTTGATAATTAACAGTGGGTGTCTTAGTTAGTTGTCTTAGTTAGTTGTTTTAGTTAGTTGTTAGTTTTTAGTTAGTTTTTTATCTTCCTTTTTTTATTAGCCCGCTCTAATGAAACCGGTACATAACATAGGATGCTGACAGCACGGACAAACCCGTTTTGCTTTGGGTTTTATTGGCGTGATACTTACGGGTAAAAGGTGAGTGAACTCAGTTAATAAAAGCTGTATCAACAGTCGTATCTTTCTGGCACCTGAGGAAAAAATCCCGTAATCACGAACGCGCTGTAATCCCTTAGGCAAAACAAACTAATTAAACGGACACCCACTTTAAACCAAGATTTATCAGGCCACTCATAATAACTAGCGCACATTTTGAAGCTATAAACCTAGTTAGTTTCACGCACAAATAAAGAGTTACTCTACTATTTCACTTATCGCTAATACTGGTTTACTAATGTCTTTGGCATCAAGAACGAAAGCCAATGTTTGTGTGCTAACAAAGAGTTAGAGCTACTTTGACATTTCCCTCCCGCGTACATACAATGTACATATGATAAAGTTCGAATGGGATACAGCTAAAGCAGTAACAAATATCAAAAAACACGGTGTTTCTTTCGAGGAAGCTAAGTCCGTATTTTTTGATGATTTTGCCGTACAGTTCTTTGATCAAGATAACTCCGATACCGAAGACCGATTTTTGATGCTTGGAATGAGCAATGAAACTAATTTATTACTTATTTGTCACTGTGAACGTGACGATGGAAATACAATTAGAGTTATCTCTGCTCGAAAAGCGACGAAAAACGAAAGTGAAAACTACCAGCGAGGACATTAATTATGAAAAATGAATATGATTTATCAACAATGAAATCGCGTAAAAATCCTTACGCAAGTAAATTAAAAAAACCTGTAACTATGCGTCTTGGTGAAGATGTTATATCTTATTTTAAGGGAATGTCTGAGGAATCTGGTGTTCCTTACCAAAGCTTAATAAATTTATATCTTCGAGACTGCGTTGCAACACATAAAAAAATCGATATTAACTGGCATGCGTAACCGCAGCTCTAGTAAGTTGCTTAAACGGAAAAATAACAGTTGGTCACCGTTTCACGATTATAGCTAAGGATTATTTTCCGATCAGCAATGCGCATATAAATCAGGCTTGATTAAACAAAAAAAGAGCATAGCTTTTACAAACTATGCTCTTTTTCATTTTAAGATTAATCAGGAAGTCTTCTAAACAGTCTAAAGCTTCGTCCTCACCGTATAAAGCTCAGGAAAGAAGCTGATATCTAGCGCCTTTTTAAGAAAATCTACGCCCGATGAACCGCCTGTGCCCATTTTGTTACCAATAATTCTCATCACGGTAGACATATGTTTGAAGCGCCATTGTTGAATAGTATCTTCAATATCGACCAGCTTTTCAGCTAACTCGTAGTATTCAAAATATTGCTCTGGGTTTTGATAAATCGTTAGCCAAGCGTTAACGACTGAATCATTACTTTGATACGGCAGGGTAACGTCTCGGTTGAGCGAGTCGGCATCAATATTTAAGCCTTTATTATGCAGTGCAGTAATCACTTCATCGTACAAGCTGGGTTGTTCAAGTATGGCCTTCAATTCACCGTGAACCGTAGGATTACTCTCATGAACTTTCAGTAATGAGGCGTTTTTGTTACCTAGTAAAAACTCAATTTTGCGATAACCAAAGGATTGGAAGCCCGATGAATGACCCAGATCGTCACGAAATTTAAGGTAGTCAACTGGCGTAAGTGTCGACAGAATATCCCAAGATTGCGTTAGTTGTCTGATGATTTGCTTCATTCGTGATATAACTTTAAAAGCGTTGCCAAAATCGCCGTCTTTCACATAACGCATGGCGGCGCTGAGTTCATGACCGGCAAGCTTTAACCATAGTTCACTGGCTTGATGTATGATAACAAACAGCATTTCATCGTGTTGGTCACTTTGTAGATGCTGCGCTGATAATATTTTCTCAAGACATAAATAATCGCCGTAAGACATATCTTCTTTAAAGTCAGTGTGAATAGAGTCTTCTATTGCACGGTAATTTGTCTGGTGTGGGCAGCTCATGTGTTTTTTACCCCCAAATCTCTGTTGATGGTTAACTTGTGTAAATGCTGATAAACATCTTCGTCTTGCCAGCGCTCAGCTATGTTCGGTAGTGCCATAATTTCGCGCATAATGTCTTTTTGTATATCGCCTACGCGCAGTGCTTCGCTGTACGGCGTATGTGGTGAGAATGTTACCATAGAGTATAACGGCACCCACAGTTTGGGGTAGCGTTGATGAAAATTAGCTTCAATTTTTTTGCACAGTTGAAAATTAGCATCGCCAGATAAGTCACTCATTTCAATGAAGTTACGCTTAGCAAGTTCGATAATAGCATCGCCATTAGGTTTACGTTGCTGCTGATATTGCGACAGTATTTCAGACCAGTCTTGATTTTGACTTTCCTTATGACTTTCCTTGTGAAGGGAAACCAGTTCGTTTAGCACTCGACAATCTTCAAAACCACTATTCATGCCTTGACCGTAAAACGGCACCATGGCGTGTGCCGCGTCGCCTATCAAGCCAACATTGTTATTAACCACCCAAGGGTAAATATGCACTAATGATAAGGGTGAAGCTTTTCGTTTGATAAACTCATCAACAGGGTTATCGATTAAGCCTATAGCATCGCTAAAGTAAGTTTGAAAAAAAACTGCCACATCATCACGCTGCTGCAATGCGTCAAACGAGATTTCGCCTTCTTGATTCATAAACAATGTACAAGTGAAGCTACCATCTGGATTAGGTAAAGCGATTAACATAAAGTCTTTACGCGGCCAGATGTGCAGTGCTTCTTTTTCCAGTTGATGACTATTATCAGCGCCCGCGGGAATATTCAACTCGATATAGCTTTGCGGCATATATTCGAGGCTGTAGCTTATACGCTTGCGAGGAATTTCTTGCATTTTTCTGCGTACTTTTGAAAACGCGCCGTCAGCACCAAAGAGTAGATCGCTACAGTGTTTTACTTCCCCTGCTTTGGTATTGAACGTTAGCGTAGTGCTATCAAAATCAACGTCAGTAAGGTGGTGATTAAAGTGTAATGATGCACTTGGTTCTTGTTCTGCTAGCGAAACCAACTGCTGGTTTATTTTAGATCGTGACACTGACCAAATCGCTTGGTTTTCCTTACCATAAGCTTGCCTGGTTAAGTTGCCTTCAAGGTCATGCATAACGCGGTGATACATAGGGATGGCTTCACGTTTTACTTCCTCGGCAATCCCTACAGCTTCAAGTGCTAACCAACCGCGGTCTGATAACGCAATATTGATAGACTTACCTTGATAAATATCGCTGCGGCGTGAATCATCGCGTGATTCAAATAGGTCAACTTTATAGCCTTGCCTTGCCAACATAACCGTGAGCAGGGCGCCAACAGGGCCAGCTCCGGCAATAGTGATTGTTTTAGTTGATTGAGTCATGCTATCTCCATTGTGACAGTAAGCTATGTAAGGTGTTGCCAAACTGATAAACGTCTTCAAAACTATTATACAAAGGTGCTGGCGCTAGCCTGATGACATCGGGCGAGCGAAAATCACTAATAACACCGGCTTTGGTGAGCTGATCAAAGAAGCTTTTATCGGTACCAATAAGTTTGATAGACAGCTGTGCGCCGCGTTGTTCAGGATCACTTGGCGTAATAATTTCCAGTTTAATGTCAGGAAATTGTTGCACAATATCGTTAAATATAAATTCAAGGTAGCTGGTTAATTTAAGGCTTTTAGCACGCAGGTTATGAATGCCCGCTTCATCGAATATATCTAAAGAGGCTCTTAATATTGCCATGCCCATAACGGGGGCATTACTGAGTTGCCAACCTTCAGCGCCTTTCATTGGATCGAAAGTATTTTCCATTAAGAAACGACGCTCTTTGTTATGACCCCACCAGCCACCAAAACGGTTGATTGAAGTATCGTCGCCATGGCGTTCGTGAACAAATAAACCTGCCACGTTACCGGCACTTGAATTGATATATTTATAGGTACACCAAGCGGCAAAGTCGACATTCCATTTATGCATTTCAAGTGGCACGTTACCGGCGGCATGGGCTAAATCAAAACCAGCAAGTGCACCATGTTGATGGGCTGCCTTAGTCAGTTTTTCCATATCAAATAATTGGCCAGTAAAGTAATTCATTCCACCAAAAAATACTAAGGCTAATTCGTCACTGTGTTCTTCAATCGCGGCAATAATGTCGTCTTCATGAATTAAGTGCTCACCGTCCCGTGGCGAAATTTCGATAATAGCTTCGTCAGGATTAAGGCCATGATGTCTGACTTGAGTTTCCAACAAATAACGGTCTGAAGGAAACATTTTAGCTTCACTGATAATTTTAAAACGCTTGGCTGTTGGTTTATAAAAAGAGACAAAAAGTAAATGTAAGTTATTGGTGAGTGAGCCCATACAAACCACTTCGGATTCTTTTGCGCCAACTAAACGCGCAGAAGCGGGCGTTAATATTTCGTGATAACTGACCCAAGGGTTTTCTGCTAGGAAGTGTCCTTCTACGCCTAACTTTGCCCATTCGTCGAGCTCTTTATTGACAAATTCACGTGCGCTTTTAGGCTGTAATCCGAGTGAATTGCCGGTGAAGTAGAGTACTTGCTTGCCGTCGATAACTGGATGATGAAATTGTTCTCGATAGGTTGCCATCGGATCTTGTGCATCTTGCTGCTGTGCATAAGCTAGTATGTTTTCGTGCTTCATAAGTTACTCCCCTAAACTTGAAATTGACCCGATGTCGGTCTTAAATTGACAGCTACCTAAGTTGGCAACATTGGCAGATATCGTTTGATTAGGCGCTAATGCAACGGCGGCCGTTGCTGCCCCTGCAAGAATGATTTGTCCAGCTTTAAGTTCTTCACCGGCCGCGCCGATACAACGTGCGGCTTCCACCAAGGAATTAATTGGATGGTCTAAAATATCCTTGCTTGAACCACTGGCAATAACTTCGTCATTTACCGTTAAATGCATCGCTAGGTTATCAAGGTTGCTGTCTTTTGACTGCCAAGGGCCAACAACAAAGCCACTACTTGAGCTGTTGTCTGCTACAACATCTTCAAGTGAGAACTTAAAGTTTTGATAACGAGAATCAATAATCTCAAGTGCTGGCGCAATGGCTTCTACGGCAGCAAGCGCTTGTGCTTTAGTGACTTTTCCTGACAAATTTTCCTTCAGTAAAAAGGCAATTTCTGGCTCTGCTCTTGGATGAACATATTTTGTTAAATCAATCGTTTGATCTACTTTAATTTGCATTGCGTCGGTCAAACGGCCCCAAATAAGATCATCGACACCCATTTGTAGCATTTTCGCTCGACTGGTAAAGCCCATTTTGTAACCGATAAGTTTTTCACCGCGATCGAGTCGATGTTGAATACTTAGCTTTTGAATTTCGTAAGCTTCAGGCAAAGTAATGTTTTTGCTCTGAGACACTTGTGCCACACTTGAAGCCGATGCTGCGGCTTGATCTAAGGTGTGTGCGATATCGTTTAACATAAAAAATGAGCCCTATTTCAAATTAAAAAAAGATTCGGCATTACTCGCCAGCAGCTTTTGTTTGTCGTGATCCGATAATGTTGGTGCGGTTTTGATCAGTTGTCCCATTTGTTGTTCACCCAACGGGAAAGGGTAGTCAGTGCCAAACATGAGTCGGTCACAGCCCATTTTTTTGACTAATAACTCCAGTGAATCGTGGTCAAAAACCGCAGTATCAAGGAAAAATCGGTCAAGGTAATGGCTCGGTGGGTATTTTGATTTTCCACGCGCAATATCTCGGTGATGCCAGGCGTTTTCTAAACGACCGAGTAAAAAAGCAAATGAACCACCACCATGAGCAAAGCATATTTTTAGCTTACTGCTGACTCGGTCAAAACCGCCACCGAGTATCATAGAAACTATTGAAAGTTGGGTTTCGGCAGGCATGCCGACAGTCCACCCCATCATGTAGTCTTTTGTGCGCTCACTGGCCATCATGTCCCATGGGTGAACGAATATGGCAATATCTTCGTTGGCACAATGTTCAAGAAAGGCAAGCACCGTATCGTCGTCCATGTTCTTCAAACCAACATGGTTGCCGATTTGAATACCAACATGACCGGTTGCTTTAGCACGGGAGGCTTCTTTACATGAAGCGTCGAGGTCTTGTAATGGTACTTGTGCTAGTGAAAATAAACGTTGCGAATTTATCTGGCAAATTTCACGTGCGGCATCATTAAATAATTGTGCACAGTAAAGTGCTTGCTCAACAGGACGTTCATAGCCAAATAATATTGGTGTTGCCGAAATAATTTGTTTTTCAACACCATCACGATCCATTTCTTCAAGGCGTTTATTACCGTCCCAGCAAGCGGAGTAGATTGGTCTAAATTCTTGCTCGCCGCGCATCAACATAGCGCTGTCATCATTACTATCAGCGCTATGACGCAACCATGGCCAATCATCACCACCAAAACGTTCAGCTAAACTCGGCCATTCCTTTGGGAAAAAGTGCGAGTGAATATCGATTACCTTCATGACTTTTCCTCAGATAACTTTATTTTAGGTGATGTATCTTCAAGGGTAACCCAGCCTTTTGGTGGTTCTTTACCTGGATGTAGTTCGCCACATGAACCGCAAGTACGGGCTGCCATATCTTGGTAAAATGCCTTATATAGCGGCGGTAAATCGTTAACAATAGATTTCAGTTGTACTTCAACTCTGTGCACTAAGGCGTCGCATTTAAAGCAATACCATTCGAAAGCATCTTTATCTCCGTCAGGACGCTTAGGTTCAATAACTAAACCTATGCTGCCTTCCATTGGGCGTTGTGGTGAATGACGAACATGAGCCGGTAAGAAAAAAATATCACCTTCGCGAATAAAGACATCACGATGCTTGCCGTCTTCAATTACTTTTAGCACTATGTCACCTTTAAGTTGATAGAAGAACTCTTCAACGGGATCATCATGAAAGTCAGTACGTTGGTTGGGTCCACCAACTACCGTGACCATTAAATCGGTATCGGTCCATATTTGCACATTGCCTACGGGCGGTTTAAGTAAGTGTTTATGCTCTTCAATCCAACGTTGAAAGTTAAATGCGGCCAATTTAGACATCAGATAGTTCCTTATTCACTCTTTGTGACACTGCGGCTAGTGGCTTATAGGCAACAGCTTTACACTCGATTAATAAATGTGGATGTGGCAACTGATGTACGGCAACTGTGGTGCGAGTGGGGCCATCAAAATCAAAAAATTCTCCATACACTTGGTTGTATTCGCGGAAATCGTTCATATTGACTAAAAAGGTCGATATTTCAACCAAATCGCTTAGGCTCGCATCCATCGAAGCAAGGATGTCAGCGATATTTTCAATAACCGCACGAGTTTGGCTGGCAATACATAAGTTTGTACTGCCCATTTCGTCAACTTCGACACCAGCAAAGCTATTGTCTGGTCGGCGAGAGCTGGTGCCCGATATATAAAGAAAGTCTCCTGCGCGTTTAACATGGGGGAACTTGCCTCTAGGAGTTGCTTTACCACTGACCACTTTACTCTGCTTCGAACTATTCATAATTTACTCATTTGTCATGTACTTGCTGGGCATTTACTCGCCAATTATTTATTCGCTAATTTTTACTCGTCAACGCTCTATTCGTTAATTATCTATTCATCAATGTGAATACAAATATTGCTTGGTTCGCTATAAAACGCTAAGGAATGTTGACCGCCTTCACGACCAACGCCTGATAGTTTAGTGCCACCAAAAGGCGCTCTAAGATCACGTAAAAACCATGTGTTTACCCACACTAAACCAACGTCAATTTGTGGTGCTACTCGGTGTGCGCGAGACAAGTTCTCTGTCCATAATGATGCTGCTAGCCCATAGGGTGTATCGTTTACGCGCTTTATTACTTCTGCTTCGTCGTCAAAGGGGGAAACGTGGCATACTGGGCCAAATATTTCTTCTTGGTTAATGCGAGCATGATCGTCAAGGCCTGTTAGGATCGTGGGATCGATATAACAACCGTTATCGCGTGCGTCACCAAATTTTGGCACGCCACCACCGTGTTCTACTGTTGCTCCTTCTTCGCGAGCAAGTTGATAGTAAGAAAGTACTTTTTGTTGATGCACTTTGGAGACTAATGGCCCCATAAAAACATCTTTATCGCTTGGGTAGCCAATCTTTATTGCTGCTGCTTGTTGCTTGAGTTTGTTAACAAATTCACTAAATAATGATCTATGGACATAAACTTTTTCGCTACACAAACAAACCTGCCCACAATTGGTGAAGGTTGAACGTGCAATACCTGCAACGGCTTTATCAATATCGGCATCACCAAAAACAACGGCAGAATTTTTACCGCCTAATTCAAAAGAAATAGGTTTTACCGTTGGTGCCGCCGATGCCATAATTTTTTGTCCGGTTGCCGAGGCGCCGGTGAAGGTGATAGCGTCTATTGCCTTATGGCTGGTAATTACATCACCAACGGCATGTCCGCGCCCTAAAATTAAATTGAATGCACCTTTAGGTATGCCAACTTCATCCATGATTTGTGCCAGTAAGAATGCTGTTGAAGAGGTTTCTTCTGAAGGCTTAAAAATAACACTGTTGCCGCAAGCCATTGCCGGGGCAATCTTCCAAGTTGCCAGTAATAAAGGCAGATTCCACGGCGAGATAATCGCAACAACGCCGAGTGGTTTATTAACACTGTAATTCAAGGCTTTTGTGCCTTGTGGTGTGTCGGTTATAAAGCTTTCGCTGGCAGGGTATTTTACTAAATCAGCAAAGAAACGAAAATTAGCTGTACCCCGTGGGATATCAATCGTTTGTACCTGAAATAATGACTTGCCAGTATCTGCCATTTCAGCATCGATAAATGCCTGTTCTCGTTCCTGCATAACGTCGGCAACTTTATTAAGCAATTTACTGCGCTCATTTACGGTGAGCTGTGCCCACTTGCTGGCTTTGGCTGCTGCCACTGCCTCATCAATCATTTGATGATTTGCTTCAGATATTTTTGAAATAACGCTACCGTCAACAGGATTGATATTGTCGAAGTAGTGCTTACTATCAACAAACTTACCGTTGATATATGACGTAAGCATAGATGGGATAGTCATGATTTAACCTTATATCGTATGTTTGTTGTCTTACTTGATAATCATAGTAGTTATCTTTAATAAATAACTATAATTTTATTAATTTGATGTTTACATTCAAAAAATGAATGTTTAATTTTTTAGCGTTTGTACGGATAAAAGCATTAGTAAGGCCTAGCGCTGTGAAAGCTTTATTTTGCTGAAACTGAAAAGCCACAAAATACTATTTTTCAAAAAGTCCTCGCTCCGCTAGGGCTAGGAAACTACGCAATTTTAAGTATGCTAGTTGCCAATAGTAAGTAAGGCTATTCAGTTGGATTTTCGTGATTTCAGATTAAGGTTTCTGAACATAAAAATAGTTAAATAGTTTTAAAACAAAACGTTGCTAAGCTATCTCGTCAGTCTTACGCATCAATTAAAATCATCATAAGGTCATTTATATGAGTGCTCGCGGACAGTTTTCGTCAAGGTTAGGTTTTATCATGGCAGCAGCTGGCTCTGCGGTAGGATTAGGGAATATTTGGGGCTTTCCCACTCAAGTCGCGACCAATGGTGGTGCTGCATTCGTGGTGGTTTATTTGCTATTAACGTTAATTTTAGCCTATCCGATTTTAATGGCCGAGTTGACCATTGGCCGCTATGCGCAAGCCAATATGATTAACGCCATGCAAGACATTGCTGATAACCCAACAAGTAAAAAAATTGGTAAAGCGACTGGTTGGTGGGGGCTGGGAGTTGTTAGCTTGATCCTTAGTTTTTACGCTATTGTCGCGGGTTGGATGATCGCCCATTTTTTACAAGCATTAAGTATGCTGATGGGCTGGACAGAAATTGCTAATTGGTTGGTTACTTTTTCCATTGAACGTAACATTACTTTTTGCATACTATTCTCACTGTTAACGATTAATATTGTTCGTCGTGGTGTTAGTGAAGGTATTGAAAAATGGTCGAGTAGATTAATGCCAGTGCTGTTAATTTTAATCGTTTCGATGATTATTTATGTTGCTACGCTTGATGGTGCATCAGCAGGTTGGAGAGTTTATTTGGTACCCGATTTTTCAAAAGTACTGCAACCGAAGTTATTGGTCAGTGCCATGGGACAAGCATTCTTCTCTTTGTCGTTAGGTGTTGGGACTATGTTGATTTACGGTTCGTATATTAGTAAAAAGGAAAACCTTGTTATCTTGGGCTTCTCGGTGGCGCTAGTTGATAGCGGTATTGCCATTCTTGCCGGCATGTTAATTATTCCCGCTATGTATGTTGCTTTGCACAATGGCGTGACTATATTTGATCAACAGGGCGTACTTATTGATGGTGACCAGTTAATATTTACAGTTATTCCTGCACTGTTCAGCAGTATGGGGCAAGTGGGTAATATTATTTCAGCGGCGTTCTTTTTATTAATGACTATTGCTGCGTTAACCTCATCGATATCTATGCTTGAAGTGCCCGTTGCTTATTCTCTAGAAAATAGCCATGGTTCGAGGCATAAGCGCACAATTGCTATTGGTTTAGCTATATTGCTCGTAAGTCTAGTGATCATATTTTTCTTTGAAACGCTATTTGGCTTTATCGTTACGATTACCACGCAATATAGTCAGCCATTGATCAGCTTAATTATGTGTGTGTTTTTGGGCTGGATATGGCATAGAAATAAGATATTGGCAGAATTAAAACAAGGCAATGAACAGATAGAGTCAACTATTTTTTGGCGCTTATGGCCGTTATACGTCAAGTTTGTTTGCCCGGTAATTATCCTCGTTGTGTTTATACAAACGGCGCGTGCTTGATATTTTACTTAGTGCATAGGTCATATTATCGCTTTTGTACTGGTGAGAAGGAATGAAGTGATGTATTTTTTAATGCCTACAGCTATGAGCCGTTGCTAATGTAAAAATTGCATTTTAGTGTTGTTGCGCTACATATTGTTGCAAATTGACATGCTGATTTTATATACACTGATGGGCTATCCAGTCAACATAGCATTATTTGTTATCCCTGATGTTTTTTTAGGAGTCTGTCAGCATGCGTTCATTAAATTTATTACTGTTGTTCACTATTTCAATGCTGATGGGCTGTGTGCAAGTACCAATGAATAATGCTCATCGTGTATCTAATTTAGCAGTCTCTAGCGTTTGGGATACCGCTATTAAATTCGGTTCTGGTAGCCGATATAGCATTTCTCCCCTGCACCTAGATAAAGTTGCTAGTAAAACGGGTGAAATTAAAAGTGCTTACCAAGATTACGCTAATGGTATTAAAAATAACTTGAATAGTTATGGCTATCAAGAAGTGCCAAGTGATGATACAGCAGCATTTCATGTTAGTTTTATTTTAGCGTTGGCCGAAGATTTAGACGATCAAACTATCAGTGAGCAGTTCGGTATTACCCCTGGACTACAAGAAAGCGAAGGTTTGAATAAAGGCAGTATTTTAATTTCTATTACCGATGCAAATACTGCTCAACGTATATGGCATGGTGCAATACAGGGCTTTGTGCAAGAAGAGGCAACTGATCAGGAGCGAGCAAAGCGTAGAGCGTATGTTATTAATATGGCATTAGCGCAGTTTCACAAATTTCATTAACATTAAAGTAGAGTGTTTTTAACAATTTCACACACACTTTTCTCAAGTACTAAGGTCTACTATACTGATAGAAGTGAATAGAGGATAACGTAATGAAAAAATCAATAGCGTATTTAATAGTTACCGCAGTAGCGTTAGTACCCCTTACTAATGTACAAGCAGCCGACGTTGAAGTGAAATGGACAAACTCAGATAAGTATTCTGATATTGATGCTGGTGAAGAGCATCGAAAACACTTTAAAGAGAGAACCTTCAAATCTTTTGAAAAGCACTTCGCCAAGTTGGCTAAGTCATTGCCTGAAAATCAAAAGCTGGTCTTTGATATTACGAATATCGATTTAGCAGGTGATGTACATCATGGTGGTATGAATCGTATTCGTGTAGTAAAAGATATTTTCTTTCCAAGAATAGAATTTACCTATCAGTTATTAAATGCAGATAATACCGTAGTTAAAAGTGAGAAGGTCGCGCTAAAAGATATGAGTTTCTTAATGCATAGTGGTCTTAAATATCGTAATCAGTCACTCGGTTATGAGAAAGAGATGCTTGATGATTGGTTTAAAGATACTTTTACTGAATAGCCCATTGATTTAACCATCAGAAATAAAAACGCAGCTTAGCTGCGTTTTTCATTGTTATAATTAAAACAATTAGTTCTGTTCAAACTTACTTAATACATTAAACAATTGTTCAATCTTTTTGACGATAGTAATAAGTGTTTGTTGATCAGATGTTTTCTGCCAAAAAATCAAATCATTCGCTACTTCTTCAACATAAGGTTGAAACGTGTTGGCTGAACATTTAAAACCAGCATCGGCAGTAAATATTGCGGCAAAACCTGCTTGTTTAGCTTCGCGTAACGTTGTTAAGGTGGCATCAGCTGCCAATGATTTCTTTAAAATTATCGAAATATTTTCGATTAATTGTTTGTGTACAGCTTCGCTCATAATTACTCATATTCGGTTGGTCTATTCAATAACGCTATTATGCCAAATTGATTGGTGTTTTGTTAGCCTCACCAGCTATTTCTCTGACAAGTTTTGGCATTAAGTACCCAGGTAGGATCGCCATTAACTGCAAAATAATTTTTTTAGCTGTTTGTTCGTCAATATCGAAATGGGCAACGCTTTGTACTTTGTCAAACAGGTGTAAGTAATAAGGCTGAATACCACTATCAAATAAAAGCTCGCTTAATTCTGCCAGCGTATTTGCATCATCGTTAATGCCTTTTAATAATACGCTTTGATTAAATAATGGAATTCTCGCGGCTATTAAAGGTTCAATTGCTTGAACAACTTCATTGTTAATTTCGTTAGCATGATTGATATGAAAAACGATAGTAGGCTTAAGTCTTGTTTTGGCTAAAGCGCTGACCAACGCAGGCGTAATGCGCTGCGGAATAACAATAGGTAAACGAGTATGAATACGTAAACGTTTGACATGAGGAAGTTGCTCAATTTCATTAATTAGCCACTGTAAATGTTCATCATTGGCCATTAATGGGTCGCCGCCACTAAAGATAACTTCGTTAATTTCATCGTGGTTTTCAATATAGCCTAGTGCTTGTTGCCAACGTGCTTTATTAGGGCTGTTATCTGCATAAGGGAAGTGACGACGAAAACAATAGCGACAATTAATGGCGCAACCCGTTTTAACCATCATTAATACTCGGTGCTTATATTTATGCAATAAGCCTGGAGCAACGGTGTCATGTTCTTCTAACGGATCTTGGCTATAGCCATCAGTGACTGAAAACTCGGCATCTAGTGGCATTACTTGTTTTAGAATCGGGTCATTTATATCGCCTTTTTTCATTCTAGATAGCAATGGACGGGGTACTCTAACCGGAAATAATTTACGGGCATTGAAGTGATGCTGATATTCTTCTGGTGGAATTTCAAGCGATTCTAATAGTGTTTTTGGATCTGTAATAACATTTGCCAATTCTTTTTGCCAAGAAGTGTGCAATCTGTCGCTGATTTGGGTTATTATTTGCGG
>PJEL010003331.1_pt1 | contig 13869 bp, 10 predicted proteins | sample 1853271 | NCBI WGS metagenome assembly PJEL01 (sample SAMN08108733, study PRJNA415343) | Invertebrate metagenome, whole genome shotgun sequencing project. | host: Globobulimina | place: Sweden: Gullmar Fjord | collected 2015-08 | reverse complement strand
CTTTGGTCGTCCGAATAATTTCAATTAGTTCATGTTTAGCAACCGCATTACGGGTTTCGCTACCTAAAATATCATCTAGGCGAGACTGAGCACTGCGCTCATCGCGCAGTCGTAAAAAGTATTGCAGCGGGTCGGTAATGCGCCAACGTGCATATAAATCAACAGAGATATAGAGCTTGTCTTTGGTCGGCATGTCAGAGGGTTCGCCATCCCATTCTAACACTCGCTTATCTATGGCATTCACTTCTTGAATGAAAGGGACTTTGATATTCAGGCCAGCATCTACCACTGGCATACCGACAGGCTTACCAAACTGAGTGATAATGACTTGTTGAACTTCTGTGACCGTATAGAGCGCGTCAACTAAGCTAAATAAAGCCACTGCAAGTATTGAAACGATACTGCCCATTTTGATTGAACTCATGGTTTATCTCCTTGCTTTCCATCAAGGTTAAGCAATGGCAAGACATTATTGGTGCGTTCATCGATAATTATTTTTGACCGTATGTTGGGTAACACCGCTTGCATGGTTTCAATATATATTCGGCGCTTGGTTACTTCTGGAGCTTTAACATATTCAGAGAACAAGGCATTGAATCGAGCAGCGTCACCTTCAGCTTCGTTGATGCGCTTCAATCGATAACCATCAGCTTCCCGTATCCGCTGATCTTTTTCACCCAATGCAAGCGGGATCACTTTGTTGTAATCACGTCGCGCTTCATTGATCAATTTCTCTTTTTCTTGCTGTGCTTGGTTAACCTCATTAAACGAATCCTGCACTGGTCTGGGAGGATTAATATTTTTTAACTGCACCTGATCAATGCTAATACCCATCGCATATTTGGTCGACAGCGATTGCATCTTCACCAAGGCTTCAGATTCTATCTCCTGTCGGCCAATAGTAATCACCTCATCAACAGTGCGGTCACCGACCACTTCTCTCATTACCGATTCAGACACATACCTTAGTGTTTCGCTCGGCCGCCTTACTTCAAATAAATACTTAACAGGATCTGAGATACGATATTGAACAACCCATTCAACCAATGCAGCATTTAGATCACCCGTTACCATTTGAGTTTCGCGCCGGCCGTCTTGAACTTGAGGACTTTGATAAGGATCCTTCGCGCCTGGTGTAGTAAAACCAAATTCCTGTTTAAGCTGACGCTTAACCGGCACTATTTTTGATGAGTCGATACCAAAAGGTAGTTTAAGATGTAAGCCAGGAGTGACATTTTTAATATACTTACCAAAACGCTGAATAACTGCTACTGAATCACTAGGTACAGTATAAAAGGCAGTCCACCCTAGAAAGCCGATAAAAAATACAATAATGAGGGTAATGAAGTTGAAAGGCTTACCGCGAGGAAATAGTTTTTCAAAGCGATTAAAGCTTTTTGACAGTACTTTATCTAAATCAGGAGGGGACTTATTTTGGCGCCCTATATTCCTCCCGAACGGGCCATTATCTTGTGACATAATATATCTCCTGTATAAAACACGGTAGTTTGCTTTACATACAGTGTTGGTGACAGCATCACATAAAGCAAGTATGTCAAAAAAAACCAGATAAATAGCAAGCAGTTACTGAATATTAACTTTAATATTTAAAAATAAGCGACGATAGCAAGCGACCGCATTAAGGCTAATTAGTATCACTAAATATGGTTTGGTTACGTCCTTGATTTTTAGCGGTATAAAGCGCGTCATCTACTCTTTGCATTATGGTAAGTAAGGTATCACCCGCTAAAAAGACTGTAGCCCCCACACTGCAGGTAATGAAACCAACATCTTCAAATTGGTATTGCGTTAATTTATTATGAAGTCGTTCAGCTTGTTTTAACGTATCGACTTTATTAGACTCAGGACATAACACAACAAACTCCTCACCTCCCCAACGACCAACAAAATCAATTTTTCGAGATGATTTATGAAGTAAATCTGAAAACTGCATTAACACTTTATCACCGGTTACATGACCGAACTTATCATTCACCCGTTTAAAATGGTCAATATCTATTAACATAAGGGAAAATTTATATTCAATAGTGCTAGCTTTAACAATTTCTTTCGATAGTCTCTCTTCAAAGGCAAAACGATTATATAAACGAGTTAAATGGTCATAACTTACTTTATTTTGTAAATCATACTTTTCAGACGTGTCGGTTATTTCAGCCAATACATGACGATTATTTTTTCTTGTTTCAAACGGTGAAAGAGTTATTTCTACTGGAAATAGCGATTCGTTCTTACGCATTGCAAATAGTTGAGGGCGGTTTGCAGCCATCGACCTTCCTAACACAGTAGTATTAAATTTTTCTCTTAATTTTACATGATAACTTCGCATATTTTTTGGCAGAAGCTCCTCCACAGCAAGACCATGAAGTTCATTTTGAGAGTATCCAAATACCTCTTGTGCATGATTATTTGATTTCACAACTTTTCCCTGCTCATCGACTTCAATGATTGCATTAGGAGAATATTCAAATAAGCTTCGAAACTTAGCTTGTAAAAAGCGAAGGCGAAATGAAACTATAATCAATGCAATAAGAGAAGTCATAACGACAGGAGCCGAAATGTGTAATAGCTGGGTGTAAAACAATAATTCACTTTCAATAATATCAATTTCAGATTGATATAATGCACGCTTTTTGTCTATCGCTATTACAATAGTCTGTAATGCGATAAGCGCACTGCGATCATCTACTTTAACTCGTCCGTCTATTGCTTCTGGTGACATGTCGTTATTATCAATCACTGACTTTATCGAGTTGAGATTTTTTTGGTAATTAAGGAATGTCCCCCTGATATCGTTCACATCGGACAAAAACTCTTTACCCAATTCCGACTGTTTGAATTCATCTAGAAATTTAATTGATTGTTCAAGGGATTGCTCTATTGTGGGGATCAAGCTTTTATCTTTTCGCAGGATTAAGTTTTTAAATTGATGAATAAAACCACCATAACCGAAATGTCGTTCGACTTGGTTGAGTTGATATGAACTAGTGATAATGTCGTTTGAGTATATTTGCCAGTTATTACTCATTTGCTGTGCTTTTGATATGGATAAAAAGCAGGATATAAGCACTATACTACTTAATAAAATCAGAACGGATAAGAAAATAATTAAGTCGTATTTTTTCAAATGATTACTATAACGCTAGTTGCTTTTGCTAAATTAATTATAGCCCATCGGGTTTTATTTAAATACTTCATACACATAATTATTTATGAAGGCCCAATGGGTTGAGGTGGTTTGTCGACAAAAAGCTCAAAAATGTCTGCTGAAGCTTTCCGTAATGGCATAGTTATTTTGGTCGCCTAATTAAGAACAGGTATATTTGATGAATCGCCACTGATTTATAAGCAATCCCCTTTTACCTGCATGACGGACAACATTAATACCCAATCATCATGCTCGCAAAGCGGAACTCCTTTCAGCAGAAGCGACTAATAGAACCTAAATGGCAATCAATACGTACACTCTAATAGGTTTTAACAAACACCAAATGTTGCAATTCTGTTAAATGGTAATTGACACTGAGCGCTCAGTTGATAGTGTTTGTAGCGACAGAATATAACGACGAGATATTATTTTTAATAATACACCACTGAATAGGCCCTAACTATGATGAAAAAAACTCTTCTTGCGTCTTCAATAGCCGCATCTTTACTTTTTATTGCTGGTTGCAGCGATAAGCAATCCAGCACCCCACAAATTACTGAGCAAGCGAGCGAACAGGCTGCTGTTGCCGAAACAACAGCCGGCACCGCTGAGTTGGGTAGTTTTGGTGTTGATTTATCAGCACGCAATCTAGACGTTAAACCCGGTGACGACTTCTTCATGTACGCCTCAGGCACATGGTATGAAAACTACGAAATGCCAGCGGATAAAACACGCTTTGGTGCCTTTACGGCATTGGCTGAGCGCAGCGAAAAACAAGTGAAAGAAATCATCGACAGTTTAGCTAGCGCTGAAAGTCTTAATGCCGAAGAGCAAATGATTGCTGATTACTTCGATGCCTACATGGACACCGAATCGTTAAACAAAAAAGGTATCGCTCCGATTCAAGACGTGCTTGATGGTATCAACAACATCAAGAATGTTACTGACTTAACCGCGACCTTTGGCCGTTCCTGGTTAGAGGGCACATCAAGCCCACTCAGTGGCGGCATGTGGTTTAACCGCATAAATCCAGATCAATACCAAATGTCATTAGGCGTATCAGGTTTGGCGATGCCCGATCGTTCATACTACTTAACCGACAGTGAGCGTTTTACAGAAATTCGTCAAGCGTATGTCAAACATGTCGCACAAATGCTCGAATTCGCCGGTATTAGCGCAGAAGATGCAGCAAAAAAAGCAGATGCTATTCTCGCCTTAGAAACCAAAATTGCGGAAGTTCAATGGCCTCGTGAAAAGCGTCGCAATCGAGATTTAACGCTGAATCAAATTGAGCGAGACAAGTTAGCCACTGAATACGCAGGTTTTGACTGGGATACCTACTTTGCAGGTACAGGCTATACGGTTCCCCATTTAAACGTGTCACAACCAGAGCCAGTTAAAAACGTGATTAAACTCGTTAACGAAGAATCACTAGATACATGGAAAGACTACCTTACCTACCATGCAATCACAGGTAATGCGTCATTATTATCTGAAGAAATTTATGCGGCGGATTTTGCCTTCTACGGCACTAAACTGCAAGGTCAACAAGAGCCACGTCCACGTTGGAAGCGCGCTGTAGGTGCCATGTCAGGGACACAATCGTTAGGCTTTGCTATCGGTAAAGTGTACGTCGAACGCTACTTCCCTGAGTCTTCGAAAGCACAAATGGCAACGCTGGTAGAAAACTTGCGCAGTGCTTTGGGTCAACGTATTGATGGCCTTGACTGGATGGGCGAAGAAACTAAAAAATCAGCACATGATAAGCTTGCCGCATTTAACCCTAAAATTGGTTATCCTGATGTGTGGCCTGAGCTAGACGGCATTAAAGTCACTGATGACCTAATGACCAACATTCGTAGCATTCGCCAGTTCTTCCGCAACGATTCAGTATCGAAAGAGCTAGAAAAGACAGACCGTAACCGCTGGGGTATGACACCACAGCGCGTGAACGCATACTACAACTCTTCATTTAATGAGATTGTCTTCCCGGCTGCTATTTTACAACCACCGTTTTTCGATCCAAACGCTGACCCTGCCGTAAACTATGGCGCGATTGGTGCGGTTATTGGTCATGAAATGGGACACGGTTTTGACGACCAAGGCTCTAAATCTGATGCCAACGGTATTCAACGTAACTGGTGGACAGATGAAGACCGCGCAGCGTTTGAGAAAAAAGCAGACATTCTGGCCGCTCAATACAGCCTTTATGAGCCTATCGAAGGTAACTTCGTTAACGGACGTAATAGTTTAGGTGAAAACATTGGTGATGTTGGCGGTCTAGCAATGGCTTATCACGCATATAAACTAAGCTTAGATGGCAAAGAGGCACCAGTAATTGATGGCTTGACGGGAGATCAACGCTTCTTCCTCGCTTGGGCACAAGTGTGGAAAGAAAAACGTACCGAACAAAGCATGTTACAACAACTGCGTGCAGGAACGCATGCGCCAGGTCGTTATCGTGCACAAGCGCCTCGTAACCACGACGCTTGGTATGATGCATTCAATGTACAACCAGGTGATGCCCTATATATAGCGCCAGAAGAACGCGTAAGAATTTGGTAATGATCACCGCATTAGCATAAAAAAAGCCCCTGATGATAATCAGGGGCTTTTTTATGAAAAACTGTTAGCACATGAATCAGATGCCTATAAAAGAACTTAGGCTATCCAAAACGTAACGCTACATGATGTTACTTATAGATTGGCTTGGAATTCATTTAAAAAAACGCTTCTAAAACATACTAAAATTGGTAAATGTAGCCTATTGCTGGACCGTGAGTTGCCGTATCGTATTTAAAGTAGCTTGGATCATTAGGAGTACCTTCGTCATAATCAACCCAAGTAGATTTGTATTTAATCGATAATGTACTATTTTCAGACAGAGTATATTGAACGCCAACAACAAGACTTGAAGTGAAATCGGCATCGCCTGCACCTATATCGCCTCGGATCATGTACTCCCAATCTTCGTTAATCGGTTCGACCCAACGCAGACCAACAAAAAAATCTACCCAATCATAGTCCCTACTTAGTGATGGGGAGATTATGTCACCAGCAGTATTAAGGTCTAGATCAATTTCATTATCCCACCAGCGAAGACCGAGTAAATATTCCAACGTTGCTTCATCACGCTGTTGAAAATATATTAGCTCAGCCTGTATCCCCGTTTGTTTTACTTTAGCTCCAAGTACACCACCGCGCGGAGTTTTAATTTTGTCTCGTAAATCCATAAAAGCATAATCAATTGCACCTCCCCAACCTGAGCTGTGTATTGCTTTTAGATTTATCATTCCTCCCATATGAAGGGTCTCTAATATTCTATCTAAATTAACATCAACGTCATCTGCATCTACTCGTCCAACAGCAGCTTTACCTTCAATAGATATACCATGGAGATAGGGCTCAATGAATACATTCCAATCGTCCGCATATGCTTGATTCATTGATAATGATAGTAGTAGTGCTGAAACACTCTTTTTAAACATTACTATTCCTTTATAATTTTTTATTGTCGATAATTTTATAACACTTTTGATTATTATGAAATTATTCTGTATTGAATTAATAATTCAAATAACATGTCTTTGTTAAAAAGTCTTACATAGAGTCTAGTATATTAATGAAATATCTTAGGCAGAAATAACAAATACCGTATAAAACACCACATCATTACTGTTGAGACTTTGTCTATAAAATTAGCAAAATAACCGGTAAGTTAGCTCATTTAATTAGCTTCTAGAGCACTCTTTTTTGACTCAAGAATACGTAACTTTCTATCTACCAACACGATTATTTTATCACTACCCTCACCATTGGAATTAACTTGTGAATATCTAGTTTGTACTAATTTAAATGTAAAAACACTTAGATAATGATCTATAAATGTTAAGAAAGTACCTCTGTTCAACCCTAACTCTATTTCGTATACTTTTGAAACTATAAGAAAATTTTATACCCTATGACACAAGATAAAATAGACACATCAAACATGAATGGATGGGGCTTGATTTTCATCTGCTGGATAATTGCTATGTCGGCTTTATTTGGGAGCTTATTTTTAAGTGAGGTTATCGGTTTGGAGCCTTGTGTACTTTGCTGGTGGCAACGTGTCTTTATCTACCCCTTAGCCATATTATTTATGGTGGGAATGTTTCCTCCAGATCGTAAAATGGACCTTTCCGTTGTTCGCTATACGCTCCCATTAGCGGTGATTGGTTTAGGATTTGCTATCTATCACTTTCTGGTCCATTCCGGCTTTATTCCTGAATCATTGCAACCCTGTAGTGAAGAACTTTCCTGTGCAAAAATTGACTTGACACTTATGGGGTTTATTACCATTCCCATACTCTCTATTTTTGCCTATAGTGCCATTATTATACTGTTGATTATTTATCGAAAAAGGTTTTATCAATGAAAAAAACTATGATTATTGTCACCACTGCTGTTTGCTTTGTAGTGCTTTTTATTGTGGCAGCCACTCTTTATAACAAGCAAAAAAGCAATGAACTCAATAAAGCTTCTCAGGAAAATATTGAGTATATACAGCGTGACTACTCTCCAATACTAGGTCCGCTTGACGCAAAGGTAACAATTGTTGAATTTTTTGATCCTGCTTGTGGAACCTGTAGCGCATTCTATCCGTTTGTAAAACAATTAATGAATGATAACCCGGGTAAAGTTAACTTGGTGTTACGATATTTACCACTGCATCAAAATTCAGATGTCATCGTCAGTATCTTAGAAGCATCTCGCTTACAAAATCGCTTTTTGGAAACCCTGGAACGGGCCTATGAAACTAGAGATTCGTGGATCGCTCATCATGTCTCTAGACCAGAAAATTTCTGGCAACAACTTGGTGGACTGGGTTTAGATATGAATCAGTTAAAAGAAGATACTCAAAGCATAGAGGTACAAAGACGAGTTAAGCAAGATATGCTAGATGCACAGCAACTTAACTTAACTAAAACACCTGGTTTTTTTGTTAATGCCAAGCCCTTGGAACATTTTGGCTATAAACAACTTCAGCAATTAGTAGAGTCTGAGGTTGCTGCTAATTACTAACACACTAATAAAAGTAACGACAGAACACTTGTTTAATTACTCTTTATACAATTAGGTTTTAACGATTACCAATTACCTATTAACGACAACACGGAGCTATTATGTCAACTGCAACTAGCTGGACAATGCGAGCCCTTGATAAGGTTGAGAAGGTAGGAAACAAGCTACCTGATCCTGCCATTATCTTTGCTTTCTGCCTTTTTTTTGTATGGATCCTATCAGCGATTTTTTCACAAGTTTCGTTTGATGCTATTGATCCGAGAAGTGGTGAAGCGGTAGTTGTTAACAACCTGCTCACTGGCGATAACCTTGCTGATTTTTTATCTAGAATGGTCAGAATTTTCACGGGTTTTGCTCCATTAGGTGTCGTGCTAGTGGCAATGTTAGGTGTCGGTGTTGCTGAGCATTCTGGCTTTATTAGTGCTAGTTTAAAGCGAATGCTTGACCGCACGCCTAAAGCGTTATTAACGCCAATGGTGGTATTAGTTGCAATTGTGAGCCATACCGCAACAGACGCAGGTTATGTATTGGTGATTCCACTTGCTGGCGTAATTTTCTATGCCATGGGCAGACACCCTTTGGCAGGTATTGCAGCAGCGTTTGCTGGCGTCAGCGGTGGTTTTTGCGCTAATTTCATTCCATCTGCCATTGATCCATTATTGCAAAGCTTTACCCAAAGCGCGGCTCAATTAATTGACTCAGACATTCAAATTAATCCACTAAATAATTGGTTTTTTAATTCAGCATCAACTTTGCTGATTGTTTCGATAGGTTGGTACCTAACCGATAAAATTATCGAACCGCGTTTAAAGGATGTCGAAGTTGATGGCGATCCTAATGATATTCCACAATTTGATGAACTCAATAAAACCCAAGCACGTGCCTTAAAATTCGCTAGTCTCACGATGTTGGCTGGGATAGTTGCTCTCGTATTTATTTTAATGCCGGCAGACTCACCGATGAGAGACGCAAACGGTGAATTAACGTCATTTTCAGCGCCTATAATGCAGTCTATTGTTCCTGTGATCTTCCTACTTTTCTTACTGCCCGGTGTTGTTTATGGCTATATGTCAGGCACCTTTAAAACTAGCAAAGATATGATAGATACCATGACTAAAGCGATGCAAGGTATGAGCTATTATATTGTTATGGCATTTTTCTGCGCGCTATTCATTGATGCGTTTGGTAAGTCTAATTTAGGTGCGCTAATGGCAATAGAAGGCGCCGAGGTATTGAAGGCGTTGCAATTGCCTAGCATGGTCACTATTGTTGGTATTATATTTTTAACTGCGTTCGTTAATTTATTTGTCGGCTCTTCGTCGGCAAAGTGGGCGCTATTAGGGCCAATTTTTGTCCCTATGCTAATGCAATTGAATATCTCTCCTGATCTTACCCAAGCCGCTTATCGTTTAGGTGATTCATCCTCTAATATCATTACGCCGCTAATGCCATACTTTCCACTTGTAGTGGTTTACTGTCAGCGATATGTTAAATCGACAGGCATTGGTACTTTATTGTCACTTATGCTGCCGTACTCGGTTTGTATATTGTTGTTATGGACTGCATTTTTACTTGCATATTGGGGCTTGGGCCTACCGCTGGGTATTCAAGCAAGTTATGTTTATCCCGCAGGATAATAACTAAAAGTGATTGGTTTTAGGCGACATTGACTGTCGCCTTTTTTGTTAGTGATGCGTGCTGCGATACTCAGATAAATTTTTTATCGCGTTACTACCTTTATTAAGTGCGTACTGCAGCGTTTAATCGGCCCTCAACATTTGTTCGAATGTCAATCCAGTTAATTTGGTGATGACTTTTACAACGTAATAGAAGATCCCCATCATCATTAAAGTGGAAGGAATAGCGATCACTGGATAACTAATAAAGGTCATTTCGCCCAATTGTTCATTAAATTCGACCGTACCTGCGGGACTCGTAACAATCCATTTTGCTAAGACATAATTCATCACGGCAGAAAAAACAAATGTCATTGCTAAAATGAGATTAGCATGATTAATTTTTCGCTTAAACTGCTCAGAATGCCCCTTTTCGTCTAGAGCATCATAAATAGCATCCAGTTTAAACAGTATCGAGTTTAATAATAGCTTCGCCAATAACGGCTTACTGAAAAGACCTGACATTAATACGATAAAACCTATTATTGCAGGGATAGCCGCTTCTTTAATTGCCAACCATTGCACATCAAGTTCAAACAACGCTATTCCCCCCGTTAATAACGTACTTAAGAACCCAAGTAACGAAATAAAGTTTAGCGAGCGCACTTTGATGAAGTCATAAATGGCGTAACCTGTAGGAAACGCTAACGCGACTATCAAGCCTGTCACTGTACCCAAATATTCTGGTCCTGATAATTTCATCAAAATAACGGAAGGCGCCACGATATTGAATAGAATCTCTATAAGGGGATTATTCTTTTTTTTATCATCGTTATTTAGATCTACTGCAGTCATTGATTGTTTTCCATAAATATTTAAAGGAATGAGTCACTCATAATTACTGAACTTTTGCTAAAACACAGTCAAATAGGCTTTTAAAGTGCGCGCTCTAGACTAGTAATTTTATCATTGATAAACAATTTACGCATATTGAATTGTTCCAATTTATTACGTATTTTTGCATTAGGGCTCAATGATAGCATTGAGCATTTAGTACTAGAACTAACAGTCCCAAAAACATCACCCGTTAATCCGGCACTCTAAAACAGATTAAAAACAATAATTTAATTAACCAGAAAAAGAAAATAGCAGCAACATACACACGCCAATTAAAACTAACGAGACAGACATTGATTGCATATTTAACAACTGGCTTAAGTATTAAGAGCTTTATCTTTTGAAGTAAGCGAAAGAGAAGTAAAGCAAGCTTTCTAGTCGGTTTGTATATCACTTATCTCGCGCTAGGATACCACTACTTTAATTAATGAGATCAAATAAGTGAAACAAGCGACACCTAAAGGAACTCAATAATTCATTTTTATGGGGGGGTATCAGCGGAGTGGGCAATCACTTATTCACAAAAAAAAGCCCGACAATACTGCTGAGGCTTTCAATATAAATTTGCGAGACGCTCAATAAGTTAGCTTTAAAATCGACATAAAATAATGATTAACTTATTTATGATTTTAAATTGCCACGTTGAATTCAAGTCGAACAATCTAAGCTAACACGATAGTTAGCCTAGATTGAGGTGATAATTATTCTCCGAATGCGCCTGCTGCACCAGGAAATACCACAGGACTTTCAGAACCATCAGTGCTGACACTCGCAACACCAAAAAAGTAATTATCAATCACGACATTTTCTAAAGTGAATTCGGTCACATCACCGACAAAGCGGCTATATTGCCATTGCGGCGCGTCGGTATAACGCCAGTAGATTTTGTAACCGGCTAATTGAGGGTTTTGCTTTTTATCGGCCGCAGTCCAAGATAACGTGGTGTCAGGTTTAACGGCACCAGAAATTTTTACCTCAGCAGGAGGTGTCGGTGCCCATGCCATGCCAGCTAACGAGACCGCATTAAGTGCCGTTAATTTTGCTGCATATTCAAAGTTAACGCCATCGATAGTATCGCCATACTTAATACCATTCTCTGTTCTTAAATCTTGATGTTGACGGTTATAGTTTTCGTTGGTCTCCATAATACGAATTCCAGGATAGCCTAAATCATTAAATGGACGGTGATGACCGCCTCGACCAAATCTATCTAATCGGTAAATGACCATGGTGTCTAGGTTAGGAATGTAGAGATCAGCCATTTTATCAATGTAACGAGCAAGGTTACGACTAGGTGAATCGACCTCACCGCCAGTGAAACGACGGGTTCGAGCTTCACTATCTGTTTCTGTTTGACGGGTACCTTCGGCAAAAATTCGAGCGGTTGTGTTGTTAATAACTCCATTTACCCCTTCGATGTTACCAATCATGTCATTATTTAAAACAGCTTTTAAACGCCAATTCTTTTCTTGTGCATGCTCAGCTAATATTTTGCCTCCAAAAAGACCTTGTTCTTCACCAGCAAGTGCTGCATAAATAATGCTGCCATTAAACTTATATTGGCTTAATACTCTTGCCGCTTCCAATGTACCAGCAACACCTGATGCATTATCATTAGCGCCGGGTGAATCCGAGGTAAAGTCCATGACGTCTGTCACTCGAGAATCAATATCACCTGACATAAGCACATACCGTTCTGGATCTGATATCCCTTTTTGAATGGCAATGACGCTTACCACTTCAGTCGCATCGGGAATACGTTTTTCTCCACTTATAGTCCGAGATTGATAAAAAACTTCTAAACAGCCCCCACATTCGGCAGATATCTTATCAAACTCAGCTTTTATCCAACGACGAGCAGCACCTATTCCTCTGGTATTAGATTCAGTTTCAGATAGCGTATGGCGTGTGCCAAAGCTAACCAGTTTTTCAATATCCGTCTCTATACGTTTAGGAGACACATTGGCGACAATGTCGTGAAGAGCCGCATCAACCTTTAGTGGCTTTAGCTGATTAATATCACTGCTATTAGCAGCTATACTCAATGACGACATGGTCGCCAGTATTGATAACAAAGCTGTAGAAATTGATTTTCTTAATAAAGTGTTTCGTTTCATACTTTACCCTAAAATTTGTTTTTGTGTGATTAACAATACCACTCTATCCTCACAAATGATCACAACTGAACTCACTATATTGGGAGTTCATCTTGTAAAACAAAAAATCGGTAATGTGGTTATATCGATCTAAAGTGCTTTTTTGTTTTTGTATCGTTTTTTCACTATAAACTTTTGATATTCACAGAGATCTAAATAGGTACTTTTTGTTATATTTTCTATTGTCGAGTTATAGCTAATATCTCGCAACCATTCAATATTGTAAGGGCACTTTTTAATCAACCGACGTAACGTTTTTAAATGAGTCATGTAGTCTTGTTCAAGTTCTTTGTAAAAAAGGCATTCTGCAAACATAGTCGGTGTAATACAGTAATAATTTTTATTATCTGAACACAAAAAGGAAGGGTCGAAAGAAGAAACCGCAAGATTCGAATTAGGTTTAGGTAAATGGATGGTAACCTCACCTTTTTGCAACGTTTTACCACTAACCTGATCAAAACCGAGTTTCTTAAAATAGTTAATCAAATAAGTTCTTTGTCCAACTGACAATATATCGTAATCATTTCTTACGTAAAAATTATCATCATAGACAGTAATTAGCGGCAAACCTTGAATGGCAAAAAGATTCTTGTCTTTATTTATTGCATCGAAATTAATCGTCATAACTACCTCTAGTTCGTCTTTTTATTATACGAGTCGAGATGACCGATAAGCTCACTTCTAAACACTAAAAAAATCTACTGCAGGTTGTGCTGCAGATGACAACGGTGGTAATTCAGGAAACTTTACTTTGTCAGCAACGGGTCATATATCGAAAGGTCAACAAGTTGCAGACCTTAGCTGGGAGGGTGCTACATCAAAAAACATTGATATAAATCGTGATGGTATCTTGATTAATACTATTTCAGATAACGGTAATTATACCGATAATTTAGGTACGCGCTCAGGTGGTCCATATAACTACAAAGTGTGTGAAGAAAATACCTCAATCTGTAGTGCAACGGTAAAC
>PJEL010003330.1_pt1 | contig 13869 bp, 11 predicted proteins | sample 1853271 | NCBI WGS metagenome assembly PJEL01 (sample SAMN08108733, study PRJNA415343) | Invertebrate metagenome, whole genome shotgun sequencing project. | host: Globobulimina | place: Sweden: Gullmar Fjord | collected 2015-08 | reverse complement strand
TTTGAAACATTTGAACATGAAATATAGAAGATAACGCTTAATAACAGAAAACAGGAAAAATAGGATCTGAGGTTTTTCATTTTGAGAAAGGATATAATTTTACTAGCGTATGCGGCACCGATGGCTGCGAGGAACGCACTATTGAGCGCCAGATAGAATCGAAGCGTCACCAACCGCTGATTCGCATGTAGCGAGAACCAATCCCAGGCATGTTTGAGAGCAGCGCTGGCGACTTCACTCCTATCAGGTTCGCTCATGGCTTTGGCGTCACGCCTGTCAGAACGGCAAGGTCATGCCCGGCGGCAGTTCCAGGCCACCGGTGACGTTCTTCATCTCCTCGGCGACCTTGGCCTCCACCTTGGTCTTGGCATCGTTGACGGCGGCGACGATCAGGTCTTCCAGCACTTCCACCTCGCCCGGGTCGATCAGCGAGGGGTCGATCTTCAGCCCGCGCAGTTCCGACTTACCGTTGAGGGTGGCCTGTACCATGCCGGCGCCGGACTGGCCGGACACCTCGAGCTGGGCCAGCTTTTCCTGCATCTCGGCCATCTTGGCCTGCATCGCCTGTGCCTGCTTCATCATCTGGCCCAGGTTCTTCATAGGTCGTCCGCTCCCTTGTCTGCGTCTTCCGGATTGTCGTGAACAGGTCCCGCTTCGGCGCGGTCGCGGCGCGCCACCAGCTTGGCGTCGGGGAAAGTCTCGATGACCGCGCTCACCAGGGGATGGCGCATCACCACCTCGCGTTTGGCGGCCTCCACGCTGCGCTGCTGTTCACGCAGGGTGATCTCGCCCGCCTCCTGGGAAATGCTGATGACCCAGCGGCTGCCGCAGGCCTTCTCCAGCACCGCGCCGAACCGGCTGGCCAGATTGGGCGGCGCCGCCGCGGTGACCCGCATCTCGATGCGCCCCGCTTCGAAGCGCACCAGGTGCACGTCGTCCATCAGGTGGTTGGCGAGAATGCTCTCGCCCTTGTCGCGCAGCAAGGCCACGGCCTCGGCGAAGCTCTGCGGCGCCAGACCTTCGGGGGCGGCCCGGCTTTCCGGCTCAGCCGCGATCGTGAGTTCGGGCATCGCTTCCGCCGGCGCCTCGGACAGCGGCACAGCCTGCGCCAGGGCCGCGCGCGGACCGCTCTCCCCGCCCGACGGCGAAAGGTCCAGGGCCGCACCGCGGGCCTCGACCGGCGTACCGCCATTGCCGCCCGCCGGGGCCGCGCCACGGGGCGCCGCCTGACTGGGGGCAGAGCCGGCGGCCCCGCTCAGGCGCTCAACCAGTTCGCCCGGCGTCGGCAGGTCGCTGACGTAGGCCAGGCGGATCAGCGCCATTTCGGCGGCCTGCAGGGGCACCGGCGCGGTCTGCACCTCACCCAGGCCCTTCAGCAGCATCTGCCAGATGCGCGCCAGGGCGGCGAGGCTCAATTTTTCGGAGAGTTCGCGGCCCAGCAGGCGCTCGGTCTCCGGTTGTCCCGGCGCCTCCAGGGTCTGCGGCACCAGCTTGGCGCGGGTCAGGAAGTGCGCCAGTTCCAGCAGGTCCTGCATGACCACCGCCGGGTCGGCGCCGGCGGCGTAAAGGCCACTCAGAATTTCGAGGCATTCGGGTATTTTGCCGGCCACCAGGGCGCCGAAGAGATCGAAGATGCGTGCCCGGTCGGCAAGCCCCAGCATGTCCTGCACCTGATCCGCCTTGACCGAGGTGCCGCCGCCCAGCGCGATGGCCTGGTCCAGCAGCGACAGCCCGTCGCGGGCCGAACCGTCGGCAGCCCTTGCGATCATCGCCAGGGCCTCGGTCTCCACGCTGACGCCTTCCTTTTCGACGATGCGCCCGAAGAGACCCTGCAGGTCGTCCTGGGTCAGGCGCCGCAGGTCGAAACGCTGGCAACGCGACAGCACGGTCACCGGCACCTTGCGGATCTCCGTGGTGGCGAAGATGAAGACCACGTGCTCGGGCGGTTCCTCCAGGGTCTTCAACAGCGCGTTGAAGGCGCTGTTGGAGAGCATGTGGACCTCGTCGATGATGTAGATCTTGTAGCGCGCCTGCACCGGGCGGTAGCGCACCCCCTCGATCAGCTCGCGGATATCGGCGACGCCGGTGCGGCTGGCCGCGTCCATCTCGATGACGTCGACGTGACGGTCCTGGGCGATGGCGGTGCACTGATCACAAGTGCCGCAGGGCGCCGGGGTCGGCCCGCCCTTGCCGTCCGGCCCGATGCAGTTCAGCGACCGGGCGATGATGCGCGCCGTGGTGGTCTTGCCGACGCCGCGCACCCCGGTGAGGATGAAGGCATGGGCGAGGCGACCGGTGTCGATGGCGTTGGTCAGGGTGCGCACCAGCGCTTCCTGGCCCACCAGGTCGGCAAAGGTCGAGGGGCGGTATTTGCGCGCCAGCACCCGATAGAGGCTTTCCGGGTCTCTTTCGCTGGTGGCGTCACTCATGAGGGCAATCCGACCGTGAAGGCAATCCGGTGAGCAGTCGATCCGCGGGCTGGGGACTGCCCCGGCCACGGCTCCCGCTTCGGCCTAGGTCAGGATCTCGCGCATCGAAGCGTTGGGTGGGAGGCTGGAACAACGACCCGGGCCAGAATCTCGTTACGGCTGCTTCCTTCCGGACCTGACCGGGTTGGCGAGCGACCCGTCCGCAGCCAACCTCCCGCTGGTAATATCGGGCATCGAAGGGCCCGGGGCAAGACCCCGCCACGCAATCGTCTGGGGACAGATTTTCCCAGGCTTTCCGGTCCTTCCAGGACACATCACTGGCCTTACTGGCGCTCCAGGGTGATGAGCGAGCCGTCGCGGGCCGGAAAGGTGACCCGGGCGATGCCGCAGGCGGCGTCGTACCAGACATCGCGCTGCAGCTCGCCGGTGATGCGGAAATGGCGGGCCGGGGCCGGACTGCCGGCGACCTTCACCGGTTCCTCGCCCAGGGCCTCGCTGTTGATCACCTTGGTGCGGCCGTCAATGGTCCCGAAAAGCACCTGGGTGTGCGGCGTATCGCGGTGCCAGAGGCTGGCCGGGATGACGAAGCCCGAAACGTCGAAGGCGACATCGTTCACCGAGCCGCGCAGGGCGCCGTCGCGGCGCTCCGATTGGAGCCGCCACAGGGCGCCGTCGTCGTCCGTCGCGGAGACCAGGGAGTGCAGCCAGCCGTCGCGCCAGACCTCCTCGGAGCGATGGACGAAGCGGAACAGCGTGATGCCCAGCAGGCCGACGGCGATATCGATGTCGACCTCGACCACGAAGTCGCTGTTGCGGCGCGAAAAGCGGAAGCTGTGCTCGCCGATCACATTGCCGTGGCGCAATACCAGGAAGCGCCAGCCGTCCTCCTTGGGAAAAAGCTCGCAAGCCCGCGCCGGTACGGCGCCCAGGCCGAGACCGGCGGCCGCACCGCCCAGCAGTTTCAAGGCCTGTCGCCTTTGCATGCCGCGCCTCCTTGTCCTCGACCTTGACCCATCCCGACCCCGGTAACAACACCACGGCGCCGAGGCTCAAAGGATGCAAGCCGGCGAGGCGACTCACGCTCTCCCGTCACCCTCGGGCTTGACCCGAGGGTCCAGGGCCAAGGCCCCTTTGTCGGAAACTCTACCCTGGATGCTCGGGTCAAGCCCGAGCATGACAGTTGTGTGCTGCGCAGCAATTTTCCGCCGCCAGAGAGCCATTGCCAGCCGCGCGGCGGTCGTGCCACTTTGCGGCCATGCCAAAGCCCAATTTTTACGCAGGCGTGCCGCTGGACCGCGCCGACCATCTGCGTGGCGACCCCGACCGCATGGCGGCCCTGCTGGCGGACCCGCGCAGCCGCATCGTGCCCCTGTGGCGCAGCATGCACCTGATCGCCGATGAAGCGGTGGCCGTATGGCTGGAGCGCGCAGAGTTCGATGCGGTCTTCGAGACCAAACTCCTTGAAAACGGCGGCGAAGCCATCTTCCTCGGGCTGCGCGAAGAGACCGCCTATGTGGCCGTCGACCTGTCGCACCTGGAGGAGCCGGAGATCGACCCGCTGACCGCCGGGCGCGGCGCCTTTCGCGACCTGCGCGCCGTCGGGCCGATCATGGACCGCGAGGACAGCGCGATCCTGGCCTATGCCCGCGGCCTCGCCCACTGGCATGCGCGCCACGGTTTCTGCGGGGTCTGCGGCGCGGTGTCGGTCAGCGAGAAAGGCGGCCACCAGCGCCGCTGTACCTCCGCCGACTGCGGCGCGGCGCATTTTCCCCGCACCGACCCGGCGGTCATCATGCTGATCCACGATGGCGCCGACCGCTGCCTGCTCGGCCGTCAGCCCTTCTGGCCGCCGGGCATGCACTCCACCCTGGCCGGCTTCGTCGAGCCCGGCGAAAGCCTGGAGGAAGCCGTCGCCCGCGAGGTCTGGGAAGAGGCCGGTCTGAAGGTCGCGGTCGAGGACGTGCGTTATCACTCCTCTCAGCCCTGGCCGTTTCCCTCGTCGATCATGCTGGGCTTCCACGCCCGCGCCGACTTCGGCCCGCTGCAGCTCGGCGCCGACGAACTGGAAAGCGCCGAGTGGTACAGCCGCGACCAGCTGCGCTCTTCGCCCGAGGACGAGACCTTCAAGCTGCCGCGGCGCGATTCCATCGCCCGGCGCCTGATCGAGGACTGGCTGGAAGAGGTTTAGCTTCGATTTCGCCTTACCTCGAAGCGGCTTCAGGCCGCTCTCGGGCGTGCGACCGTGCGAGGTCAAATAGAGGGAAGTCGTGTTAGGTGATTACCCTATCGGTAGAATAGCCCTACCTTATTAGCTCAATAGAGCCATCCTTTTTCATTACAGCTTTTACATCTTTGATGTCTGAATTGACAAAGCTTTCCGGATATCTCCACGCCTGTAATTCATAAAGCACTTCCGGATTTTCTTTTGGAAATCTAATAATGGTTTTGTCATCAACGGCATATTCTTCAATAAACAAGTCGTTGCTTTCAAGAATTGTTCGCCTTCCATAAATATCGTCTGTTCTGGTGACATGGAAATTTGCCGAGCTGCCGACACCAGACCAATCTGCACCATCAATTTTGACCACCCAAAACTCATAGATGCCGGAAGGAAGGCTCTCGCGATGAAAATTAATGACTTCGTGATTTATGCCTCTCGCCTTAATCCAAAAGCCATCTATGTAACGATCAGATTCGATCCAGGGATCTGTCCATATTTGTACCGCCCATTCATCCAACAGCTTTCGATGAATGCCTTCTTTTCCAGAGTTTCTGTAAGTTAATACTCCTTCTTCTATTAACCAGATGGAGGCAAGCCGTAAATCTTCCTGCGTTTCCTTTATAAGATACTCATCATCCGCAGCGCCTGTTCCCGCAGGAATCGACACGACTGCAACCAATACCAAAACCAAGATACTTGCTGCTCTATTCATATCAGTTACCCATCTCGAGGTTAGCCTGATCAGCCCCAATCGATCAGTTCGTGTCGAATGCTAGTACATGGGTGGCCCTAGACGAAGACGGCCTCATCCTTCGCCGAGGCGACTATCAGCCCCGAACCGTTGGTGGAGATTCAGGGGATGGCCTTGCCGGTGCCGGGGCTCATCGCACCCTTGGCGCTATGGGCTTGGACGTTGGACCCAGCAGAGGTCCCGCCCGCGGGCAAATTAATCGCCGTTGATGGTGCCGCGGAAAGCGTCGGCGGGATAGACCCCGAGGATCTTCACCTCGCGGGAGAAGAAGCTCAGTTCCTCCAGGGCGAGACGGACCATGCGGTCTTCCGGATGGCCTTCGATGTCCGCAAAGAACTGGGCCACGGTGAAGCTGCCGTCGATGATGTAGCTTTCCAGCTTGGTGATGTTGACGCCGTTGGTGGCGAAACCGCCCAGCGCCTTGTAGAGCGCCGCCGGCACCGAGCGCACCCGGAACACGAAGGTGGTCATCACCAGGCTCTCGTCATGGGCCGGATCGATCGGCTCCTCCGCCATGATGATGAAGCGGGTGGTGTTGTGCGGGATGTCCTGGATGTTGGCGTCGAGCACCTGCAGGCCATAGATCTCCGCGGCCAGGGCCGAGGCGACCGCGGCGCGGGTCGGGTCGCCAAGTTCGGCGACTTCCTTGGCGGCACCGGCGGTATCGGCGTGGGTGACCGGCAGCAGCCCCTCGCGCCGAGAATATTCGCGGCATTGCGAGAGCGCCTGGACGTGGCTGTGCACCGTCTTGACCTGATCGCGCGTCGTTCCCTTGGGGGCCAGCAGCTGGTGTTCCACTTTTTGAAAGTGCTCGCCGATGATGTGCAGGCCGGAGCCCGGCAGCAGGTGGTGGATGTCCGCCACCCGCCCGGCGCTGGAGTTCTCGATCGGGATCATCGCATAGCGCGCACGCCCGGAGGTAACCGCAGCGAAGGTATCGTCGAAGGAGGCGCAGGGCAGGGTGGTCATCTGCGGGCGGGCCGCCCGGCAGGCCATGTCGGAATAGGCGCCGGGGACGCCTTGAAAGGCAATGACGTTCTCCGGTGCCGCCGTTGCTGGGGCCTCTGACATAACTTTCGCGCCTTCTCTGTCGCGGTTCCCCCGGATGCCGAATGGCGGAGGAATTAAAGAAGAAAAACCAGCTTAAGCGGGCGCCAGCAGGGCCCGCGCCCGGTCAAGATCGGCGGGAGTATCGACGCCGAGCGGCAGGGTGTCAACGCGGGCCACGTCGATCCGCAGGCCCGCTTCCAGGGCGCGCAGCTGCTCCAGCTTCTCGCGCAGTTCCAGGGGCGAGGGCGGCAGGGCGACGAAGCGTTCCAGGGCGGCACGGCGGTAGGCGTAGATGCCGATGTGGTGATACAGCGGCTGGGCCGCATCGCCGCCGTCCCAAGGGACCGGGCAGCGGCTGAAATAGAGCGCGCGGGAGGTCTCCGCCCCCTGCGGAAAGCTGACCGCGGCCTTCACCACGTTGGGGTTGGAGCGCTCCGAGGCCTCGGTGATCTCCACCGCCAGGGTGGCGATGTCCGCCGGCCCCTCGATCAGCGGGCGCAGCACCGCCCGCACCAGGCCGGGCTCCAGGGTCGGCAGGTCGCCCTGCAGGTTGACCACCGCATCGTGGCGCCCTTCCGGATCGACTTTGCGCAAGGCCTCGAAGATGCGGTCGGAGCCGCTGGCGTGGGCCGGATCGGTCAGCACCGCCCGGCCGCCGGCCGCGGTCACCGCCTCGGCGATGGCTTCCTCGGCACAGGCCACCACCACCGGGCCGACCTCGGCCTCCATGGCGCGGCGCCAGACGTGAACGATCATCGGCGCCCCGTGGATATCGGCCAAGGGCTTGTCCGGCAGCCGGGTCGAGGCGAGGCGGGCCGGGATCATGACGATGGGATTTTCGGGCGGATTCGGGCGAGCGGTCATAGGGCGAAGCGGAAACTTGCGAAAATTGGCGGTGAAGGAAGCTTCCGGCCGAAAGGCCGGCAACGACTCCGGCGCGGGCCGGAAGGCTGCAGATTAAGGGCCGGAAGGCCGGAAAAGAAACCGCCTTCCTGCCCCGATTTCAAGAAACCTCCGGTTTTCCGGCAGAGGCCCCCGCCCGCCCCTGATCCTGGGTCTTGCAGATGTCAACCCGACGGACTATTGAATGCGCAGCTTTGCGCGGTTATTGTCCCGCGCGGATCACAAGGAAAGCAAGGGCTTGTCAATGGCTTCGTCGTTGGAATCGAACAAGATCGCAGCCGCCGTGCTCACGGCCGGCGTTGTTGCAATGCTCTCCGGCTTCGTTGCCGAGTTGCTCTACCATCCGCAGGTGGAACTGGATGAGAATTCCTACGTCGTGGCCGCGAGCGACGGCGGAGAAGCCCCAATGGCGGCTGCCGCGGCAGCGCCGGCGCTCGAGCCCCTCGGCGCGCTGCTGGCCGCGGCGGACCCGGCTGCCGGCGAGAAAGTCGCCAAGAAGTGCACCGCCTGCCATTCCCTCGACGACGGCGGCCCCAACAAGGTCGGCCCCACTCTCTACGACATCGTGAACCGGCCGATCGGCGGCCACGCCGGCTTCGGCTACTCCGACGTCCTGGCCGGCATGTCGAGCGACACCTGGACCTACGAGAACCTCAACGCCTTCCTGGCCAAGCCCAAAGACTTCGCACCGGGCACCAAGATGTCCTTTGCCGGCCTGAAAAAGACCGGCGACCGGGCCAATCTGGTCGCCTTTCTGCGCAGCCTGAGCGGCAGCCCGGCGGCTCTGCCCGAGTAAACAGTACCCTCACAGACCGGTGAGCCAGACCACCGCGCCCTGCCCCGAGGCGTTTCTGACCCTCGCCGGCGAGCTGGCGGCGGCGGCACGCGGCGTCGCGCAGCGCCATTTCCGCCAGGGTCTGGCGGTCGAGGACAAGGCCGACGAAAGCCCGGTGACCCGTGCCGATCGCGAGGCCGAGACGGCCATGCGGGACCTCATCGGCGCCGCTTTCCCCGATCACGGCATCCACGGCGAGGAATTCGGCGTGGAAAACCCCGAAGCCGAGTTCGTCTGGGTGCTCGATCCCATCGACGGCACCAAGCGCTTCATCACCGGCAATCCCCTCTTCGGCAGCCTGGTCGCCCTGCTGCAGGGCGGCCGGCCGATCCTCGGCCTCATCGACATGCCGATCCTGGAGGAACGCTGGCTGGGCGCCGCCGGGCAGGCCACGACCTTCACCGACAAGACCGGCAGCCGAGAGGCCCGCGTCAGGCCCTGCAACGATTTGCAGGCCGCCACACTGCTGGCCACCTCGCCGGATTTGTTCCTGGGCGACGACGCGCCGGCCTTCGCAAGGCTGCGCGAGGCCACCAAACTCACCCTCTACGGCGGCGACTGTTTCAACTATGGGCTGCTCGCCAGCGGCTTTACCGACCTGGTCGTCGAAGCCGACCTGGCGCCCTACGACCACCTGGCCCACGCCCCGATCATCATCGGTGCCGGCGGCATCATGACCGACTGGCAGGGCCGACCGACCGACCTCAAAACCGACGGGCGGGTGGTCTGCGCCGGCGACCGGCGCTGTCACGATCAAGCGATTTCCTTGCTGCAATCAAACTGATTCGCCATAACATCTGGGCGAGGAGGCTTGTTTAAGAGGATTCGGGCCGCAGTTGGGTTTAGAATCCCGTCACGAACAGGGTCTAATGCTTGGATAAGATGCAGCCATTGCACCGTCTCACTGCTGTCCTCGCCGTCACCGCGGCGCTTGCCCTCAGCCTCGCCGTCGCCCCGGCTTCCGCGCAAGACCAGAAGGTCCACAAGTCCCACGGCATCGCCATGCACGGCGAAGTCAAGTACGGCCCCGGCTTCACCCACTTCGACTACGTGAACCCGGAAGCGCCGAAAGGGGGCAGCCTGAAGCTGGCTGCCAGCGGTACTTTCGACACCTTCAACCCCTACAACGCCAAAGGCTCGGCGGCGGCGGGCGCGAACATTGCCACCGAGTCCCTGATGATGAAAGGCGACGACGAAGCCTTCACCATGTACGGGCTCCTGGCCGAGAGCATCGAGTGGCCGGAAGACCGCTCCTGGATCATCTTCCACTTGAATCCGAAAGCACGTTGGCACGACGGCGAACCGGTCACCGCCGACGACGTGATTTTCTCCTTCGAAACGCTGACCACACAAGGGGCGCCGGTTTACCGCTTCTACTATCAAAGTGTCATTGGCGCCGAGAAACTCGGTGAGCGTAGCGTCAAATTCAGCTTCCAGCCGGGCGAGAACCGGGAGCTGCCACTGATCCTGGGCGAGCTTCCGGTGTTCCCGAAGCACTACTGGGAAGACCGCGACTTCGCGGCGACAACCTTGGAACCGCCGCTGGGCAGCGGCCCCTATCGGGTAAAGTCCTTCGAGCCGGGCCGCTTCGTCGAGGTCGAGCGGGTCAAGGACTACTGGGGCGAAGATATCCCGGTGCGCGTCGGCACCGACAACTACGACACGCTCCGCTACGAGTATTTTCTCGACCGCACCATCACCCGTCAGGCGCTGAAGGCCGGGCAGATCGACTACTTCTCGGAAAACTCGGCCAAGGAATGGGCAACGCAGTACAACATTTCCGCCGTGGAAGCAGAGGTCCTGCACAAGCAGCGGATCCTGGACAAGAGTTCCGGCGGCATGCAGGCCTTCTACATGAACACCCGACGGCCGCAGTTCCAGGACCGCAAGGTGCGCGAAGCCCTTGCCTACGCCTTCGACTTCCAGTGGACCAACAAGACCGTCTACTACGGCCAGTACGAGCAGCCGGCAAGCTATTGGGACCCGACGGAACTGGCTTCGACAGGGTTGCCCCAGGGCGAAGAGTTGGAGATCCTGGAGCGCTATCGCGGGCGCATTCCCGATGAGGTCTTCACCACTGTTTTTGCGCCACCGAAGACCGACGGCTCGGGCTGGCCACGGGACAATCTCCAACAAGCCTTCGACATCCTCGAAGCCGCCGGTTGGGTGGTGCGCAACATGAAGCTGGTGAACGCCGAAACAGGCGAGCAGTTCAGCTTCGAATTTCTCTACGTTGACCAGGCTCAGGAGCGGGTCCTCCTGCCGTTCTTTTTCAACCTGCGCCGCCTGGGCATCGAGGTACGACCGAGGCTCGTCGACACATCCCAGTACATCAACCGCTTTCGCGCCCGCGACTTCGACATGATGATCTTCAACAACGGCCAGGCCCTGTCGCCGGGCAACGAGCAACGCGATCAATGGGGCAGCGCCGCGGCGGACCAATCGTCGAGCCGCAACATCGCAGGCATCAAGGACCCGGTGATCGACGAGTTGATCGAGCTGGTCATCTCGGCGCCCGACCGCGAGAGCCTGATCCAGCGAACCCGCGCCCTCGACCGGGTGTTGCTCTCGGGCCACTACGTCATCCCGCAGTTGATGGCGCCCTTCGACCGCATCCTCTATTGGGACAAGTTCGGCCGGCCAGAGCGGATGCCGTTGAATGGGCCAAACGTGCTGCGCTGGTGGATCGATGAAGAGAAGGCCGCCACGCTGGACGCGCGGCGCCGGGCAGTCAGCTCATCGGACAAGGGAAGCTAAACATGCTGGCTTACATCGTCCGACGCCTGCTGTTGATCGTCCCAACGCTCTTCGGGATCATGCTGATCAACTTCGCCGTGGTGCAGGTGCTGCCTGGCGGACCGGTGGAGCAGGTAATTGCCGAATTGACCGGACAGGGCGTCGGCGCCACCAGCCGCGTTTCCTCGCAGAGCGGCGATGTCGCCGGTGGCAGCGGGCAACCCTCCTCATCGGTCGCCTCGGAGACCAGCACCACCGGGTCCTATCGTGGCGCTCAAGGCCTCAGTCCCGAATTCATTGCCGAACTGGAGCGCCAGTTCGGCCTCGACAAGCCGACGCATGAACGCTTCTTCCTGATGATGAAAAACTACATCGTCTTCGATTTCGGGGAGAGCTTCTTCCGCGGCCGCGACGTCGTCGACCTGGTGATCGAGAAAATGCCGGTCTCCATTTCCATCGGACTGTGGACGACGCTGATCACCTATCTGGTCTGCATTCCTCTGGGCATCGCCAAGGCGACGCGCGATGGCTCGCGCTTCGATCTCTGGACCAGCGGCATCGTCATCGTCGGCTATGCCATCCCGTCTTTCCTCTTTGCGGTATTGCTGATCATCGTCTTTGCCAGCGGCACCTATCTCGAATGGTTTCCCTTGCGCGGACTCACCTCGACAAACGCCGCCACCTTGCCCTGGTATGAACAGGTCACGGATTATTTCTGGCACATCACCCTGCCCGTACTGGCGATGGTGGTGGGCGGTTTCGCAACGCTCACCATGCTGACCAAGAACTCCTTCCTGGATCAGCTCGGCCAGCAGTACGTGATCACCGCCCGGGCCAAGGGCCTGACTGAACAGCGTGTGCTTTATGGGCATGTGTTCCGCAACGCCATGCTGATCGTCATTGCCGGCTTTCCCAGCGCCTTCATCTCGATCCTCTTCGGCAGCTCGCTGCTGATCGAAGTGATCTTTTCGCTCGACGGCCTCGGCCTGCTCGGCTTCGAAGCAGCCTTGAACCGCGACTATCCCGTGATGTTCGGAACGCTGTTCTTTTTTTCGCTGCTCGGGCTCCTGATGAACATCGTCGGCGACCTGATGTACACCATCATCGACCCGCGCATCGACTTCGAGAGCCGGGAGGTCTGATATGTCGGCAGCAATGTATCCCGGCCGCTTCCCCCGCCTGAAGATCAGCCCTCTGAACCGTCGGCGCCTGCACAATTTTCGCGCCAACCGCCGCGGCTACTGGTCGCTGTGGATCTTCATGACGCTCTTTGTTTTCAGCCTTTTTGCCGAGTTCGTCGCCAACGACCGTCCCTTTTTGATCTATTTCGACGGCGGCTTCTACACCCCGGTAGTGAAGGACTATCCCGAGTCCACCTTCGGCGGCCCCTTCGAGACAGCGGCGGAGTACCGGGACCCGGTGGTGCAGGAATTGATCAACGAGAAAGGCTGGATGCTCTGGCCGATCATTCGCTACAACCACCAGACGGTTTCCTGGGACCTGCCGGTACCGGCGCCCTCGCCGCCCAGCACAGAACATTGGCTGGGCACCGACGACGGTGCGCGGGACGTCGCCGCGCGGCTGATCTACGGCTTTCGCATTTCCGTCGTCTTCGGGCTGGTCCTCGCCGCCTTTTCCGCCGTCATCGGTGTCACGGCCGGGGCCATCCAAGGTTACTTCGGCGGTTGGACGGACCTGCTGTTCCAGCGCTTCATGGAGATCTGGTCCGGCCTACCGACGCTCTATCTGCTGATCATCCTGGCCAGCGTGGTGGTGCCGAACTTCTGGTGGCTGCTCGCCATCATGTTACTGTTCTCCTGGATGGGATTCGTCGGGGTCGTGCGGGCCGAGTTCCTGCGGGCGCGCAACTTCGACTATGTGCGTGCCGCCCGGGCGCTGGGTGCCAGCGACCCTGTGCTGATGTTCCGCCATGTCCTTCCCAATGCAATGGTGGCGACCATTACCTTCCTGCCTTTCACGCTCTCGGGCGCGGTTACCGCGCTGACCTCTCTCGACTTCCTCGGCTTCGGCCTGCCCGCGGGCTCCGCCTCGCTCGGTGAGTTGCTGAAACAGGGCAAGGAGAACCTCGCCGCTCCCTGGCTCGGACTCACCGGCTTCTTCTCGATCGCCGTCATGCTGAGCCTGCTCGTCTTCATCGGCGAGGCGGTGCGTGATGCCTTCGATCCGCGCAAGCTGTTCACCGGGCCGGCGCCGGCGGAGAGCGATGTCGCCGACGCACCGTCAAAACCAGCGACCGCCGCCAGCGGGGGAGACGATTGATGGAACCGCTGCTGCAAATCCGCAACCTGGGTGTGCGCTTTCAAATGCCCGGCGGCGCCACCGACGCGGTGAAGAACGTCAGCTTCGACATCGCCAAGGGCGAGACCGTGGCCCTGGTGGGCGAGAGCGGCTCGGGCAAGTCGGTCACCGCGCTGTCGGTGCTGCAGCTGCTGCCCTATCCCCTGGCCAGGCACCCTAAAGGCAGCTCCATCCTCTTCAAGGGCCAGGAGGTGGTGGGCGCCGACGACAAGACCCTGCGCGACGTGCGCGGCGACCAGATCTCGATGATCTTCCAGGAGCCGATGACCTCGCTCAATCCGCTGCACACGGTGGAGAAACAGATCAACGAGACCCTGTTCCTGCACAAGGGCATGAACAAGGATCAGGCCCGTCAGCGCACCCTGGAACTGCTGAAACTGGTCGGCATCCCCGATGCGATCAAGCGCATCTCCGCCTTTCCGCACGAGTTGTCCGGCGGCCAGCGTCAGCGCGTGATGATCGCCATGGCGCTGGCCAACGAGCCGGACCTGCTGATCGCCGACGAACCGACCACCGCCCTGGACGTCACCATCCAGGCGCAGATCCTGAAGCTGCTGAAAGATCTGCAGCAGGAGCTGGGCATGGCCATGCTGATGATCACCCACGACCTGGGCATCGTGCGCAA
>PJEL010003329.1_pt1 | contig 13872 bp, 8 predicted proteins | sample 1853271 | NCBI WGS metagenome assembly PJEL01 (sample SAMN08108733, study PRJNA415343) | Invertebrate metagenome, whole genome shotgun sequencing project. | host: Globobulimina | place: Sweden: Gullmar Fjord | collected 2015-08 | reverse complement strand
TCGGCGGGTAACTCATCTAACAAGCCTTCATCGGATAATAGTTCTATTAAGAGTACTTCGTAATAATTTCGAATTTCTAGTTGCATAGAGATGCTCCATGATAATTATCGTAATTGCTATTAGCTAAAAAGTTACTGACCATTAGTTTGCTACCATAATCGATTTGCAGCAATAGAAATTTCACCCGGTCTTTTTGATAATTCTAGTGCCAGTTTGCGATAATACCAATCCTACTACATGTGTGCTCTTTCAGCGGGAGCTCAAAGCGCTGTAGGTAAGGATTATATTTGCTCCTCGGCTCTAGCATCCTCGGTAATTGCTCCATGCGTTACTCTACCTTCTGAATCCATTCAGTCGTGCTTTGCCCTTTGTTTTAAACATCAGCCGCACTATGTGAGCCTCTCAGACATTCCACTTCAGTGTTGCATTGTTGGGATCATAAAAGCAACGAAGAGGGTATAGAGGGATCAGGAGCAATTTGTCTTGTTAGTTGGGGTCTGATCAAGGTGATGAGTCACCTGTGTTTGGCCGTCGAGTGCTATAGAAAGTCAGGTGTCTGTACGGAATGTTTTGTTGTGAGATGATAACGCCAGCTTTAAGTGGCTGGCGTGTCAGAAGAGGTTATACCAATTGGTATTAATTAGAGTTGTTTAATCGCCCAGCTCATGAACTCTTTACGGGTTTCTTGATCTGCGTGTAACCACCAGTATTGAAGCATTTGTTGAGCGTGTGCAGCATCGCTTGCTTTGTCACCCAATGCTGGAATGGGTGTGATCCCTGCGTCAATAGGTGCAGGTTTACTGACTGGTGCGATGGGGGTTGTTGATGCGATAACGGCACCACCTGTTGCAGCAGTGGCTACACTGGCAACATCCTGGCCATTTCCGCCACCGAAGAGAGTATTTACAAATGAATCTTCAGTAAATTCGGTCTGATCGACTCTATAGCTCACCTGACCCTTATCGCTTCGTGTGATCACGACCTGGGGAGATTTTGCAAAAGTTTTTGGTTTTTTTACAAAATCGCCATCGGCAGGTTTTAGCCGGTATTCATGATCGCCATCAACGTCAATAGCGATGATAAATGGTGATGACTTAACAAAGCTTTCACCGTCACTAAAATCATCCTCAACCATGTCATGGTAACGAATTGCAATTTTATGAGAACCATTGCTCAGTTCAAGATCGGCCTTATGATTGAATAGGCTGGTCTCTATCTTCTTCCCATCGATGGCAAGGTATTCGAACGCCATTGGGATATGCAAGTTGGCAGCCAGAACCGATGAGGAACCAAGCAGAGCGATGATTGCGGTGATTGGCTTAAGTGATTTCATTGTTACTCCTTAACGATAATAATTCGGATATATACCCAAACCGAACGGATCTAGTATCTTCGATTGGTTTGGCTATAAGGGCGTTCAAACGCCTGAATACGCTCTTCTATATAACTGATAGCTTGTCGGCATTTCCCTAAACGTCGATGAACTAAGAGGATTTCATTTTGCATTTTGATTTTGTCAGCACTATGACAGTTTTCGAGTTCAGATTGCAAATTTTCAATTTTCTGCTCAAATTTTTGCACCCAATTATGGTGTTTATTTAGCTCATCATAGAGTTGATGGCTGTTCTGCATCACGCCTGCGGCAATCCAGTTGAAGCCACTGTCGTTATGGGTCTTTGTACGGCGACTGCGAGCTTGTGCGATACGTGCGGCTTTTTGTTGTTCAGCCGATTTGACCCCAAGTGTGGTTGTATTTAAGGCTCTTCTTACTGCTGTGAATCTATCTTGTATACGCTCACAACTTAATGCGATAGTGCTTGTCGATAACTTATTTCTGATTAACTTTTCTAACTGTTGAATACTCTTATTGATCTGCTCAATACAAGGCTTTAGTTCAGCACCGGTTTGAATGAAGAGCTCATCGTTAAAGCGTTCAGTATCCTGAAGTAAGCGTCTCTGCCCTTTGGGCAGTAAAGCGTCGTGTTGAAGCACTGCTTGCTCTAATTGCTTATGTTGGACTCTTAATCGTTTGAGTAGTTCATTTGTATTCAAAACCACGCACTCCAGGCAAGTTTTGCTGCGATCAATAGTACGATAGTGACAAACACGGGTCTGATGAACTGAACACCAAATTTTATCGCAGACCTTGCACCAATAAACGAACCTAACATCATGCAGAGCCCCATGGAAAGGCCAATCGTTAAGTTGACTTTTCCCAGTGCAAAAAAGATTAACAGTGAGGTGAGATTACTGGTGAATGTCATCGCCCTGGCCAAGCCACAGCTATGCAGAAGAGGGAGACGATGATAGGTAGTACTGCTGATTGTCCAAAAAGCGCCGGTACCAGGACCGGCAAAACCATCATAAAACCCCAATATTACCCCTTGGAGCCATTGTTTAACTGCAGTAGCCGGCTTTTTTAATGGAGTAAAACTGTTACAACCCATCGCATTTGGTTTTAATAGGGTATAAAGAGCAATGACGATGATAATGACAGGCAGCCATTTTTCTAACCAACTCTTGTCAATCAGATAGACGATAAATGTTCCACTCACTGCGCCGATAAAGGTCGCAATAAAAGTGTGGTACCAAAGATTTGGGGTGAAGAGGTTCTTTCGATAATAGGTAAATGCGGCCATAGATGAGCCAAAGCATGCCGCTAATTTATTCGTGCCTAAGGCTAAGTGCGGTGGGATCCCCACAGTAAGTAGCGCGGGGATAGACAATAATCCCCCTCCACCGGCAACAGCATCGATGAAACCTGCGATAAGGCCAATACCGGCTAATATGGCCCATGTTGAAGGTTCAAACAGTAAATCCAAAAGTATGCCTATTCTATTACGCGGCGAAAGGGAGGTAGAGCATCCAGTAATGATTTCCCATAACGTTTACTGACAAGACGCCTGTCCAAAATCGTGATGCGGCCATAGTCTTGCTCTTTACGAAGTAATCTACCACAACTTTGTATCAGTTTACGTGATGCATCGGGAATCGTCAGCTGCATGAAGGGATTGCCACCCTTTATTTTAATGTATTCTGCATGGGCCTGCTCTACGGGAGAGGTGGGCACTGCGAAAGGAAGCTTAGTGATGATCAGATTCGTCAGATATTCACCCGGAAGATCGAGTCCTTCAGAGAAGCTCCCGGTGCCAAAAATAATACTCGGCTCATTATCATCACAACGCTTCTTGTGATTAGTTAAAATTTCCTGTCTCGATGCCGTACCTTGTAACTGTAAACCTGTCTTAATCTTGCTTTCAACGATATCGGCTACTTTTTCCATCTGCCAATAGGAAGCGAATAGCACTAAGGTCGCTTGTTCGCCTTCAATTAATGTCAGGATCTGTTCTGCAAGCTCTTCAGTATAACTGTCATCGGTAGGCTCAGTTTTCATTTTAGGCAAGAAGAGTGTGGCATTTTGCTCGAAATCGAATGGAGAATCTAAGGCCAGATAACGGCTGCCATCATCGATAGAGAGACCTACTTGACGGGTGAAATGGTTGAAGTTGTTTAATGCCCTTAATGTTGCACTGCACAGTACAACCCCTGCCGCTTTATCCCAGAGTAATTTCTCCAGCATAAAACCGACTTCGATTGGAGAAGCGTTAAACAGGTAATCAGTTTGTTTTCCTGTGATGAGTTCAATCCAACGTGCCATAGGGGCACCCTTTGGATTATCCTCCTTCGCCATCATTTTCCACAGTTTCTGTAGGTTTTCTAATCTTTGCAACATGAAGCCAGTTTCTGTTAGCAGTTGCTCAGATTGATGTTTAGGGATATCCCCATCTTTAATCGCTTCACTGAGTAATACCAACATCTTATTAAACTGTTTCAGTGCCGTTGTCGAAACGGTGGCTAAGTTTTCAGCTTGTATAATTAGGGCTTCGGGCAATTTTCCATGTTCGAATCGAATACGATTTTCAGGGTTATCGAAGCGTTTCGTTTGAGAGTCGCAGTAGTGGGCTATCTGGTTTAATAAACCTGTTAGATCGGTTACATGATCTTGCATCGCCTGAACAGGAGCTATGATATGGTTACTTTTTATTTGATTTTGTAACTTGCTACTGGTTTTATCTATTTTATCTAACCAGTCAATAGCGCCGCGTAAGGTGGATTGTGCGCTTGAAAAGTCTCGAGCCACCATAGGCAAGTGATGGGCTTCATCGATAATATAGTAAAGCTCTTCGGGATCGGGAAGAATGACACCACCCCCTAATTCCAGGTCGGCAAAAAGCAGACTATGGTTAGCGATCAGTACATCCCAGTTGTCGAGATCTTCTCTGGCCTTGTGAAATGGGCAGTTTCGATGACTGGCCAATTGGCGATGACAACTGTGTTTATCGCAGGCAATCTGCTGCCATAAATAATCGGGCAGTTGCGAGGGCAAGGTATCTCGTTCACCGTTCCACTTCCCCTCATGATAGTCTTTTAACAGGGCTTGTAATTGCTTCACCTGACTATTGTCAGGCTTTGTTTGCCACATCGCCATTTGGGTGCCGTTGTCGGCACCGATGAGCATCTCGAGTTTAGATAAGCAGACGTATCTCTGTCGTCCTTTTACCAGTCCGAAAGTAAAATCTAATTCAGATTGTGCGAGAAAGAAGGGCAGATCTTTGTGTAACAGCTGCTCCTGAAGGGCGACGGTTGCTGTGGCAATACAGACTTTCTTCTTACTGGCTAACGCAAGCGGAATTGAGCCTAATATATAAGCCAGCGACTTTCCGATCCCGGTTCCAGCTTCAACAACTATGATGCGTCTATGCTTATCGTATTCACCGGCGAGTGTTTTAGATATCTCTGCGACGATATAGTTTTGTTCCCGCCTGGAGCGGAAGTCAGGTAACGCCGCAGCAATACCTTTATATATAGTACGAATTTGAGTTTTTACGTCAGCAGATAACATGCGCATACAAAGAGAGAAATAGAGCTGTACATAATAACAGTGATTGCATAGCCTTAACTAGAATTATTTAGTTTATTGAGTAATACATTATCAGATTTGGTACTAGCACCGACTACCAACGAAATATGGATCAGGCATTGAGGCATGTTTAACTGTTATGAATAAAGAGAAAAACCCGAATATTGCACTAAAGGGTAGGGTGCTTTCACGGCATGTTGTTCAAGACTCAGCTTCATTATGGCTGCATTATTATGTGAAAACTGAAAATGGCCCGGTTTTGGTCAAAGTACCTCAAGCGGAATTTATCTGTTTTTGTTCCAGTGCTAACCTAACATCCTTGCTTTCAATACCCGCGCTTGGTGTGGTGAGAACCAAGGCGCTACCCTTACATAACTTTGATTTAGAAAATGTCACTGCTATCTATTGTCAATCGAGACAAGGTTTTCGACATCTGATCAAAGGGGCTATCGACTTAGGGATCGCTCTTTTTGAAGCCGATATCAGACCCGAGCAGCGTTATCTTATCGAGCGTTTCATCGCTCTCGATGCCGAGTTTATGGGGCATTATGCCGAAGTCGCATCCTCCTCGGCCCTTCCAGTGTTCATCGCCCAGCGCGCCAGGAAAAGCTCTCTCGATATCAAATTAAAATCAATATCTCTGGATTTTGAATGTAGCTTCAATGGAGAGCTATATTCGGTGGGACTTTATGGACGTAATGAAAAAGGCGATGAGTATCAAAAAGTGATTATGGTAGGCAACCAGACAGATCTGGGCTCAAACAAGCAGCCAGATGGAGAGTTTGCTCGAATTGTCGATGATATCCAGTGGGTGAGAGACGAAAAAACGCTGATTATCGAATTGATAAATTGGTTTTCCGACTATGATCCCGATGTGATCATTGGTTGGGCTGTGGTGACTTTCGATCTGGCCCTTTTGTATCGGAGAGCAAAACTGCATGGTGTTGCCCTTACTATTGGCCGTGGGGCAAGCGAACTTGGATGGAAAGTTGCCGATAAATATCGGCCTGAAACCCTGACTTTACCTGGCAGAGTCGTGCTCGACGGTATCGATTGGCTCAAAGCTGCATTTTATCGATTCGATAGTTTCTCTTTAGAATTTGTTAGTCGAGCCCTACTTAAACGCGGTAAAGCGATTCACAATGTAGAAAATCGTGGAGAGGAGATCACTGAACTCTTTCATAATAATAAACCAGCCTTGGCCCATTACAATCTTAACGATAGCCGTTTGGTCTGGGATATTTTTAAGAAAACCCAACTGTTTGACTTTGCCATTGAGCGTTCGAGGTTAACAGGTCTGGAGTTAGGTCGGGTCGGTGGCTCGGTTGCTGCATTTAATAATCTCTATCTGCCATATCTCCATAGAGCGGGTTATGTCGCTCCCTCCGGGGCAGCAAGCCAGGGACTTGAGAGTCCTGGTGGATACGTGATGGACTCGATGCCAGGTTTATATCGGGATATTGTGGTTTTAGATTTCAAGAGTCTTTATCCCTCTATCATTCGTACATTCTTGATCGATCCTAAAGGGTTAATAGAAGGGCTGTCATCACAGGAGTCTGATACTGTGGAAGGTTTTCTGGGGGCAAAATTTAGTCGTCGCTCCCCCATCCTACCTCAACTGATAAAAACGTTAGCCGAGCATAGGGAGGACGCAAAGGCTGAAAAGAACGCTCCGCTTTCTCAGGCGATAAAAATTATTATGAACTCTTTATATGGTGTGCTGGGATCGAAAGGTTGTGTATTTCATGATGCCCGCTTAGCCAGCTCTATAACACTTAGAGGTCATGAGATCATGAAGCAGACGCGGAAGTGGATCGAGGAGTTGGGCTACCAGGTGATTTATGGCGATACCGATTCAACTTTTGTCTGGTTAGGGGGGAAATCTTCTCAAACAGATATCGGCGAAATTGGGAAGCAGCTGGTGGAAATTGTGAACAGGAAGTGGAAAGAGAAACTTAAAGATGAGATGAAGCTCGACTGTTATCTGGAGTTGGAATTTGAATCGCATTTTGAACAGTTCTTTATGCCGACATTGCGCGGGTCATCGGAAGGGTCAAAGAAACGATATGTCGGAGCCTATACCAAACCCGATGGTGAACTTGAATTGATCTTTAAAGGCATGGAGCAGGTGAGAAGTGATTGGAGTCCATTAGCCAGAAGAGTACAGCAAGAGTTATATTTTCGTCTTTTTTCTAAACTTGATGTTGTCTCTTTCTTGCGCGGTGTTATTGATGACCTTAAACTTGGTAAGTTAGATGATGAATTGATATTTACGAAAAGGCTACGTAGAGACATCAAAGACTATACCGCTAAGTCATCACCTCATGTCAAGGCTGCACAAAGGATGTGCCAATATACCTCAGATGAACAATATTCGAGAAAGGGCACCAAGGTAGCGTACCTCATCACGCTTAACGGGGCTGAGCCGGTTAAGTTTCAAAAGTCAGCCATAGATTACAATTACTACATAGATAGACAACTTCAACCTATTTCTGATCCCATCCTTACCATATTGAAAGTAAAATTCGAAAATATTGCCTCTAATCAGTTATCGTTAATTTAATGGGGCGGATCTTAATGCTGTGTTGCATTTGTGTTGCGGCGCAGTGTATTTCTTGCTGCTAAAGGGTTTTAATGGTTTTTTCGCTGCTAAAAACCGCGATTTTTGTGACATTCCTCTTTGAGTGATTGCTAATATTTTGTTAGTCTCAATTGCAATCAGGAAGAAATAAAACAACGGAATGTCACAAAATAGAATCAAGCAGACTGAAAACATTAAGGTTAGACATCACATGAAAAAGACTCTAGTAGCATCCGCATTAGCAGCCGTTATATTTGTTCCGTCGGTATCGGCAATCGAGATCTATAAAGACGACAAAAATGCCGTTGAGATCGGTGGATGGATGGATGCGCGCATCATCAACACTCAAGGGGCTACAGAAGTGGTAAACGGTGCATCTCGCATCAATTTTGGATTTACCCGTGAAATGAGCGATGGATGGAAAGCATTCACAAAGCTCGAGTGGAGTGTTAACCCGTTTGGAAACAGTGACATTGAATATAACAATGACAGTGCTTTTTCTTCTGAAAGTGATGAATTTCTTCATAATCGTCTAGGTTATGTCGGTCTAGGTCATGATACATACGGTAGCCTGACAATAGGTAAGCAGTGGGGCGCTTGGTACGACGTAGTTTATAACACTAACCTAGTGAACACTTGGGATGGTAACGCGTCAGGTACTTACACATATAACAAAGCCGATGGTGCTATTAATGGTACTGGTCGTGGTGACAACACCGTTCAATACCGTAATGCATTTGGTGATGTTAGCTTCGCTCTACAGGTGCAATTAAAGCAAGATAGCTTTGATTTGACAGAAAGCTCGCTGGATAATAATTCAAACCCTTTCCCAACAGCTGATAAAAACTTCATGACTGGAAGCTCTACAGCTTCTACTAGTGAAACTATTGCAACGGTTGAATACAACAATACCGTTGGTGGTTCTATCACTTATGCCGCAACAGATATGCTAACACTTACAGCTGGTTTCAACTTAGGTGAATTTGACGGTACCATGGCATCGGGCGAAGGTATCTCTGAAACAGATTACATTTATGGTGCTGGTTTGACTTGGGGTGGATTTGAGCAACCAGGTTTCTACGCTGCGATCAACATCAACAAGAACGAGTTCCATGATACAGACAATATGGGTCGTTTGATGCATGACGCTGTAGGTCTTGAGTCACTGTTCAGCTATAAGTTTGACAATGGCCTTAAGCCTATCTTTGCTTATAACTACCTCAAAGCTGGTGACGCATACGAAGCATTTTATAATGATGGCGAATTTAAGCGTCAGTTCATCGTAGCTGGTCTGCATTTTGTTTGGGATGAGCAAACAATGCTTTATTTAGAAGCACGTAAAGATTTGAGTGAATTCAATGCTGGTAACCAAACTCCAGATGAGAGTGATGGTGTTGCAATCGGCATAAGATATTACTTGTAAGCTTACGATTTTTAGCTTTTGAAAACGCCCTTTATGGGCGTTTTTTATTTGACTAATATAGTGATAGCTTTATTTAGTTAATACCTGAGCCAAGAGGCAAGGGATATTGATTATGAGAGGACCGTTGAATAACTAATATTGCTCTCTCTTTGACAGTCTGTCAGTGAGCTTTTATCGTAATTTGAAGGAACACTTCTTTTATATAAAATGGGTAAACGAAGTCGCTACTATAATATTAGCGCAAGCTACATTTTATTTTCACCAATCAAGTTAAGCCTGCTTTGTCAATCCCCAAACCCTATTCAAGCTAATTTCCAGGGATTGTTATAAAACGAGTAAAACATAGATTATTGCTCAACGCGTAATGAAATGTTTACACTTGTTGTGGGAGTGTTAACTGTAGATGTAACTGATTAAATCGCATCAAATTCTTCATTTCAGCAAGGTATACTCTCCTAGCAGTGCTATCAGCTTTTCTTTCTATATTTTAAATATCACCTCACCCTATGTGTAAGTCACTGTTTTATTGGCGTATAACTTAATGGGGGGGCTATGGGGGTATTTAAAGTCAATCCATTTAATATCTATTTTCTTCAAAAAAACGCATAGAAATCTATCTAAAGAATTCAAATTATTACACTAGGTTGTATACAAAATAATCGAATGAAGATCACAGCTGTAAAAAACACTGCTTATATGTTGATTAAATGTTTCAGGTATGGTCTTATTTGTTTGCGAATGTAGTTAGGTGTAACACTTTGTGTTCATCTGGGTACATCTCATAATAAAATAAAAAAATAAAGTCCAGGGAGAAACAACATGTATAAGAACAGCTTACTAGCTAATTCAGTGCGTTTTGCACTAATTAGTGGCGCTGCGGCAACAGCAGCACTTACAGCTCCAGCAGTTTTTGCGGCAGATGAGTCTGCAGAAGTAGAAAGAATTGAAGTAACAGGTTCTCGTATTAAGCGTAGTGACCTTGAAGGTGCATCTCCTGTAACAACAATTACAGCCGATGATATGAAGGTTGAAGGTAACTTTACTGTAGCCGATGCGCTACGTAACAGTAACTTGAACTCATTTGGTTCATTCTCTGAAGCTTCAGGTAGTTCTTGGCAGTCTCAAGCTACTATTGATCTTCGTGGTGCAGGTTCAAGCCGTACTTTAGTTTTGATCGATGGTAAACGTTTCCCTGGTTCTCCAACTATGGGTGGCGCATCAGCTAACTTGAACGCTATCCCAATGGCGGCTGTTGAGCGTATCGAGATTCTAACAGATGGTGCATCTTCTACTTATGGTTCTGATGCGATTGCTGGTGTTGTTAACATCATCATGAAGAAGAACTATCAAGGTATTGAGTTTAACGTTGGCGGCGGTAGTCGTGATCGTGACGGTGGCCTGACGAGTAAAGAGTTTGGCGTCGTGGCTGGTTACGAAATGGACAAGGGTAACATTACCTTTGCATGGGATCATCAGGACCGTGCGGGTATCTCTGATGCAGACCGTGATTTCACTGCTGCTAGAATTAATGGCGACTATGACACCGCACAAGCCTATGTAGATACTGACGGTTGGTCAATCTATGGTGCTACCATTGCTTCACCAGATTTCTCTGAAGCTCAGGCTTCTGCTCAGTGTGACGGGCTAGTTGCTGAATATGGTTCTGATGTGTTCCGTAAAGTTAAAGCCGACGTCGATTGGGGTCCTGGCTCAACTTACTGTATGTATGCATACGGTAACGTATCTTATAACAAGGCATCTGTTGACCGTAACACTGTCTATGTTGATGCAAACTACGAGCTATTTGAAGATGTTGAGTGGTTTGGTCGTATCATGTTCACTCAGAATGACTCTTTTGGTCGTTACGCGCCTCCTGCTGCGGCTTGGAATAACATGGCAGCCGATAACCCACATAATCCGTATGGCGAAGAGACTAAAGGTTACTTCCGCTGGGTAGGTATTGGAACACGTGACGGTAACAGCACTGATTACAACCAAGATTACCTAACGGGTCTTCGCGGTACTATCAGCGCCTGGAATGATGCTTCTTGGGAATTCTACTACCACTATAATAAAGCCGATAACAAAGACATTGGTGAGTACTACTTAAGCTATTCAGGTCTTGCTTATAACGAAGCAAACGGCATTGATCTAGGTTCTGAAGCTGGTATCAATAACATGTCGGCGACGACTCTTACTCAGAATAAAGCTGAATTCCATCAGTACAATGCCGGAATTGGTTTCGATGCATTTGAACTACCAGGTGGTGAAGTCGCTCATTACTTCGGTATGGAGTACTTCGAACAAGATTACTCGTCTGTCTATGATGCGCAGTCGGAAGCTGGTCTGGTTGGTGGTAGTGCTGGTAACTCTGCAGGTGGTGATCGTCAGGTTTGGGCTGCATTCTATGAAGCAGCACTTCCTGTTATCGATGACGTAGAGGTTAACATCGCGGCTCGTTACGATGACTACAGTGATTTTGGTGATAACATTTCACCAAAAGTATCGGTTCGTTGGCAGGCGCTAGAAACTGTCGTTGTACGTGCGTCGTATTCTGAAGCTTTCCGTGCTCCATCGCTAGACCAACTCTATGCGGCAACGTCTTTTAGCGCTGAAGACGCAAAAGATATACCATTGTGTGAACAAACTGGTGCGGCTGGCTGTGAAGAGAGACAAGTTGATACTTGGTATAGTGCCAATTCCTCGCTTGGACCTGAGTCATCAGAATATCTGAACTTAGGTGTTGCTTGGGATATTACAGATAGCTTTGGTGTGAAAGTTGATTATTTCAACCTAGAGATTACTGATGTTATTAGTACTCGTACTACCGAAGATGTTATTGAAGGTATTTACGATGGTTCAATCATTGCGGATGAGACTTTCTATGTAGATCGCGCTCCTACTACTGATGGCTCATTGGGTCGAGTGCTGGAAGTGGGTACTGGTTACGATAATGGTGCCGGCTTTAACATTGAAGGTGTCGATGTTGCATTAAATGCTAACTTCGAAACGAGCATCGGTGATTTTGGACTTAACTGGTCTAACAGTTTCATTCTTAGCTATGAAGAAGAAGAAGCCGTTGATGGTACTCTTAAGTTAGTCGATAACGCAGGTACGAATGACAAGCCTGATTATCGTTCAGTATTTACAACTACATATTCTATGGGTGACCATAGAGTTGGTTGGAACATGAACTATACTGCCGGTACTGAAGAGCTTAAAGGTGAAGAAATCGATAAGCGTGATTCATGGTTAATCCATAACCTCTCATATACTTATGATGTTGGTAGCTATGGTATTATCATGTTAGGTATTAACAACTTAACCGATGAAGATCCAGTGTTGAGCGCTAGTGGTAAGTATGAGAATCCAGAGTTATACAACAACTATGGACGCGAATATAAAGCTTCTTACTCAATTAAGTTCTAAATATAGTATTTAAATAAGTTCTAAATATAGTATTTAAATTGAAAAAAGACCCGCAAGGGTCTTTTTTTTGATAGGTTGAAGGGCAAATGCATTCAAAGAGAAGAAGATGAATAACCATTGGAGTGATTATTGGGAACAGGGGCACTTGACCTCTTTTGGTGAGAGTTTTAGCAGTAACTATACCGGGGTGTTAAATGAGATATGGGCACCTCGATTCGCAGAGCTAACAAATAACTTCAAAGTATTAGATCTGGCTACAGGTAATGGTGCTTTACCCTTGATGGTGAGTGATTATCTGAAAAACAGTACTATTGAGGGCGAGGTCATAGGTGTCGATCTGGCGAAAATTAAGACAGATATTAACGCCGTCAACCTGGCTGACAATCTTAATGTAAAATTATTATCAAATATTGACTGTATCGAACTTCCTTTTGAGGATGGACAATTTGAGCTGGTAATGTCCCAGTATGGAATTGAATATGCAGATCTTAAAAAAGCGATCCCCGAAGCTTTGAGGGTGCTCCACAGTAAGGGACGACTCGCTCTGGTTCTGCATCATGAAAACTCGCTAATTTTGAAGCGAAACCGACGAATACTGTTGTTAATTAAAGCCGATGAGATTGAGGATATATTCAAGTTACTCAGTGGGATAGTCAACAAAATGGGAGAGGTGAAGAGTAAGCAAGATTTAGATAGAGCTAAGCAAGACCAAAGCTGTGAGGCCCTCAGAAAACAGCTAAATGCATCGATCGGTGTACTAGTCGATAGGGATGAAGCGGCGCTTAAAGATTGTGAACTATTAAACTATGTCGCGACCCTGTTTCAGACTGGACTGTTTTGGAATAAAGATAAAAAGCTGAACTATATTGAATTTGCAAGGCAACAGCTAAAAACGCTTGATGTCAGGCTATCTGAACTGGCTGATGCTGCGCAATCTGAAAGCTCTTTAGCGGAGATTATTAAACTCATTTCACTACATGATGCCTCATTGGAGCACCTTTCATCGGTCGTTGATGAAAACAAGGATGTTTTGGGCTGGAATTTATTGATAACAAAACAATAATTCATTTAGCGATGTGATGCATTCGTGATTTTAATGTTTAAGTTGACGCTTGTCTTACGTCTCTTTTTTTGGGAATGTGTGATCTGGGGTCAAGAGGCCCACCCGCGTCTTGCGACCTAAGATTAAAGAGGGTAATTAGGATGGTTTTAACAATAATTATCTAGATATAGCAATGTAAATGTATACTGGTATAACCAGCTTTGGTTAATGGTTTGTTAAATCCTGAAATATAGTGTTAACAATTTAAAGTGTAGCAAAAACAAAGGTTAAGTCTATATTTACCGTTTTTTTTATTAGCCTCTTGTTAATGCACTTTTTACTTAGTTGTCTGAAAAACTCCCTTTTGCTTGTTTTCCATCCTTTAAGCTCGTTTTCTACTAGTTTTAGACCGCTTCAATTGTTGACACAGGTCAACATTTTGTGAAATGATGCCAGCGGTGCTACGCCTTCGACGG
>PJEL010003328.1_pt1 | contig 13875 bp, 13 predicted proteins | sample 1853271 | NCBI WGS metagenome assembly PJEL01 (sample SAMN08108733, study PRJNA415343) | Invertebrate metagenome, whole genome shotgun sequencing project. | host: Globobulimina | place: Sweden: Gullmar Fjord | collected 2015-08 | reverse complement strand
TATTTACAATAGGGTAAAATAATTTAATAATCTCTTCTTTAGAATAATCTAAAGCTCTTAACATTATAGTAACAGGTACTTTTCTTCTTTTGTTAATTCTTACATATAAAATATCTTTTGCATCATACTCAAAATATAACCAAGAACCACGATCAGGAATAATTTGACCTGTGTAGATAAGTTTATTTGCTACTGTTGCAGCTTCTTCTTCTTTGAAAATAACACCTGGTGATCTGTGAAGTTGATTTACAACAACTCTCTCAACACCATTTACAACAAATGAAATTCTATCAGTCATTAATGGGATTTCTCTGATGTATAAAGATTGTTCTTTGATATCTCTTACACCGATTTTTTCACCAGTTTTTTCATCTAAGTCCCATAAAGTTAATCTAATATTGATTCTTAAAGGTATAGAAAATGTTAACCCTCTAACCATAGATTCTGAAACTGTATATTTTGGTTTACCCACTTCACTATTAATATATTCTAATGTGAATCTATTTTGTGAATCATGAATAGGGAAAGACGATTTAAATACTTTTTCAATTCCTGCAGTTGATCTATCTTCATGTCCTACCATTAGGAAATTTTCGTAACTACTTTGTTGTAATTGAAGTAAATTTGGGATATCGATTTTTTGTGGATTTTTTCCAAAATCTACTCTTAATCTGTTTCCAGAGTGTAATGAATTTAACATATGAGCCTTTCTTGTAATATTCTTTTTAAAAGTTCTATTAACGATTAAAATTAACATTCTAACCTAAACCTGCGCAAATACCAGGCATAGATTAAAATGCAAATTCACTTTAAATGACTAATGCTCTGTAGTTATACAGAGCATTTAGTGCACGTTGTTGGAATGTAATTAGTTAAAATTATTTAACTTCTACAGTAGCTCCAGCAGCTTCTAATTCTGTTTTTGCAGCTTCTGCATCTTCTTTAGAGATACCAGCTTTAACAACAGCTCCAGCTTCTTCAGCCATTGCTTTTGCTTCTTTAAGTCCTAAACCTGTAAGTGCTCTTACAGCTTTAATAACATTAATTTTTTTAGCACCAGCATCTTTGATAATTACATCAAATTCTGTTTTTTCTTCAGCAGCTTCAGCAGCTCCACCAGCAGCACCAGCTACTGCAACAGGTGTAGCAGATACACCAAATTTTTCTTCAAATTCTTTAACTAATTCAGAAAGCTCTAATACGCTTAATCCTGAAATATATTCTAATACATCTTCTTTAGAGATTGCCATTTTATTTCCTTTTATCATTACGATATTCGCTACTAATAAATTATTTAAAAAATGAATTTTTTAATAATTTATCTCCGCGATGTGGCAGAAGCCACATTAACTCATTTGTGAGCGTCAATATGAAGCTATTAAGCAGCTTCCTCTTCTTTTTTAATTCTAAGTGCGTCAAGACCAACAGTAAAGTTTCTAACAGGTCCCATCCATACAGATGCAAGCATTCCAAGTAATTCTTCTCTACCTGGTAATTTAGCGAATTGATTAACAGTAGCAGCATCAGCAGCTTTACCTTCAATAACACCAGATTTGATACTGAATGTTTCTTTATTTACAGAAGCAAATTTATCAGCAGCTTTACAAGCAGAGATTTGATCATCAGACCAGATAAAAATACTTGTTCCAGAAAGCTCTAAAGCTTCATGTCCAGCATTTTTAAGTGCAATAGATACAAGTGAATTCTTAGCAACTTGAACAGTAGCACCAATTTCACTAGCAGCTACTCTTAAAGCTTCAAGACTCTTATGAGATGTACCTCTATAATCAGCAACAACGATAGCTTCTGAACCTTTAAATTGAGTTGTTAAAGCTTCAATGATTTCATTTTTTTGTATTTTAGTCATATATTTTTCCTCCTTTCCAAAACAGTAGAACTTCGGCAGGTTTTATAAGAAATTAATCTAACCTGCTGTCTTTAGTTTTTAAGATAAATTCCGTTAAACGGGATTTTTATTTAATATCCATCATCTCAGAACTGTCAACAATAACAGAAGGAGACATAGTTAAAGATAATGCAAATTTAGTTACATATCTACCTTTAGCAGTTGATGGTTTAGATTTATTTACAGATGACATAACAGTATTAATATTTTCAATTAAAGCTTCTGCAGAAAAAGATACTTTTCCAACACCTGCATGAATATTACCTTTTTTATCAACTCTAAATGTTACTTTACCACCTTTAGAATCTGTAACAGCTTTAGTTACATCCATAGTTACTGTTCCTGTCTTAGGGTTTGGCATTAACCCTTTTGGTCCAAGTATTCTACCAATTTTACCAACTAGTCCCATTGTATCTGGTGTAGCAATAAGTACATCAAAGTCAATGTTTCCAGCTTGGATTGATTCAACTAAATCATCATTACCAACAATATCAGCACCAGCTGCTTTTGCTTCATCCATTTTAGTACCTTTAGCAAATACTGCAACTCTTACAGTTTTACCAGTACCATTAGGAAGTACAACAGCACCTCTAATCATTTGATCAGCATGTCTTGGATCTACATTTAAATTGATTGCAACATCTACTGTTTCATCAAATTTAGTTGACTTTAAGTCTTTTACTAATGCAACAGCGTCTGCTAAAGCATAAGGTGTTGTGTTATCTATTTTCTCTACTAAAGAGTTATATCTTTTACTCATAATTAATTCTCCGCAATTTTTATTTATGCTACCACTTTTAAAGCCTTGTGGTATTTTAAGTAAAACTAGCTTTACTTAATTTGGCTATATTTAAATATTTAAAGTAGATTATTCTACTTCAATACCGATACTTCTACAAGAACCTTCAACAATTTTAGCAGCTTGCTCAACATCATTTGTGTTTAAATCAGCTATTTTTTTGCTAACGATTTCCATAACTTGTTCTTTAGTTAATTTTGCAACTTTATTCTTTAAAGGATTATCAGAACCTTTTTTAAGACCAGCAGTTTTCATAATTAATTCACTCATTGGTGGTTGTTTAGTTACAAATGTAAAACTTTTATCTGCATATACAGAAATTTCAACAGGAATTTTATACCCTGCATTTTGTTTTGTTTTTTCATTGAATGCTTTACAGAATTCCATGATATTAATACCTCTTTGACCTAATGCAGGTCCAACTGGTGGTGAAGGGTTAGCTGCACCAGCAGGTATTTGAAGTTTTAATACTCCAGTTACTTTTTTTGCCATTTTTTTTCCTTTTTTGTTTTTAAATCTGAATTTAAAAGTGTTTGTCTTTTAACATACTATGCTAAGTGTTAAAATGAATACTATTTCATCTTAATACTTAGCACTTTAAGTTAAATTATTCTACTCGTTCTACACTTGTATAAGCTATTTCTACAGGAGTATTTCTTCCAAAAATTAAAACATTTAATTTTAATAAACCTGAATTTAAATCAAATGATTCAACAATACCATTAAAGTTAGCAAAAGATCCCTCTTTAATTCGAAGCATTTCACCTTCTTCAAATTGAACTTTTGGTTTAGCTGCTGCTCTATTATTAACTTTTTCTAAAATTTGATTAATGTCTTTTTCTGAAAGGGGTGATGGTTTTTTAGACTCACCAATAAATCTACCAACTTTTGGCATAGACTGAATAGCATGCCATAAAGCTGTATCTAAATCAATATTTGCAAATACATATGCAGAATATAAAGGTTTCTCAACGATTGTTTTATTACCTTTTTTGATCTCTATTAAATCTTCTGTAGGAACTAATACTCGTTCAATTCTACCATCTTCTAAATCTTTAGAAAGTTGCTCTAAAGCATTTTTGATTGTTAATTCACTTCCTGAGTGTGTTTGTATTGCATACCAATTATGTGCCATTTTTGTTCCTAATTCATTATTGAAGATAAACTTACTGACATAAGTGCATCAATAAGAGCTAAAAATAGTGAGATTACTGTCACTACTACGAAAACTGAAATGAAAGCACTTCTAATTTGTTCTTTAATAGGGAAAATTACTTTACCTAACTCATCTTTTGCTTTTTTATAATATGATACATATTTATTCAAGACAATACCTTACTTTTTGATTTGTTGTATTAAGTGCTAAAAATTATAATTAATTCTTAACACTTAGTACTTTTTGTGTTTAATGGCAGGCCAAGAGGGACTCGAACCCACAGCACCCGGATTTGGAATCCGGTGCTCTACCATTGGAGCTATTGGCCTATTTAAGAGTTAATCGCAAACCTAGATTAACTAGGTCGCGATTATACCATAAGGAATTAAGATTTAAGCTTAATTTCTTTATGAGTAGTATGTTTTTTTAGTCTTGGACTATATTTCTTTACTTCGAACTTTTCGCTATGAGTTTTTGGATTTTTCATAGTTGTGTAGTTAATGTCGCCACTCTCTTCACATTTTAATCCAATTTTAATTCTATCACCCATCAAAGACTACTTAGTGATCTCAGCAACAACACCAGCACCAACAGTTCTACCACCTTCTCTAATAGCAAACTTTGTACCTTTTTCAAGAGCTACAGGAGAAACTAGAGTAATTGTCATTTCAACATTATCACCAGGCATAACCATTTCAACACCTTCAGCAAGTACACAAGAACCAGTAACATCTGTTGTTCTTACATAAAATTGTGGTCTATATCCGCTAAAGAATGGAGTATGTCTACCACCCTCTTCTTTTGAAAGAATATATGCTTCACATCTGAATTCTGTATGTGGAGTAATTGAACCAGGAACAACAAGAACTTGACCTCTTTCAACGTCTTCTTTTTTGATACCTCTTAATAAAAGACCTGCATTATCACCAGCTTCAGCGAAATCCATTTCTTTTCTAAACATTTCAATACCAGTTACAGTAGTTTTTTGAGTATCTCTTAATCCAACGATTTCGATCTCTTCACCTAACTTGATAGTACCTTGAGAGATAGCACCAGTAACAACTGTTCCTCTACCAGCAATTGAGAAAACATCTTCAACTGGCATTAAGAAATCTTTATCAGTTTCTCTTACAGGTGTTGGGATATATGAATCAACAGCATCCATTAGTTCCATAATTTTATCAGTCCAGATACTTGCGTTACCAGCTTTAGCTTCTTCTAATGCTTGGAATGCAGATCCAGCAATAATTGGAGTATCATCACCTGGGAATTCATACTCTTCTAAAAGCTCTCTAATTTCCATTTCAACTAATTCTAACATCTCTTCTTTATCTTCATCATCTAATTGATCTTCTTTATTCATGAAAACAACGATGTATGGTACACCAACTTGCTTAGATAATAAGATATGTTCTCTAGTTTGTGCCATAGGACCATCTGTAGAAGCAATAACTAAAATAGCACCATCCATTTGAGCAGCACCAGTAATCATATTTTTAACGTAATCTGCATGGCCTGGACAATCAACGTGAGCGTAATGTCTAGTTTCTGTTTCATACTCAATATGAGAAGTAGCAATTGTAATTCCTCTTTCTCTTTCTTCTGGTGCATTATCGATAGCATCATAATCCATCATTTCTCCACCCATCTTTGCTGTAAGAACTGCTGAGATAGCTGCTGTTAATGTAGTTTTACCATGATCTACGTGACCAATAGTACCGATATTTACATGCGGTTTACTTCGTTCGAATTTTTCTTTTGCCATAATGTTTCCTTAAAATTTGTTACTCTCTGAGTAGATAAGCCTTTAGCTAATCTATTCAAAGAGATGCTTTGTTTTTTCACTCATTTGCAAGTGGAGCCTACGATAAGACTTGAACTTACGACCTCTTCCTTACCAAGGAAGTGCTCTACCCCTGAGCTACGTGGGCGAATTATATTATAATTAACCTGAATTAAAAATAAAATTGCAATGATTACATAGGATTTTTCATAAAATAAATTTATTGTGTATATTTGAAATATTGAAATGTCAGATATAACTGAGCTTCCAGTGTAATTTATAGTGGAGCGGGAGACGAGACTCGAACTCGCGACAATCTGCTTGGAAGGCAGAGGCTCTAGCCAACTGAGCTACTCCCGCAATTTAAATGGTGGTGAGAGAAGGATTTGAACCTTCGAAGCCTAGGCGTCGGATTTACAATCCGAAGGATTTGACCACTCTCCAATCTCACCAATATAAACTGGTATGCGTTAATCTTTTGAAGATAAACACGTCAACAATAAAATGGAGCTTCAGATAGGACTTGAACCTACGACCTGCTGATTACAAATCAGCTGCTCTACCAGCTGAGCTACTGAAGCAAAAAACAAACTCGTTTAAATAATCTTACAAAATAAGCTTATTTAAACAAATGGTGGCGCGAGACAGAATCGAACTGTCGACACATAGATTTTCAGTCTATTGCTCTACCGACTGAGCTATCGAGCCGCTTGTTTGTTTTCGTGCTGGAATTATATACAACGGATACTTAAAAGAATCTTAGTTTAAAAGAGAATTAACAAATTTCTTAAATTTCTCTCCTCTTTCCTTATATGAACTAAATTGGTCTAATGATGCAGCAGCTGGAGATAGTATTGCTATACTTGTATTTGTCGACTTATAATCATGTTTTATTAATTCTACGGCATCTCTTAAAAAATTAACTTTGTTTGATGTAATATTATATTGTATAGATAACTCTTCTAAAGTACTACTATTTTTTCCAATCAGATAAAGTTTTATTTTATACTTTTGCATCTCACTAAAGAGAGGATTTAAGTCAGCACCTTTATCATCACCACCTAAGATAAGAAATATTGATTTTTCTTTATATGTCTTCAATGCTTGTATAGTTGCATCTACATTTGTAGCTTTACTATCATCTACCCAAATTCTATTATTTGAATCTTTAAATTCTTCTAATTTGTGAGGGTCTTGTACAAATGTATTAATTTTATTATATTCTACTTTTTCTGTAATAATTTTAGATACTGCTAATGCCAATACTGCATCCATCAAAAATGGTTCTTTAAAATGTATCTTACTACTATCAATGTCAAATTCTTTTTCTAAATCTTCTGTCTTATTATAATATATAGTTTTAGCTTTTGTTTTATAACCTTTAAAGTTTGATGGTAGAATTGCGATATCTTCACTATCCATTAATAGTAGTGGCTTTAATTTTGCTTTTTCATATTCCTTAAAACTTCCATGCCATGATAAATGATCATCACTTACAGGTAATAAAATATATATATTTGGTTTTGCAGTATTTGTATAATGTAAAGTAAACGATGATGTCTCTAATATCCATATATTTTTTGATTTATTCATAGTTGCTAATGGGAAACCAATATTTCCACCGCATTGACTATTATATTCATTTAAAAGATGTTGTAACATTTGTGTTGTAGTAGTTTTTCCATTTGTACCACTAATCCAAACAGAGAAAGGCATATCTTTTGAAAACAAATCATATTCACTGATTAAATTTTTTGTATTTTGTACGAGTTGATTATGAGGAGGAATTCCAGGACTTACAACAGTTAATTCTTCTGACTCTTTATTATATTCATTTTTATCACTATCATCGTACATTTGTGCATCAGGATACACTTCTTTTATAGATAAGGCAGTTTTACCTCGACCTAATATTCTCATTTTATTTCCTACTTCTTATCGTATTTTCAAACTTGCTAAAGCTATAAGATTTGTCATAAAAGCAATTATCCAAAATCTCACAATAATTTTATTTTCCATCCACCCTTTTTGTTCAAAATGGTGATGAATCGGAGCCATTAGAAATACTCTTTTCTTTCGGTATTTAAAGCTTCCAACTTGGAGAATCACAGATACTGCTTCTAGTACAAAAATAAAACCAATTGCAATTAAAAGAATCTCACTTTTTGCAACAATTGCCATATACCCCATAAATCCACCAATAGTTAAACTACCGCTATCACCCATAAAGACTTGTGCAGGATGTGAGTTGTACCATAAAAATGCAATCAAAGCTCCCATAAATGAAGCTCCTACGATTGCTAATTCACCTACAAGTTTAATGTTTGGTAAAAGTAAGTACTCACTTATAATGGCATGTCCTGTAATATAGACTATTAAAGACAATGTAAAAAAAGCAATTACAGAAGGTACTGTAGCTAATCCATCTAATCCATCTGTTAGATTAACAGCATTTGTACTTGCAATCATCACTAAAGTCCAGAAAATAATAGAATAAAAACCCATATCAAATAAAGCATGTTTCTGAAAAGGGATATATAGTGTAGTTGGGTGATTAGCATAATATAAAATTGATATCACTATTATAGATGCAAATACTTGAAGAAGAATTTTCATACGAGGAGTTAAACCCTCATCATTTTTATTTGAAGTGATTTTGGCTAAATCATCTTTAATACCTATTAAACAAAATAAAAAGATCGTTGTTAATGCACCTATTACATATATATTATTAAGTTTTGCAGTTAAAACAGTTGCAATTAATGTAGTCATTACAAACACAACTCCACCCATAGTTGGTGTTCCAACTTTAGCCTGATGACTTTGAGGGGCATGTTCATAAATAGGTTGATTAGCCTTTCTAGATTTTGCCCAATTAATAAATTTTGGCATTAAATATACTGTTAGAAGAAAGGCAATAAAGAAGCCTAGTCCTGCTCTTATTGAAATGTATTGAAAAATATTTATATCAAGATGTCTGTAAAACCAATAAAACAATGTTTAACCTTTTTGAAGTAGTTGTGTGTTAATATATTATAAAATAAAAAGTATTTTATCTAATCTAGCCAAAAAAGGTAATAAATTAAATGTCAACAACGAAAAAAGCTTTATTAATAATAACTGATGGTATTGGGCACAATTCATCATGTAAATTTAACGCATTTTGTAATGCAACAAAACCAACATATGATAACCTCTTTGAAAATGTACCATATTCACTAATTAAAACATATGGAGAATATGTAGGTCTACCTAATGGTCAAATGGGAAATAGTGAAGTTGGACATATGAGTATTGGTTCAGGTAGAGTTTTATACCAAGATCTTGTAAAAGTAAATATAGCTATAAAAGAAAATACACTCAAAGATAATTCAGTATTTAAAAATGTATTAAAAACTTCAAATGATATTCATATCATTGGATTACTAAGTGATGGTGGAGTGCACTCTCATATAGATCATATTATTGCAATGGCACAAATTGCAGAAAATCATAATAAGAATAAAAAAGTATTTCTTCATCTTATAACAGATGGAAGAGATGTAGCACCAGATAGTGCACAAACATACATAAATCAAATTAATGCAATCACTTCAAACAATATTCAAATAGCAACTTTAAGTGGTAGATATTACTCTATGGATAGAGATAACAACTGGGATAGAGTATCGAAAGGTTATGAACAAATAGTTAATGCTAAAAATGTATCATCTATTTCTCCTGATGAATATGTTATAGATCAATATAAAAATGATATTTATGATGAATTTATCGAACCAACTTCATTTAATAATTATCAAGGAATTAATGAAAATGACGGTGTAATTTTTGCAAACTTTAGAAGTGATAGAGCAAGAGAATTAAGTAACTCACTTGCAAATGCAGACTTTGATGAATTTGAAACAAAAGAGATATGCTTTAATGTTATAACAATGACACAGTATGATAAAAATCTTCCATTACCAGTAATGTTTCCTAAAGATGCCCCTATTAATACATTATGTGAAGTTATTGCGCAACATGACCTTACACAATTGCATACAGCAGAAACAGAAAAATATGCACATGTTACGTTTTTCTTTAATGGAGGAATTGAAGAACCTTTTCCAAAAGAGGAAAGAGTTTTAATTCCAAGTCCAAAAGTAGAAACTTATGATATGCAACCAGAGATGTCAGCTCCTGAAGTTTCATTAGCAGTACAAAAAGGAATTGATAATGGTACTGATTTCATTGTTGTGAACTTTGCAAATGGAGATATGGTAGGACATACAGGGGTTTTTGAAGCTGGAGTAAAAGCTGTTGAGGCTGTAGATTTAGAGATTGGTGTTATTATAGAAAAAGCAAAACAAAATGGATATAGTATTATTCTTACAAGTGATCATGGAAATTGTGAAATGATGAAAGATGAAAATGGTAAAACATTAACTAATCACACAGTTGGAGATGTGTACTGTTTTGTTATTGCAGATGGTGTAACAGAAGTTAAAGAAGGGGCATTAAATAATATCGCTCCAACAGTTCTTAAACTTATGAATATAGATATACCAAAAGAGATGGATGAATCGTTAGTATAATATAAATATGTCAAAACTAATAATAAATAAATTATCATTAACATATAAAAATCAACAACTTGTTGATTTAATTCAAAATAATGATCTTCCTATTGTTATTGAAGATTCAATTGCATTAGTAGGTCAAAGTGGAAGTGGTAAATCCCTCACATTAAAAACTATTCTGAATATGACACCAAAAGAGATGAATGTAATCTTTGATTATGATTGTGATTTTGAATTAAACTTTGAGAATATTGGATTTATTCCCCAAAATCCATTTACATCATTATCTCCTATGACAAAAATTTCAAAACAATTCTTTTGTCCAGATAATAAGATAGATGAGCTTCTAAATCTAGTACAACTTGAATTAGAACTCAAAAATAAATTTCCTTCACAACTAAGTGGAGGGCAGCTACAACGAATAGTTATTGCAATTGCATTAAGTAAAAATCCAAAATTATTATTATTAGATGAACCAACTACTGCTTTAGATATTGACAGTAAAAATAGTATTTTAAAAATTATAAAAGAATTAAAGCAAAAGTTAAATTTTATTGTTATTTTTGTAAGTCATGATATAGAATCAATCAAAGATATTTGTCAGCAGATTATTATTCTAAAGGATGGTATGATTTGTGAGAGTGGTCATACTTTAGATATTTTAGACAATCCAAATAATCATTACACTCAAGAACTTATAAAAAGTAATTTTAAAAATAGAGAGTTTAGAATATGATAAAAAAACTTCTTATATTAGGTTTCGTACTTGGATTGTCTGTGTTAATAGGACTTATTGTTCTTTATTCACAAATAAGATTTGATGTCGATAAAATTGTTGATTATAAACCTCGTTTAACCACACAATTTTTTGATAAAAATGGTGCACATTTAGGAAATATATTTGATAAAGAAAATAGAATTTATGTTAAATATAATTCAATACCACCTCGTATCACGGAAGCATTAGTAGCAATTGAAGATACAAACTTTTTTGAACATAATGGTATCAATGTAGATGCTATTTTAAGAGCTATTATAAAAGATATAAAAGCTATGGGATTAGTTGAGGGTGCGAGTACTTTAACACAGCAATTAGTAAAAACGATGGTTCTTACACGAGATAAAAAGCTTATACGAAAAATAAAAGAGGTACTTTTATCACTTCGATTAGAATCATTATTAACAAAAGAAGAAATTTTAGAAAGATATTTAAATCAAGTTTATTTTGGACATGGATACTATGGTATAAAAACAGCTGCACTTGGTTATTTTCATAAAGAACTTGATCAATTAAATCTAAAAGAGATTGCTATACTCGTTGGACTTCCTCGAGCACCTAGTTTTTATGATCCTACAAAAAATTTAAAATATTCTTTAATTAGAGGGAATCAAGTAATCAAAAGATTAAAAACTCTTGGTTGGATTAATCAAACTGAATATGATAATTCTATTAACTATATTCCAACAGTGTATAACGATACTTTATCAAAGAATAGAGCACCTTATATATTAGATACTGCCATTAATGAATTAAAAAATGATGTAGAAGATCTTAAAACTGGTGGGTATAGAATAGAATTAACAATAGACTTAGAAGCACAAAAAATTGCAAAAGATGCACTTATTTATGGTTATGATCGTATATTAAAAAGAGATAAACAAAAAGATACGAATGAAAGTACAACTAAAACATTAAATGGAGCTATTATTGTATTAGAAAATAATACAGGTGCAATTTTATCTATGGTAGGTGGAATTGATTATAAAACATCTTCATTTAATAGAGCAAGACAAAGTATGAGACAACCAGGAAGTTCTGTTAAACCATTTTTATATCAAGTTGCTTTAAACCTTGGATATTCAACAGCAAGCAATCTTGTTGATATATCAAGAACATACAAGTATAACTCAAAAGAAAATGAAGAAAAGATATGGCAACCTAGAAACTATGAGAAAAACTTTAAAGGGTTAGTAAGTTTCAGATATGCATTAGTACATTCTCGAAATCTTGCTACTATTAATCTTGTAACTGATATTGGAATTGATATTTTATATAAAGAGCTTGAACGATATGGATTTGAAGAGATCCCTTTTGATTTATCAATTACTCTTGGAAGTTTTGGTATATCTCCATTAGATTTAAGTGAGAAATATACAATATTCTCAAATAATGGAATAATGGTTAAACCTTATTTAATAGCAAGTCTTACAAACCGTTATGGTCAAAAAATTGTTTTTGAAAAAGAGGAACAATATATAATGGCACCATCACAAACATATCTAATGACTTCTATTTTACAAGAAGTAGTAAAAAGTGGTACGGGTAGAAATGCAAGAGTTAAAGGTCTTGAAACTGTTGGAAAAACTGGTACTACGAATAATAATGTCGATGCATGGTTTTGTGGATATTCTCCAACTTTACAAACTTTAGTTTGGTATGGAAATGATGATAATAAACCAATGGGGAAAAGAGAAACTGGTGGACGAACAGCTGCTCCTGCTTTTTCCTATTTTTACAAAAACTGGATGAAACTACACCCTGAAATGCCAAGAAAATTTACACAACCAAAAGATGTATTTCACCAAAAGTTTAATGGGAAAGATGAAGTATTTACAAAAACTTCAAATGTACCTAAAAATGAAATCAATATGGAACTACATAAAGAACATTTAAAAAATAAAAATATCTTATTTTAATGATGTAACCAAAATGTAATACTCGTAATATATACTTCCTCAAAATAAAAAAAGGAAGTTATATAATGACTATGAAAAAAACAGCTATTGCACTTTTAACTGCATCTGCATTAACAGTATCTTTAAGTGCTAGAGACCAAATAAAAATTGTTGGTTCATCAACTGTATATCCATTTTCTTCTGCTGTTGCTGAAGAATTAGGAGCAACAACAAACTACCCTACTCCTGTAGTAGAATCAACTGGTTCAGGTGGAGGAATGAAATTATTTTGTGCTGGAAATGGTATGAACACTCCTGATATTACAAATGCATCAAGAAGAATGAAAACAAAAGAATTCAAACTTTGTGAAAAAAATGGTGTAACTGATATTACTGAAGCTGTTATTGGTTTTGATGGTATTGCATTTGCACAAGCCAAATCAAACGCACCTTTTATGGTAACAAAAAAACAATTATTATTAGCAGTTGCAGCTGAAGTACCTTCTAAAGATGGTAAAAAACTTGTAACTAATCCATATACTAAATGGTCTCAAATTGATGCAACATTACCAAATAGAGAGATAGTTATCTATGGTCCTCCTAAATCAAGCGGTACTCGAGATGCTTTTGAAGATATGATTTTAAAAGGTCAAACTAAAAAGATGGCTGTTTATACTTCATTATATAAAATGAATAAAGTAAAAAACAAAGCATATAAAAAATATAAAAAGATTAGAACAGATGGTGTATATGTTCCAAGTGGTGAAAATGACAACTTAATCGTTTCTAAACTAAATAAAAATAAAGCTGCTTTTGGAATCTTTGGATACTCTTTCTTAATGGAAAATGATGATAAAGTTCAAGGTGCTAAAGTAAATGGTGTTTTACCAAACCCTAAATCAATTTCAAGTGGTAAATACCCTATTTCAAGAAGTTTATTTTTCTATAAAAAAAATTCTCATGCTTCAAAAGTAACTGTAATGTCTAAATCTGTAG
>PJEL010003327.1_pt1 | contig 13879 bp, 7 predicted proteins | sample 1853271 | NCBI WGS metagenome assembly PJEL01 (sample SAMN08108733, study PRJNA415343) | Invertebrate metagenome, whole genome shotgun sequencing project. | host: Globobulimina | place: Sweden: Gullmar Fjord | collected 2015-08 | reverse complement strand
CACGGACCAATGTGTCGCCTTTAGCAAACAGGCTCAAGCATTGGGGGCTAAGGCAGTAATGGTTGCCCCACCGAAACTCAGCCGTTCCAGTCATGCAGCCCTGATGCGTCACTATCTTAAGGTGGCTGAAGCGATAGACATCCCACTAGTAGTTCAAGACCATCCCACCAGCACAGGCGTAGTAATGAGTGTTGACTTCATCGCTGCTATTGCTGAAGAAGCCCCCCATTGTCGTTTTTTGAAATTGGAGGACCTGCCAGCCCCAACCAAAGTGAGTCAGGTGCGAGCGGCCAACCCCAATATCATCATTTTTGGCGGGTTAGGCGGCATGATGTTTTTAGAAGAGTTACGACACGGCGCTCATGGAACCATGACTGGTTTTGCTTTTCCGGATATTTTGGTTGATATTTACCAAAAATATAGCAGTGGTGATGTTGATGGGGCAACTGAAGTTTTCTATCGCTACTGCCCCCTTATCCGCTTTGAAAATCAGCCTATGATTAACCTGGCCTTGCGTAAATATATTTACAAGCAGCGAGGGGCTATCACCTCGGCTCATGTTCGTTCGCCATTTATGCCAGTCGATGAGAATACCCTGGCCGATTTGGATGACATTCTTAGACGTTTAGCACTTTTGGAGGTTTAAAATGGATTTAGGATTAAAAGGAAAACGGGCGCTTGTATTGGCCTCAAGTCGAGGGTTGGGGTATGCCTCGGCTTTGTGTTTGGCCCGTGAAGGTGTCGATTTAGTGATGTGCAGCCGCAGCCAAGAACAAATCGAGGCGGCAGCGGCCAAAATCCGAGCAGAAACGGGGGTTGGTGTCCATGCCATGACGGTGGATGTCAGCAACGAAGAAAGTATTCAGAATGTGGTCTCGGCCTGCGTGGCCCAATATGGAGGGCTAGAAATTGTGGTTCACAATGCCGGGGGGCCACCATCCGGGGGATTCAGTGCCGTTTCAGTAGAGCAGTGGTATCAAGCCTTTGATTTGAACCTGATGAGTTTTGTGTGGTTGGTTCAAGCAGCTCTACCCGAATTAAAAAAAGCGGGCTATGGTCGCATTTTGACCATTGCTTCTTCGTCAATCAAGCAACCCATCCCCAATTTGGTGTTGTCAAACGCCATGCGGACCGGTGTTTGGGGGGTGGCAAAAACCTTATCCCGTGAATTGGCTGCGGATAATATTTTGGTTAATGTTGTGGTTCCAGGCCGTATCGCCACCGAGCGGGTTGATGAGTTAGACCAAGCCGCTGCTCAACGCACGGGGAAAAGCTTCGCCGAAGTGCGCCAAAACAGCCTGGCAACCATTCCAATGGGGCGCATGGGTCGCCCGGAAGAGCTTGGTAATTTAGTCGCTTTTCTGGCTTCGGAGGCTGCGGGTTACATTACCGGAACCGCTATTCCTGTTGATGGGGGTAAAATTAATGCTTTGTAGAGATCTAAGTTTCGCTCCGCATCTTGGGGTGATTTTAAGAATAGATTGCTGAAAAACCTGGTTTTTAGGCCACATTGCCCCACAAATTTTCGCCTGATACCTTTTTTCAGGAGAGTTTTATTCAGCTAACGATTCTATTAACCAGCGCCCCGACGATAGACACAAAAAAAGGTAGCCCCATTCTAAAAAAATGAATAGGAGTACTAATAACTGATGCGTGCCAGATATGTTTGCCGGGCAACCTGGCGAGCTTGGGCCAGGGTTATGATGCCACGCTTGGCCAGAATAGAAATAAGCTTGAGAAACACTTCTCCGGTAACCATTGCATCGCCCAAAGAGGTGTGGCGCCCCATCACATTGATTCCCAGGCGTTCGGCAATAATTTCCAGGTTGTGATCGTTATGGTGGGGATGCACCACTGCCGATAACAGCAGGGTATCGAGTACGGGATTGGTGAACTTTACTCCGGTCACCTTCTCTTTGAGCTGCAGAAAACGCATATCAAAGGCAGCATTATGAGCGACCAAAACCGTGTCTCTGGCAAATTCAAAAAACTCCGGCAGCACCTGCTCAATGGACGGCTGGCCTTCTAACATGTCAGGAGAGATGCCGGTAATCTCGATGCTGGTCGATGACATTGGACGTTTGGGATTAACCAGATGGTCAAATACCTCTTGATGAAGCAGCCGTCCATTTACAACCCGCACCGCACCAATAGAAATAATCTCATCGCCCTGAGAGGGGTACAGACCCGTGGTTTCAGTATCAAATAGGGTATAAGTTAGCTCGAGCAGAGGACACTGATCCAGTTCTGGTGTGGGCTCAACCTGTTGGAACAGGTCAAAGTCATAAAATTCAGGCCGGCTGACACTGGTAACCGGAATCGGTATGGGTTGGGTCGATTTGGGTTGACTAATCGGCAATAGCAATTGGAAGTAGATTCTGTTGCAGCTTGGATCATTTTGCCAGGCTACGTCACCGTTGTGGGCCTCGGTCACCTGTTTTATGGTCACCGGCACGGCTGAAAAACTGCTGCTTTGGGGTTCATCTTGCCACGAGCGCAGCACCGCCATATCTGCCTTACTATCCGTCCAAACCAGGTCAAGCGCGGCTAATTGCTCAAGTGGCGTTAGAGATAGGGTGAAAGTATCGACACCATAGCTATGGTGAAGCCGCTCCATTATATGAGCCATGATCAGCACAATAGAAAAACTATCTACCCTTAACCACACCTCTTCTACCAGGCTCTCTGTGAGGCAAGCATGTCCTAACTGTTTTTCTATGGCGTGTTGAATAGCCCAAAGTAGATCGCTGCCCTGGATGTCTTCCATCCGCCAGTCAAAAAGGCTCAATCCGGCAATATATTTGGTGTTAGCTTCCTCCAACTTGGTGTTCAAGTTCGCAGTTTCTTGGTAAATGGCCTGTTGTAACCGCTTGTGTTGAGCCTCATCGTTGGGGGGAGTTTGCTTCATCGCCTCGATCGTTGTTTCAATATGGGCAATTGAGGCCCTACTATTCTGGGTCAGACCGTGAAGAAGATTATATTGACGATCACTGGTCTCGTTCTGCCGGGTGACATCCTCCAGATTCAGAATAAAGCCGCTCATAGTTTCCTGTTGGGTAAACACCGGGGTCAGCCGCACCCTGACAAGCTGCTTACCGCTTGTGGTAACCACAAATTGAGCTGTCTGGTCCGGGTTATTTGTGGACCGTTGGTGTTCCAGCGTATCCAGGGTATAGATGATGGCATCTCGATCTATCAGGCCAAAAATCGACCGCCCCAATCCCACAAAGCTGCCGGCTTTGGCCAGACCACCGGCCTGGTCATTGGCAACATGTTCCAACAATTGCCTGGCCTGGTTGTTGTAAAGCAAAATTCGCCCCTTGGCATTGCAAACAACTACCCCGTTGGTTAATTCTGATATCAGAATGGCCAACCTGTTTTTTTCATCCTCTAAATTGAGTTGTGATTGTTCAATTTGGGCTGCCTGGCTCTCCAATATTTCTTGGTGGTGGTTGGCAAAAGCATTAATCGCCACCACAATATCCTTCATACCAGACTGCCCCTCCGTCGGTACACGGTGGGCCGGGTTAGCGGTCATGATAATCTGGATTTCCTCGGCCAAACTTTTGGGAACAGTCAGATAATTTTTTAAGAGCGGATTTAAGACAAAGCCGATCCCAAATAACAACAAGGCCGCGCTGAAAATGGCCGGGTAAACCTGGCTCTGATTAAGCCAGGGTAGGGTAGCCCAGGCCAGTACCAGGCCCAGCAGTAGTCCACCCAGGCTGGTGATGGTTACCAATAGGGCAACGGATCGATGTTCCATATGCTTTCCTCGAACGCCCGTAAATAACGTGCGCCCATATAACCTATGATTTAAGACCACTTCAAAGTGGCGAAACCTACTTCAATTAAGGTATTCATTTCCCACCATCCCCAACATAACGCAATACGTACAGTCCACCCAAGTCGCTTGCAACGTACACGTACCCCTCGTCGTCAACTGCTACGTCCATGATATTCCCCATTGCGCCGAAAGAGTCGACCTCGGTTGGATTATCTCCGTCAGTAACGTCCAACATCCGCAGGCCGGAGCTTTTGGCAGCCAGAAAGGTATACCCGCCGTAAGTGGCTGCCGCAGGTTCGCCCCAGGATTCGTACTGGCCCCTATAGTTGAAGTCGGTATTCTCCCCGACAGGCGTGGCAGGGTCGGATATGTCCACAACAAGCCAACCTGCCCCAGAGCCGGTGGTATAAGAGTGATTTTCCAGGATGTAGGCGTAATCACCTGCAACAGCAATTTCTCTGGAGTAGTATAGGTCTTGATAATGCTCCGTCATGGTGTAGACACTTATCTCTTTCAGCCTGGTGACATCTAATATGGTCATGCGGTCCTCTTTGTCGGATAGAAGATACAAGTCACCATCCGCAAGCGTAAAGTCAACGGCATCATAAGAAGCAACATGTTTTGGGGCAACGGGATTGGAAACATCCAGAATGTGAAATACTTTGTCACCCAGGGTGGCAACCCGGCCGACCACGAAGGCGTAATCTCCCGACACTTCGACCTTGTGCCACTCACCCTCGTAAAGACCAGTCTCAACCGGTGCGGCGGGGTCCGACACATCCAATACGTGCAGGTCGCCATAACAGGCCAGGGCATACCCCTCCTGCTCACACAGGCCGAGAATAACATAAGCGTAACCTCCATCGACTGCCACATCCAGCGCCCCTATACCTGGCTCATTATAGAATCCTACCTCCACGGGTGCGGATGGATCGGCGGCCAAGTCGAAAACCCGCAGACCGTTGTATCTGTCGGCAGCGTAGGCATACCCTTCAGCCATCGCCACCCCCATCACAGCGGTGGGCGCACCGTAAACGCTTGCTTTCTCTGGGGTGGTGGGATCGGTTAAGTCCACAATTTGCAGGCCAGCCGAACCGGCGGCCAGATATACATAACTGCCTTTTGCCACCACGCCGCCGACCTCACGATTACCGGGCGTTTTATAAATACCGGCCTGCACCGGCGACGACGGAATCGCCAGGTCAAGGATATACACCTCGTCCTTTTCGGTGGTGATGTAGAGGTAGCCGCCGGCCTGGGACACGTTGACGATGGCATCGGGGACATTGTAAGTACCCACTTCGACCATAAGTGCGGGATTGGAAATATCCACCACTCTCACTTGTTTGTCATTATGGATATAAGCGTAGTCTCCCCATACTACCACCTTATATCCTGTCTGTTCGTATGAGTCGACCTCTACCGGAGCGGCAGGGTTAGATACATCTAGCACACGTATCTCGTTCGGCATCAAGAGGTAAGCACGGCTGCCTATCACTGCTACATCGTTCATTTTGTCGCCGCTGTCGTAGCCGCCGCTCGTAAACGACTCGCCGTAGGCACTCACCTCGACTGGAGCCGTGGGGTCGGAAATATCAACAATGCGTAGCTTGTCCGTACAGCGTTGGAGGCAGAAATTCCAGACAAGGTAGGCATAGGTGCCGACCAGTTTCATAGCCTGCACGTTTCCACCAGGCCGGTAGGCTCCCACCTCGACCGGCGCGGTGGGATTGGATACATCTACGATGCGTATACCGGACAGGTTTGTGACCAGGTAGGCATAGGTGTCTATCACCTGTACGTTCTCAATCCGCCCCAGTGCCCCCTCGGCGGTCTGGTAAGAGCCGACTTCAACCGGACTTAAAGCATCCGACACATCGAGGATACGCAGACCCTCCATACCGGCGGCGACGTAGGCATAATTGCCCTTTACAAACACGTCCGACGCGTTGAGGCCAACATGCCCCACTCGCTTGATAAAGGTGCTGTAAGAGACGACGGTCACCATCTGCATGCTCACGCCGGGGGTGTAGTCGCTTCGGAGGAGCAAGGAAATCTGCCTAAACTCACCATTGGTGAGATAGTCAGAGATATACACATCTATTGGCATCTGGACACTGTCGCCCGGCCCTATCTCCCCAACACTGCCGGTGTGCTCGAATCTATCGGGATCGGAGTTCAACCCCGGCAGACCGAACCCGTAATGGGCGTTCATCATTGCCAAGATACCGTAACTGCTGGTGACGTTGCCAGTATTTGTCACAGTCAGCGTGTGCGAGACAGTTTCGCCCGGACGCCCCATTACCACCCGATCCACATCGGCCACAAAAGAGCGCACAACGTCGGTTGGCTGTAACCTGGCTTCTGACTGTGGGGTTGGGCTGGCATCAGCGGGGATTGGGGTTGCCGTAGGGGTCGACGTTTCTGCGCCGGGTGTGGGTTTCATGGCGGCAAAATCCTTGCATCCCTCTGTATACGGGGTGACATCCTGACCCTGCTCCAGTGCCTTGATGATCTGCTGACGCTGCGACACAAGTTTGGCGTAGTTCCCGTCCCCTTCCCACGCTGTCACAACGGTTTTCAAGTCTTCCAGTGCTCCCTGAGAGTCGCTCGCCAAGGCGCGGGCTATCCCCCGACTGTCCAGAATAGAAATTTCATGGGGTGCCAGTTTCACGGCATGTTCACAGACGGGCAGCACGGTTGCGGCGAATCCCTCCTGCGCCCCGTACCAACACAGGCTATTGCTGAGAGTCTCATTGTTCAACTGGAGGGTCAGAGACACGGTAGACTCGTAGCGCAGAGAGGCAACCTGGGGGTCATCTATGCACAAATGTACTTTTATATCGTTAACCATATCATCGAAAGAAGATACAGAGGCAGGGATGGGCAGTCCGGGACAGGTCTCCGCGTATGGCTCGTTGCCCATGTACTGCTGCCACTCGTTCCAGGTCAAATTTCTATCCAGTAGCAAGCAAGCTTCGGTTGTCAGATCTTATGGCTGCCACGTTGTCACCAGCAGTTGGCCGCCGTCCTCCAGCCAGCCAATCGCGGTTGCCAGGAGGCGTCCATCGGGACTTAGGGTCATATCCCACGTGTCCAGGGTGTGCTTAATACGGGCAACCTCTCTACCACCCGAAGGTATATCCCATATCTGCACCAAATCCGAATAGTCACGCTGGGTAAACAGCCATTTCCCGTCCGGGCTGAAAAGAATTTGATCTGCCCCAGTGGGCATCCGGGCGATTTCTTCCCAGGTTTTAGTATCCCACACGCGGATCATGGTTCTGCCACTGCCAGTGGCGAGCATTCGACCATCTGGGCTAAAAGCCACCGCCGCCACAACCTCATCTTGGTCGTTGTGTTTCATGTGGACAACTTCCTGCCAGGTTTTGGTATCCCACACCCGGGCCATGTCATCGTCGCCGGCGCTGACCAACAGGACCCCATCTGGGCTGAAGGCGAGGTCATTTACACCCGCATGCGCCAGCGCCGCAACCTCTTGCCAATCCGGTGCTGTCAATACCTTCACTTCGCCGGAACCAGCCGAGGCCAGTCGCTGACCATCGGAGCTAAAGTCCACGTCCCACACGGCGTCAAATGTGTCGCTATGAGTTGCGCGGGCAACCTCTACTCCCTTCGCTACATCCCACAACCGCGCCGTGTTGTCACTACCCGATGTTGCCAGCAGTTTCCCATCCGGGCTAAAGGTCACATCCGTTACCCAGACGTGATATTGGTCAATGTGCCTCACCCGGAGAAGCTCTTTCCCGGTGCCCAAATCCCATACGCTCGCCGTACCGTCTCCGGCCGCTGAAGCCAGCCGACTGCTGTCTGCGTTGAAGGTGATGGCCCTTATTTTACCTTCGTGTTTCATCGGGGCGGGGGTAATTTCTTTCCACCTGGCTGTATCCCACACCTGTAACGAACCGTCGTAGTTACCCGAAGCCAGGACACGCCCATCCGCGCTAAAGGCAACAGCCCTGACGCTGCCTTCACGCTCAAAGCGCAGTACCTCCGGCCCGCCGGGCGATAAGTCCCACACGTAGATGACCTGACTGTTCCAGTCTTGGGTCGCCAGCTTGCGACCATCGGGGCTGAAGATTACCTCCCTCACCTGTTTCGGGTGCTCCATCCGGGCTATCTCTTGTCCCGTCTCTACATCCCATACCCGTGCCGGACTCTCACCCAATTCATATCCGCTGCCAGTGGCCAGTGTCATACCGTCTGGGGAGAAATCAATGGAGACAACCTGATTCTGATGCACAAATTGCATGTATTCGCGTCCGGTGGCCATCTCCCAAAGGCGGGCGGTCTTGTCTCGGCTACCCGTGGCCAGCAGCATCGAATCAGGGCTGAAGGCGACATCATTCACCACATCCCTGTGCCTCACCCGCACCACCTGTCGGTCCGTGTTCACTTCCCACACTTGTGCCGTGTTGCCACTGGCGGTTGCCAGCCACTTACCGTAAGGGCTAAAGACCATCGCCCCAACGACACTATCGTGCTTCAGCCGGGCGACCTCCTGGCCCGTCTCCGCGTCCCATATCCAAACAGTGCTTCCCTCTGTCTCGACAGTCGTAGCCAGCCATTTGCCATAAGGACTAAACGCCACATCCCGTACGTTGTTCTCATGCTCCAGCCGGGTGATTTCCTTGCCGGTAGAGACATCCCAGAGGTACACTGTCGCCTCGCTCCTCGTTGCCAGCCGCGCACCTGCGGGATTGAAAGTCACACCGCCCACATGGTTGCTGTCATGCTCCAGCCGGGCCATTTGTTCCCATGTGCCTGTTTCCCACAATCGCGCCGTCCCGTCACCAGCGCTCGTCGCCATCAGACGACCATCGGGGGCAAAGGCGACGTCGCTCACCTTGTCCTCGTGCGTCAGCGAGGCAATTATCTTACCCGTTGTCAGGCCCCACACCGTCGCTGACTTGGCGTAGGTATCGGCTGCGGCCATCCACCTGTCGCCGGGGTCGAAGGTCATCTGGTTAAGGCTAATATAGCCTTCTTTTGTAAGCCGAAACTCCAGAGGGCGCATCAAGGAGAGCGCGCTCTGCAACGCACTATTGCCTTCCATAGTAGGATATCGCCTGACCGATTCTATCGCCAGTAACGCACTAAGCGAAAGCGATTGCCCTCCCCCATCGTGGATAGCCAGCTCTGAGTTGGCGGCCAACTGCCGGGCCAGCGTAAACTGGCCCGGTTGTTCAACTTGTTTGGTGTCATTCTCGGTTAAGGTGCTTGTCTGCTCGGTGAGGGTAATGGCCTGAGATGCAATCATCTGCGCGTCTTTGGCCTGCCTGGTTACAATTTCTTCGCTAGATGCTGTCCCTTCCCAGGTGATGAACAAGCCATACCGTTCCAATTTACCGCGAGTGTACATCGCGGTGGCAAGCTCCTCCGCGATAACTGACACACGTCGTTCCGCTTCGGACCACTGGTATCCCACCATCATGATCAGCATCACGGCTATCACTAGCGCCAATAATCCCATCGTTAGAAAAGATGATCCCCGCTCTTTATTTTCTGTCATTGCCTGCATCTTATTCTCCCTGACCTAAATTAAACTGTTTGTAGCTTAACCTGGTCAGTTCGAATATACTTGACCAAATTGTGACCATTAGGCAACGAGTGTGTACTCTTTAGCAATATAACGTCCAAAATTCAGCTGATTGCGGGTTGGCAAAGTCACCTTCAAAACCAAAGTGACGCCACAGGCGTAACCCATTTCAAAAAGCGGAAGGGTAGCAATTCGGCTGCAATTTGATTGGTGCGATCCGTTCGCCCGAAACCGACCTAACCAGGTTAGGGGATGGGCGGCCAAGAACGCACATTGTTCTTTGCCAACTGAGTGTCTATGTTAGTGAGATGATACACCTAAAGGGTGCATCCATCAACTCCAACCTCTCAAGTGGATGGGAGACAGCATTGCCATAAGGCGGGCGACTGGTCATCAAACGTCAGGAGCAAGGGGGAAAAAGCGCTAAGCCGCGAGCCGAATGGGGTGACCTCGTCGAGTAAGTGGCTTCGGAGGTTTTGCATCCGCGGTTAGCGATGAGCGAAGGTATGTACGATACATTGTTTCGTCTGAAGCGTCGTCAAGCACAACCTGCCAACGTCGGTTAGTTCGCAAGAACAGGACAGGGTTCAAAAGAACAAGGGTTGAGGCTGCGTGGTCAAACTGCACGTAGTTCTTAATATGCCCTCATCCTCTATTTAAGAAACACATTCTAAGGTCGGCAATCACAGCTTGCTTAAAAATGGACACTCGGAACGGAGTAACTCCCCGGACGCTCTCAAGACAACTTGTCAGACCAGCTATGATGGGTTTCTCGCAGCAGCTACATTTCTAACAACCATAACCTCGGTCAATGGGAGTGTAATGGGAGTGGAATGGGAGTGTCCTGGGAGTGTCTCCCAAATTACCCCAGCGAGCAAAAGCCAAATCCCCCTCAATTTGGATGTTCTAAACAGTTTGTCTCATTGATACAATGGCCTTTATACCCTGGCCCAAACGAAGATTATCGCCCCTAATTCAAATAACGCATTTTACCCGCTTTAGAAGGGGCAAAAATCATTTATGAGGCAAGGACATCTTTTTGTTGGGTGCAATTCAATTCTGTGGCGCGGGATTAATCACCACGCTCAACTGGCATAATGAGACAATTTGGCCCCCCCATTCCTTTGGCAAATTCGCCCAAATCAAGATTGTGAACTATATACCCTTCAGCTTCCAGGCGGTCTATCACAACTGCATTTGAGCGGTTTACGATCAACTCCTTATCTCCTAAACAGATTATATTCGCTGTGGTATCCCCTCCACAAGATATTCCAATTCCTTCAAAGTCTTTTATCTTTTCTTTTGGCACTAGCTCCCTACAATAAAGCACTTGTTTTGGGCCAAGAACCATCAACGCTTTATCAAGATGCAAGATTGTATCGGGCAATTCTATTATCCGCATCTCATATCCCATCTTCTTCAATAGTGCAGAAAGTTGTCTTATCCCTTCTTCATTCGTTCGTATTGACTTCCCTATAAATGCAACTGTTCCAGCTAATACAATGTCTCCCCCTTCAACCGTCCCTGGTGCTTTGATTTCACCCACCCAAGATTCGCCAAGCAAATCTAAAGTCGTGGCCATCCACTTGCCTTCGCCTTGTCGAGTTTCTAAGCCTAGCCTGAGTCTTATGTATCCTTGCGGCGTACAAAGTGCTGTATCCCGCGTGAAAACAGAATTTGGATGTTCATCTAATTCTGGAATATCTATCACTTCAGCACCAAATTCTCTAAGTTTGGATTTCAACTTATCGTGCTGCTGAACCGCAACTTTTGGATTGCCCAGTTCGCCAATATTATGCTTTTTAAGATTGCTGGCACAGGCATATTCACGTTTCGGCGTACAAACAATAACCCGTTTCAAGCTTTCGCCTTCATTTCTTAACATTTTTTCCTTTCGCAACTTTGTATCTCAAATCTGGTGCCTAACGCCCAAAATAAACCGTCCGCTTGATACCTTGGGCCTGACACCAGGAGCCTTACGCGCCGGGCAGCTGTATTAAAAACGCCGCTCTTGGGGTCGGCTTGATTTTGACTGCTATATGGCATCTTACGAAGCGAAGTAAATTTTGATCCCACGGAATTAACCACCTAACAGTCCACTTTGTGCAAAACCATCGAATATAAACTGAACTGCCAACGCAGAAAGAACCACACCAAACACTCGACTGATTACATGCATCCCAGTAATACCAAAAAGCTGCTGAACCTTGTTAGCAAGAAGTAGCAGAGATAATGTAATTAACAGCACCACTAAAAGTGCGGATACAACAACTACTTGAGCTACTATGTTGCCATCGGTATTTGCCATCAATAAAATGACAGCTCCCATCGCTCCAGGTCCCGCTATTAATGGTGTTGCCAATGGAAATACGGAAATATCCTTTTTGGATGTAGCTTCATGTTCCTCCTCATCTGTCGTGGACGTTCCACCAGATGATCGGGCGAAGACCATATCAATTCCAATCAGCAACAACAATATTCCACCAGCCACTCTGAGAGCAGCGAGCGAAATACCAAGGCTGGACATCATAAACTCCCCAATCAGCGCGAAAACAATTAGAATCACAGTACTAATTATGGTCCCTCGAATTGCCATCGAACGCCTAAATTGCGAAGTTGCGGTTACCGTGAGACCTGCAAATATTGCAACAATATCAAGTGGCCCAATCGCAACAAAGAATGTTGTAAAAGCTAAGATGAAAGTTTCACTCACCTGTTGATCTCCAAAAATACTGCCATCTAACACCCCCCGCTCAACCGGATTGAAAAGGTTAGCCGCGGAACGCTCTATAATAATTTATTTCGTTGGCTTAAAGTGGCGATAGGTAGGGCTTTACAGCTTTTCCCCCGCTGTCGGATAAGAGGGCGAACGTCGCCGCCGCCCCCTCTCCTAAGAACCCACCGCACACCTTTCAATGTAATAGGCTCAAGCCTCCCATAACCGGAGTTGCCAGCGATAAATTCTCTTAATCCGTTTATTGACTTTTCCTCAGACTTCCCCTGGCGGACCTTCACCCTGTCCCGGCCATTACAGCCAGGCGTTTGGCTACTACGCCGCCTCCGCCCTCTCTCCCGCGTGCTGGCATTGTCGCACCCTACTGTTCCAGCAGGTTTAGCGGTTTGAGAGTTCTTTTTGTGCCACAATAAGTGAGACAATTGTGGAAAAGAGTTTAGACTGTGCTGATGACAACAGCCCGGATACTCAGGAGCCGTGTGCTGGGAAACTCGCACGCACGGATTTGGAGCAGAGGCGGGAGCGGTGACGCTCCCGTCGACTGTAACTTAGACGGTTTTTAGGTAGGAAAATCAACTACTTGTTTCAGGCACTCTAAATTGAGTGGTGTCCGTATAAGTTCCGTAAATAGCATACCGCCCATATTGCGAAAACGAAAATAGTGCAAGTGTATCAGGGTCATTTGGTAAATCTTTAGGAAGTGGATGTGGCACTATCATACCATAAAGCAATCTTTTCATTAAATAGTCAACCACGGCGATAGTATCCTCACAGTCCTGCTTAAGTTCTGCATTTGCACCAGCCGATTTTAAATGTACTTGATTGAGGCCAAAACTTGCTTTGGCTACAAAAACCAAATCACCTGACCAACTGCGAGTAAAATATAAGATTTCATCAAAGAGGTATATGTCCCATTTGTCTTCCATTTCCTCCGCTTTGAACAATGGCCCATCCTTATGTTGACCATCATAGGGATAGCTGAGATTACACTCATACCAAGTCAGATTAGGCGGAAATATGCCACGATATTGTTCCCCAAGGGACGAACGTAATTGAACAAATGAGGTAGCTAAATTTGGGTCACTTGTAGTAGAAACCATTGACTGACAAAATTCGGAACAATCAAGAATATCAATACCAAATTGGTTTTCGGTTGCAGAAATCCATTTGGCATTGGTATCGGGCACATTTGGGTTTTCACCTTGAAGTATCTGTTGGAACTCCGTTGCAATTTTCCATAAATCACCTGTATCAAAGGCAGCGAACCCTCCATATTCAACTAAAAGAGGCGTTTCTGCCATAAGCGGTAATGAAAATGTTAATCTTATTTTCAAAGGTTCACGTTTAAAATCGCCGATAACTGACCCTGCTGCAAAACTAATTACCTCATCCGTTTGATTCTCAACTTGAAAACCTAAATGGCCCAGTATTTTATCCAAAGCATTTAGAGAGTTGTCAGCCTCAATGATTTGTGGTGTGAATCTTATGGTAGTTGTAAATTTAGGTAGCCAACAGAAAGCTGGTTTTTTTTGTGGTAACGGTTTTGCACGTTTTCTCTTGTAAGCAGGAATAAATATCGCTAACAGAACAATAATGACTGTGATGCCAATTCCAACAAAAAGAAGAATTATTTCCATTTAGTTTCTCTTGGGGATATAGGAAAGCGAAATTTTTAACCGCCTAACGCTTGAAATCACGCGATTGCGGGCCAGCAAAGCCACTTTCAAAACAAAAATAACTTCGCAGGCACAGCCAACTTCTAAAAAACGCAGGTTAGCAATTCGCGTGCATTGATTTG